>Ga0163154_10005201_pt1 | contig 16645 bp, 14 predicted proteins | sample OliLakLV19MP9P1_FD_148649 | JGI IMG/M metagenome (GOLD analysis project Ga0163154, IMG submission 148649) | Freshwater microbial mat bacterial communities from Lake Vanda, McMurdo Dry Valleys, Antarctica - Oligotrophic Lake LV.19.MP9.P1 | ecosystem: Environmental > Aquatic > Freshwater > Lake >... | reverse complement strand
TCACTTCCCCCCACATTCCCCATCAGCTCAATCATCGTCGCCAACACACGTCCCATCGGCGCATCACTGATCACCGACCCAACCTCGATCCCCATCCGCCCCGCCGCGGCCAGCGATTCTTCCAGGTCTTCACCCAACTCTGCACACACCAACGCCCCCTTCACCGCCGCGGTCAATCCCCCGGCCCCACCCGCGATTCCCGCGCCGCCGGTTGCCGGATGGCTCGTCGCGCGCGCCAGGCGAACATCTTTCAAACCCTGCACACGCCAGATCTCGGGAACGACAAAGATCGCTGGCCCGGGCGCAAGCCTTCGCACCAACCGCCGATGCACCGGGTTTGAATGGGGCGGCAATCCGCCCGCCATCTGCTCACCATCCGCACACAACCACGTCGGGCTTTGCAAGCGTCGCGCCTGATCGCTCGCCGCACCCACCACCAGCGCATACACGCCCTCCACCGGCGCAACCACCGCCCCGCCCGATGACAGGACATGCACACACGCGCTGATCTGGGCCTTTGTGCTCATCATTCTCCATCACCCTCGCCCCGCCAGACTCGACCAGAGAACCCCAGCGTCGGCTTTCCAGCCGCCGTGGCCGCCCTGCCCGCAGCCGCGGTGCCAAGCGAGATCATACGGATCGGGAGCGATCGTGACAATCACCCACAAGCCCCCGCCACAAGCCCGCTGCCCCGAGCGCGTTGTGAGAAGATCGGGGGTCGCATGTCCGCGTTAACTTGGTCTTTGCAGTTTCGCACGGACGCTGTCTTAGCCGCGATTGACCCTGCCCACACCATTCGGGCACCACCACCACCAACCACTTCCGCCACCGCGCTCATACAATTCGCAACGCCTGAAAGCGCTCTGGTTCTCGCACCTTGCATCGCCCGGCCGGACGGCTCTGCGGCCTGTGCCGTCTGCGCCGCACCGATAGCTCGCCCGCGGCATCAAGAATGCCGGCGCGCCCTCCGATACTGCTCAGGCGCGACCGCTTCCGCGATCGCGACCGGAGCCCGCACATGGACAAAGCCAGCGTTATCGGTTCAGCCCTGATGTTCGGCGCCCTCGGCCTGGTCTTTTGGATGGCCACCCACGGCGACCTCATGTCGCTATGGTCCGAGAAGGGCTTCATCATGGTGTTCATCGGCACCATCGCCGCGCTGCTGATGGCGATGCCGATGAATCGCATCGTCTGCGTCGGCGGCTACATCAAGCGGTTCATGTTCCACAAGGCCATCCCGGTCATGGACCTGGTCAAGCTCGTGTACGAACTGGGCGAGCAGGCACGCCGCGACGGTATTCTCTCGCTCGAGAGCCGCATCGCCACCATCAAAGACCCCTTCCTCGCCGCCGGGCTCAAGATGGCCGTCGATGGCACCGACCCCGACGCCATTGAGGCCACGCTCCGCATGGAGATCATGGCCATGCAGGATCGGCACCGCTCGGGCAAGAAGTTCTTCGATGTCATCAAGGTCTATGGCCCCGGCCTCGGACTGGTCGCAACGCTCGTCGGCCAGATCGGCATGTTCAAGAGCCTCGGTGGTGACATCGCCGTCATGGGGTACATGCTCGCGGTGGCCGTCGTCGCCACCATGTACGGAACCGTCATGGCCAACTGCATCGCCGGCCCCATCGGCGATAAGCTCGCGTTCCGCTCGTCTGAAGAGATCCTGACGCGCGAGATGATGCTCCAGGGCGTCCTCTCCATTCAGGCCGGAGACAATCCCCGGTCCACGCTCGAACGCATGGCATCGTTCCTCCCCCTCCCGCAGCGGTCCAAGCTCAAAGCCGCCGCCTGATCAGCACCCACGCGCCGCGAGAACTCACCCATGGCCGAAAACCACGACAAGCACGACGCCCCAGCCCACGGCGATGGCCATGGCAAGCAAGCCCGCGGCGGGCACAAGAAAAAGCACCACCATCCAAATCACGCGCCCCACGAAGAGCACGAAGAAGGCTGGATCGTTTCGTTCGCCGACAACGTGCTGCTGATGATGGGCTTCTTCGTGATTCTGCTCGCCATGAACATGGGCCCCAAGGCCACCGGCCCCGAAACCGAGGGTGAGCCCGGCGTCTCGGCCGGACAGCAGCCCAGCGAACAGATGCTTGACTTCGCCATCGCCGTCCGCGAAGCGTTTCACAACCCCGTCTCGCTCGATTCCATGATGGATGAAGACCAGCCGCTGATCCGCCGCCTGCGCGAGCGATCAAAGGTCGGCGAGACCACGCGCCCCGGCCCCGAAGGCGACAAGCAGAACGTCCAGACCGTCCGCCCCACCGACTGGAGCGGCAAGGCCGGCTATGTCGAGTTTCCCGACCACGGCAGCGAACTCTCCGAAGCCGCCAAGAAGATCGTGGGCGACATGGCCAAACAGGCCGCGGGAACCCGATGGATGGTCGAGGTTCGCGGCCACAGCAGCAAGCTCGAGGGTTGGGGAGATGTCAAGAAGGCCCGCCAGCTCTCCTTCGACCGCGCATGGGCCGCGGCCAACGAACTCTTCGTGCAGGGTGTCCGCTGGGAGCAGATCCGCCTGGTCTCTTCCGGCGATCACGCCCCGGTTACGCCAAGGGCCCGCAGCGCAAGCGACCATCAATCCAACCAGCGGGCCGAGATCCTCATCATGCCCGAAACGATCCCCGATGATCCCTACACCCAACCCGCCGCGCAGCCGCGATAGGCGGCACCAACTGTCCAATTTTCACCACCGATGCCCCGAGCCTTTGCCCGCAGCTTTGGGCGAATGCCACCCGGCTACGCACGATACTCATGGCACATACGGCGACTTATAGCTCGCGCTCGAGTGCTTGGATTGGTCCATAAACAGTGAATAGGTGGCCGTCACGGGCGTCCCCATCGTTTCGAGACGGGCCGAGCCGTCGAGAAACGCGAGTAGACCTTTCTCCTCGCCGTGCCAGAACCCGGTCCACATGTCGCGCGCGTAGCGCTCCGCTTTCGGATAACGACCACCGACGATCTGGCCCGTATCACCGAGCACAACAAAATCGAGATGGCGAGACCACCACGTTCGACTCGTTGTTGCGAGGCCGAAAGCGCGGGTAGGGGATGCCAACACCAGCCCACCCAAAGCCGCGATCGTTCGGCTGACAATACATCCAATCATTCGGTTCGTAACTGGTTCCAAAAATGGCGTAGCAGGTGCCGAGATCGGCCGGGTCTGCATCGGGCGCACCGCGGTTGCTGTATGCCCACGAGCGTGTGCGATAGCCATAGCCACCGACATCGCTCGGGCACCTGAAGACCAGAGCCCGATTCTCAATCAAGTCGCCACCATCCTGAACATACGAGTTCAGGGGCCGCTCGCGCGGAACAGACTGATGCGGATTCTCATCTTCCCCGAACCAATGCACGCCCCCCCAACCAAATCGCAACAAGTTCCATGGACGCGGCTGAGAGCTCAGCGGAAAGGCACGATAGTCGTCGGTGTACGCTGCCCAGCAACCCGTCAGTTGGCGGAGATTGCCGAGGCAAACGGTTGCACGGGCAGATTGACGCGCGCCCCGAAACGCAGGCAAAATGATGGCCACAAGCAGTGCGACCACCGCAATGACCACAAGGACCTCAACCAACGTGAAGGCCGAACGTGTTGAAGTTGCTCGCGACATCTTTCGGCTCAAGTGATGATGTTCAGCAACCGGCGAACCAAAGGCCCAGGAAATCAAACAAGTCCTGCAGCGTCACGCCATCAACCCTATTAACGTCGGCACTGAGGTCATTCGCAAACCATGCGGTCAAGAAATCGAACAGATCTTGCAACGTCACACCGTCGGTGCCATTGAAGTCGGCGACACATGAAGTGCCCGACGAAGTAAATGTGCTCTCAACTCGCACATACCCCCGCCAGTTTTCACTTGCCACGTACCAACGGAACTGCCTTCCGGGCGGGATGACTCCCGACGGCACAGCAACTTCAGTAGATGTAATGTTACGTTGCACAAACAACTGCACCGCTGGGCCGGTTCCGTCAACACCGATATCTTCCATCGCAAAGGTGTAGCGATCCGCTTGAACGCCCGCATCTCACTGAAACGTGATACCGCCACTACCTGACACTGTAGAACCCGCAACTGGGAAACGCGGGGCGGGTGGACCAACCGGACCCGGGATGCCATCCTCATCGATCTCATAGCCCATCAGGTCAAAGGCTTGAATGTCGGCTGACTGCAAGAATGCGCCGTTCACAACGTCTGACGTTCCCGGCGCAGACCCGGCAACATCCATAATACCGATGTATTGCGGATCAACTGGATTGAAATCCAACCAATGTGACGCTTGTCCATCGGGTAATCCAGTAACGCCTGTAGCAAGGGAATACACGCGGGCCGGGTCGTTGATGGACGTTGCCGCAATGGCCGGAACCCCGCGCTCTGTTCCGCGTGTTGCTGACGACATTTCAAGAGCACTAATTGTCGGTCCGACGCTTGCCGGAAAGCGGAAGATGTCCCAATGTGAAACAAAGTCATAGAAAAAATCAACGAGGTTCTCAGTTTCAGAAACGAATCCAAAGTGATGGCCAAGTTCATGAACGATCGTTCCTTCAAAATCGATTGCATTTGCATCAATCCCTGGCGTCCCAGTTCGCCCATCAAAGTCCCAAGTTCTATTGGGGTTCATCTCGATAATCATGGGGTCGCCGGAAGTGGCGCCATACCACTTTGCGAGCAGCGGCACCGAAAGACATATTCGGTTCGTGCTTGCTGTCCCGCCGGGCCACGCATAGTCGATCTCCTCGCCATCTGGCGGTAAATTCTCGTACACATTAAATTCGGCGGCATCGCTGTCAGGTCCAAACAGATAAAAATCCATGTTTGCCCGAACGCCATTGAGTCCCGATCATGCTCGATCATCGCGCCCGGTGGTCAGCGCTCGAGCGAGAGAGTTATCTGTAAAAATGACCCATCGAAACTCGAATGTGACGGCGAACGCTTCATCTACCAACAAGTTCGAATACTGATCGATTGCGCGAGTGATGGCCGCGAATACGTCTGCGCTTTGCACACCCGGTGGAGCTCCTGCATGGATATAGTTAAAGTTCAGTACCGGATTTCTAAGAGCAACTACTCTGTGAAGAGGTACAAGCTATTCGCCTGCGGTGTCGATCGCGATCGCCAGTCGGACATCCTTTCAACCGGGAATCAATCGCGATTCTCCCGGCAGAAGCCCGCCGCATTCGATCGAGAACATCACCTCATCAACGATCCACTCGCCAGTTGGAAGCAGCACCACAAGCCCTGGATACCGAGCTGTTGGGCGATGCCATACCCGGTTTGAAGTGTTTCTACACTCGACACCATCTATACAAGAGCCCTCGGAATTGGTAGACCGCACCGGCAAAGTCTCCGGGAGCAGGGACGGAAGCAGCGCGATGCTCGTTGGGGCAGTCTCACGCAAGTCCAGCGTAACCCTCCCGTCAGCCGCAACCGTCACAGAGACCGGCAACTTCGTGATGCTCGGTGCAGGCGACTGGGCGTTGGCTGTGGCCGATTGAAGGGTAAGGGAAGACACAAACAATAATTTTCATAGTGCGATGATGTTCATAAGTCACCTTAAATAACCAACACCTTTCACGTTTGGCGTTGGGCCGGGCTCGGCCAAACCGGGTGGGTCTATGGGTACCGCGATTGCAAGCGGTTCTGATTCGCTTTGCGAAAGTGTTTCGCCAGTAATGCCAAACTCGGCAAAGGAGATCTCCCAGCCAGTCCCTCGTGGCGAGATCAAGGTTGGAAACCGAATCGATGACATGCCAGGAGACGCTCGCCGTCCGTAAGGAAGAACAGCTGCGTAGCCAGGCGTACCCGGGATCAGAATCAACCCTTCACGCAGGCCTGATGGGGTGTCGGTCACGACCGGAACCCACGTGGGCAGTTTAGTCGCATCCTTCTCGTACACCAGCGTCCACTCGCCAGTCTCCATCGAGATCATCACCTCTTTGGGAACCGGGCGATTGGAACCTTCAAAGGCCGTACACCCGGCGAGAGAATGCAGAAAAATGGCCGCGAGAACAATGAGCGCCTCGACGCACCGCACACGCTTTGCAGGATGATGGTAAGAGTCCGATATCACAACTCATGAGTACCAGAAAGCGGCGCGACTGACCAGGTGATTTTGTTATGTTTCCATCAAGGCGTTCGATTCGCGGCCACCCAATTGCGGGCGTTGCCAAAGCCCTCCCATCATCGGTTCAGGCTTCAGTGGCTGGCCCAGCCAGCCGCGGAGCCTGTCCACCCATGCTGTCCGCCCGAACGTGCAGGCCATTTCCTACGGACCCATTTCGTCAAGTATTCCGTAATTCTACTTGCCAAACGAAATCCTGACATTAATATACCAATCACATTCCTATCAGGAGGTTCCCCAATGACGATCGCTGCCGATGATCCCACCCTTGCCACTCTTCGCCGCGCGGCCCTTGAAGCGATCGAAGTCCTTCGATCCGTGATGAAGGCCGCCATCGCGCCCAAGGCCGATGGTTCACCCACCAACCCCAACCTGGCCCGCCTCGCCGCCTCGCAACTGCTCAACTTGGCCGCTCGGTTTCTGCCGCGTGCGCCCAATGCACCCGCCCGTTCACCCGCCCGTTCACCAGTTGGCGTGTCCGCCAAACCCTTCAGCGCCAAAGTTCTCAGCACCAAGCCCCTCACCACCAAACCCCTCATCACCAACCGTTGCCCCATCATCGCTGGCGCTCCCACCCCCAACCTTCGCGGCCAAAGCACCCTGCCCCACCTCAACCCGCTCGTCGGTCACCAATCCAGCCATGCTGGCCCGCCGCGCTCGTAGTCTGGGGTACACTTGATCGAACGACCGATCAGGTGTTCGTGAGGTGTCAAAGGTCGCGATCTTCTCGCCTCATCCGGCTGGTAAGGATCAATCCGCCCCGCCCCAACGAACAGATGTACGAACAGACTCTTGTGTTTTCCGCATTCAGTTCGCTCAGCAGGAACCGGCACGCACGGCCGACAAGGATTTTCAAGCCATGACGAACCCCATCCGCACGAATACCTCGACGCTCCGCCGCGCGTTCTCACTTCTTGAGATCCTCGTCGTGCTCGGCATCCTCATCATCGTGATGTCGATCGTCATACCCGCCCTCGGCAGCGCGCGCAACGCCGCCAAGAAGTCATCGACGCAGGGCGTCATGGCCGCGGTCACCACCTCCATCGGCCAGTTCAAGATGGACCAGGCCCGCCTCCCCGGCTACTTCACCGCGCGCGAGCTGGGCGACAACAACAACGATCTCTCCGCGATGGAAAACATCATGCTCGACCTCGCCGGCGGCATCACCACCGCGGCCGAGAGCGGCGGTGCCGATGTCTGTGATGTGATCAATGGTCCGCAGGTCGTCTCGCTGCAAGGTGGCAACGCCCCGGCAGTGCGCGTTGAGATCGGCCGCATCGGCGCGACCGGACAAGATGCCAAGGGCATTCTTGCCAAGGGCTACTTCAAGCCCGATGCCAAGTTCTTTGTGCGTCAGTGCCTCCCCGGCCAGCGTGTGGTGAACCAAGCCAAGCGGGCCGCGATGCCCGTGCTGGTCGATGCCTGGGGCTCGCCCATCCTCGCGTGGTCGCAGGATGAAGTTCCTCCCAGCAACAACACCTTCGGCAAGGCTGATTCGTCAACGCGGGCCCGCTTCTACCTCGCCTCCAACCGCACCTTCCTCCAAGCCACATCGCTCGGCAAGCTCGGCATTCGCCAGCCCGATCCCGATTCCGGCAGCCTTCTGTCCATGAATCCGGTTCAGTCAGAAAACGCGCTCGGCGCACTCCTCGGCAACCCGGCCTTCCCCAACCCCGATACCAACAATGCCACGCCAGCCGCCGCGCGTGCGCCCATCGTCCTTCACTCCGCAGGTATCAACGGTGTCTACCTTGGCCGCGCTGAGTCTGGCGGCAAGCGCGCTGCCGCCACCGGCGGCCTCGTCTATACCGCCAACGAAGATCGCATCATCGGCGGCGCGTTCGATGACTTCCTTGATACGGCTCAATGAGCACGCGTTCGTCAGCCCGTGCGCCATTGTCTAAGTTGTGTCGTGACCGAACTTCTCAACTTGACGAAACGTCCAAAATCTGTGATCGTTCCCACCCGACATGCTCGGGTGGCTCGATCAATCCCCTGACCCGCTCGCGGCCGACCTCGACACCGGCCGCGCTCCCCGAGCGCGCCGCTCGATCTGGGTCTTCATCTTCATCGCGATCGCCTTCACCCTCGCGCGCTCGGCCCCGCAAGTCGCTTCCACACTCTGGTTCTCCGCCGCCGCAGCCTCGCTGCTGATCGCACTCGTTTCGGGAGGGTGGTCAAGCCGAACTTTCCTTGCGCTCGCCATCATGGCTCTTGCGGCTGGTTGGTTCCAGGCCCGCATCAATGAGCGGCCATCCAACTCGCTGGCACGCTTCATCGCGCCCGATCCGCTCGCACCTCCGCCCCTCATCCGAGTTCGCGGCCAGATCCTCGAATCTCCCACACAACTCCAGCCGCAAACCTCGATCTACGCCGCGCCCCGTCCGCCAGCGGTCGCCTTTGAGTTCGACGTGCGTGCGGTCGAGATCGACGGTCGGTGGACCGACGCGTCGGGTCGTCTGCGCGCCCGCATCGATGCCAACCTTGCGCAGCTCCCGGCGCACGTCCGAGCCGGATCCACCATCGAGACGCTTGGCCATCTCAGGCCTGCGCCGCGCGTCATGAACCCCGGCGAACCGCCGCGCGAGTTCCTCAGCGCAGAGGCCGGGATCATCGGGTCATTCGCGATCGTCGAGCCGCGCCTCATCACCTCCGCCGAACCCGCAAACATGATCGACCGCGCGCGAGGTGGACTGATTCAGACCGTCGAACGACTGCGTACCTCGGTGCGTCGCACCATCGCGCCCGAGGCTTCTCCCTCGCAGGGCCGCGCGCTCGTTTCCGCCATGCTGCTCGGCGAGCGTGATTCCGGCGGCGCGCTCACGGAGGCTGAGTCGGCCTTTCGCCGCGTCGGTCTTGTTCACGTTGTCGCCATCAGCGGTTTCAACCTTGCCGTTCTTGCGTGGCTCGTGCTTGTCGCCATCCGCATAACCGGCGATCGCGGCCCGATCGAGCCTTTGATCTGCGGCCTGGTCATCATCATCTACCTTGTGGTGCTACCCGGCGAGTCCTCCATCCGCCGCGCGGGCCTTGGTCTGCTGGTCTTCATGCTCGCCGAGGCTTGCGGTCGGCGCTACGACCGGCTCACCCTGCTCGGCTGGGTGGCCATTATCCTGCTTGTGCTCAAGCCCATGGATCTCTGGTCGCTCGGCTACCAGCTCTCGTTTGGTGTGGTGGCCGCGCTTATCACGATCTGCCCGCGCGCGCACATTCGACTCTGGGGCCAGCCCATTCGCGGCGTTGTACAGACGCCCGCTCAACGCACCACGCGCTACCGCGTGGCCGCGTTCATCATTGACCAGTTCAAGCTCGCCATCACCGCATCGCTCGTGGCATGGGCAATCGCCACACCACTCATCGCGCACCACACCGGCCAGTTCAGCCTCGTCTCGCCCATCGCCTCGCTGCTGGTCATGCCGGTGGCCGCGTTGATCCTCTGGCTCGGGTATGCCTGCATCCTGATCGGCCTCATTGCTCCCGGCGTGACCAACACCATGACGCACGTGCTCGGAACGATGGGCGACATCGCGCTCTGGATCGTGCGCACCATTGATGAGTGGCCGCTCGCGTGCATCGATCTGCCGCGACTCAGCGCGGTCTGGGCCGCCGCGGCCACGCTGGTCGTTGTCTATTGGCTCACCCGCGCGCATCGGCGCGATTGGGGCGCATGGCTCGCCGTGTTGGTCATGTCCGCATGGCTTGGGCTTGCGATGACCATCGGCACGCGGCTCGACCGTTCGGTCATGCTGCGTGTAGATGTCCTTGCACTTGGCGAGGGTTCATGCACGCTCGTGCGCAGTGGTGATGAGGCCATGCTCATCGGCTGCGGCACATCATCATCGCGACCTTCAGCCGACGATCTCCGGCGCATCGTGCGCGAGCTTGGCGCGTGGCGGATCCGCACCGTCATTGTGCCCGGACCCGCGCCCGAACTCTGGTTGCTGCTTCCCGAACTGATCGAACCGCTCGGTGTGCGGAACGTGCTGCTCTGCACAAGCGCGGCAGGCGCGGCCGCGGCGGACCAACTCTCGCCCGCATCCCAACTTCTCCGCACGCTCCAGAGCAGAGGGCTGAATATCCGCGCGGTGACCGAGGATGACAAGTTTGTGTTCGCTGACGCGGTTGGTCACGTGGTCGCTGATGGTGAACGCGGCAGCGTGATCCGTTTCGCGGCCGGCCCATGCGCGATCCTTCTCGCGCACGCGGCCAACCACAGCACGGTTCAGGCCATCAAGCCCGGCGTGCGGCGCGCCGAGGCCGTGGTGCTCCCCGCGCGCCTCCGGCTTGCCGAGCGCCCGGATCAGACCATCGCCGCGACTGGTGCGCGCATCAACGTACACGCTTCGGGTCTGTTCGATGCGCGCGATGTCGAAATGGAGAACGTGTATCTGGCCGCGGTCGATGGATGGTGCGCGATTGAGATCACTGCGGCTGGGAGGCTTCGCCTGGTTCCACTTGAGCGTGAATGAACGGGCGATCAGCGCCCGATCTGACCAAGCTCACGTCGCTCGGTATCGGTGGTTGCGAGCTTCAGCGCTCTGGATATGACATCGCGGGCCACTTCGGGCGTGACGGCGGCGCGAACTGCGTTATAAGCTTCGCGAGCATCGCGTACGAGCGTCTCGGTTCGGAGTGCCAACCCGAGAAGCTGGGCCTGATCGCGTGGCAGCCTGTCGAGCCTTGTGAACGCGGCGTGCCAGAGCATGTCGCGTGCATCCCACAGCCCGCGTTGCTCGATATCGCGCTCGGTGCCCACAGGCTGCTGCGCGATCGAGTATGCCGAGAAGAGCGTGGGCAGATCGCCGGCCAGAAACGCGCCGGTCAATCCGGCGAGCGCGGCCTCGGGTGTGATCGAGCCACGTTGCTCGCGCAGCGCGGCCTCGAGAAGACGGGCCGCGTCACGATCGCGCCCGAGTAGCGTGAGGTTGTTCAGTGAGCGGGCAAAGTCGCCGGCGCGGAGCGACTCGGTCAGATCAGTCTGAACATCGCGCGCACCATCAAGCCCTATGGGCCGCTCAACCACCGGGCTGAGGGCGATGCCCGCTGTCCGCCCGAGCGTGATGAGCGGATCACCGAAGATGTTGATCTTCCAGACATCACCGTTGTCGATGCGGGCCGCGACACCGAGCGGGAGTCCGACGATCAGCCGCTGCATGAGCTTGGGAGTCGGGCAGAAGGCCTGCAGATAAGGCTCGTGGACCGAGCCGACATAGGCGTAAGCGCCGCGCGCGAGCCACCGACCCGCGACGGTGCGCGCATCGCTCGGGTTCGCTGCCGACCAGGAGTGAACAAAGAAGACGATCGCCGGTTGTGTGAGGATCGGAAGATCCGCGGGCTTGCCCATGCCGGGCTTCAGCTCGAAGAAATCCGGATTGCCCGAGGTGTTGACCGCGATCAGCCCTGCGCCCACGCCGGCTGTCGTGCGCCCACGCCAGTCGTTCAGGCCGCGACGAAAGTTATCATCGACAGTTGTAACAAGTCCGGATTTCTCAAGAGCGGTGGCGGCCTCGGTGGCATCCCACTGGTTCCATGGCGTGGTGTCGTCGTAGCCGTCAAAGAGCCACGCGGCCTCCGGACGCAGAAAGACCGCGCTCATCGCCGAGTACGCCGCGTTCCAACTCTTACCGATGATCAACCCCGACCACGCCCACCGGTCCTTGCGTGACTTGTCGGTCGCGGGTCCGACCTTGCGACCGATGACATCGGTCAGGGCGAGCATGGCGCGCTGGTCGCCCTTTCCCGCCTCGCCCACGAAAACCTTGGTTGAGCAGTTGAGACAGATGGTGACCGCATCAAGATCATCGCCGAGCGCGCTCCAAGACCAGCCGGTTGCCTCCGCCAGTCTTTCGATGTTCTGTTCAAGGGTATCGGCCTCCTCCATCGACATGTGGCCCGATGGATTCCCCGGCGCGGTGGTCCACGCGATCGGTTGTCCGCGCGCGCACGCGAGCGTGAGCGCGGCGGGCCACGCCGGATCATCAACCGATGCCACGATCAGGCCGGGTGGCTTGAACTGCACAGCGCTCCAGCGTTGCTTCATCGCGGCCGCCAGCGCATCGCCACTCAGCGGCACGTTATCGGTTCCGCCGGTGGCGATGTTGATTCCCCACGGCTTGGCCGCGGCCTGCTCGATCAGCGTGCGCCTGGCGGCGGCATCGGCGGGCCACGCGGGCGCATCGGCGGGCACGGACCAACGTGTGACCTGCTTGGGCTTGAAAGCAAATACAAAGCGCGAGATCGCGCGGCGAGCGGCCCAGCTTCCATCATCGATCAGCACCGGGAAGCGCACGCCACCATCGAGGTTCCATGTGCTGATGGCGGCGACGAACGAACGCTCATCGGGCACGATCACCACCGTGGGCGTTACAGGCATTCGACTTTGCACGAAGGCCGCGCGAAGCCCGAGCCGGAGCGATGGCGGGACATTGTCGAGCCCGGGCTGCGGGCTTGGTGCGGTGGTTTGTGGGTCGGCCGAGGGCGTGGGTGGTGGCGCGGATGGTGGCGCGGATGGTGGTGCGGACTGGCCGCACGCCGTCACCCCCAGGACGAGTATGGCCAGAAATGGTCCGATGGCGGTGCGTGTCGGCATGAAGCAACTCTAGACTATGGACCTCATGGCGAACCAGATTTCCAACTCCGTGGCCGCGACTCAGACCCGGGCCGACTTTCTGCGGATGGTTGAGAGCTGCCGCCCGGCGGGCAAGGGTTTGAGCGCAGCGCACAGGTATGTTGCGATCCCTCTGTGCATCAGTTTGTTTGACGATCAGCTTACGCCGGTGCTTGCGTATCGAAGGTTGGTTGCACCGGATGATCGCGAAGCGCCGAGCTTTCTCTTTGAATCGGTCGAGGGTGGCGAGCGGCAGGGGCGACACTCGATCATCGGCGCGCAGCCGACGATGCACGTGGTTGCGCGGCGACACCGCGTGGTGACAACGAGCCTGAGGCCGGGCGGTGAGGATGTCATGGTTGATTGCCCGAACCCGCTCGCGGTTCCGGGCCAGCTCTCGGCGGAGACTCGATTAATGGTGCCGCCGGGTGTGCGCTTGCCCGCGTGCTTTCTGGGCGGATGGGTCGGATACGCGGCGTATGACACGGTTCGGTATGGTGAGCCCGGCAAGTTGCCCTTTGATGTTGCGCCGAGTGACGATCGCGATCTGCCCGACGTGCATTTCGCCTTTTATGACGGTGTGGTGGTGTTTGATCATGTTGACAAACTGGTTCACCTCATCGCGCTGGCGAAAGTCGATGTGCGCGGGAGCGATGATGATGCGGGGCGTGTGTATGACGATGCGGTGCGGAGACTGAACGAGCGGCTTGGTGCGCTGCGGACACACTCAGAGCCGATGTCGAGCGGGACGATCGCGGACCTTGGTGCCGCGCCGCTGGCATCACCAAGCAACATGAGCCGTGGCGAGCACGCGGCCATGCTTGCCAGGGCGAGCGAGTACATCAAGGCGGGTGACATCTTCCAGGTTGTGCTTGGTCAGAGGTTTGAGCGTGAGAGTGGGGCCGATCCATTTGATGTGTATCGTGCGCTACGGGTAGTCAACCCAAGCCCGTACATGGTGTATATGCAGGCCGAAGGGTGCATATTGGTGGCGAGTTCGCCGGAGATTCTCTGCCGCGTGCGGAGAGGTGGTGGGGGCGGTGGTGGTGATGATGCGCTGGTGGTGACCAACCGACCATTGGCGGGCACGCGTCGGCGCGGGAGGACCCCCGAGGAGGACAAGGCACTGGAGCAGGACCTGCTGGCCGACCCGAAGGAGCGTGCCGAGCATGTGATGCTGGTGGACCTTGGGCGGAATGACCTTGGTGTGGTCTGCGAGCCGGGCACGATCGCGCTGCCGACGGTGATGGCGGTTGAGCGGTACTCACACGTGATGCACATCAGCTCGACCGTGACCGGTGTGCTGCGCGCAGGGTTGAACTGCTGGGATGCGCTGCGGGCGACGCTACCGGTGGGAACAATCTCGGGAGCGCCCAAGATCCGCGCGATGCAGATCATTGACGAACTCGAACCAGTGCGCCGTGGTCCGTACGGCGGAGGGTTCGGGTACGTCGGTCTTGACGGGCAGATGGACATCGCGCTGGCCCTGCGCACCATCGTGGTGCCGCTGTCGCGGCGTGACCGAGCGAAGGGAACGTGGGTCTATCACCTGCAGGCCTCGGGCGGGATCGTGGCCGATTCGCAGGCCGAGGCGGAGTATCAGGAGACGGTGAACAAGGCGGCCGCGCTGGGAAGGGCGATCGAGGTGGCGGAGCGGGCGTTTGCGTGAGCGCGGGTGCTCACGGGCTTAAGTTGATGTGGGCGGACTGTCTCGAAGGATCGGCTCAAGCTGCCCGATCAGCATGGGTATGTGCATGGTCGCTGAACGAACGACCGGCGACCAACTCTTCAACGGTCTTTGCCCACTCGTGCATATCCCACAAGTACGCCAGATGTGATTTGTGAGAATCGCGTTCACGCGGCATACAAGACCTGCTTGCCGCGTTCGATCGAGGCGCGACGATAAGGATTGCGGATGGTGCCCTCTTCGATGAGGTCAACGTGGCGGCCGAAGAGGGTCTCGAGTTCGAGTTTCATCGCGACCAGATCGAACAGACTCCACTGGTCGTTCTGCTCGAACCGAACCAGGACATCCACGTCGCTGTCTGGTCGGAAGTCGTCGCGAAGAACGGACCCGAGCAGCGAAAGCTCCGGGATCTTCCGCCGATGGCAGAAATCACGGATCGCATCGGTCGGCATGGCCAGTCGTGGTTCCATAGGTTGAGTGCAGGGGACGGCGAATGCCGTGTGAACCGAACGTCTTTCCGTCAAAACCTGCATACCGTTGGCCATGTCGCGCTACCCCGCCAAGTCTTCAGGTCCGTCGCAAGCCGAGCGGTTTGTTCATTTGACCGCCGCGGCACGCTTTGTGGTGTTGCACGGCAACGACCGTTTTATGCAGAGCGAGTGTCTGCGGACCCTGCGTGAGGCTCTGGAGAAGGTGCATGGGGCAAGCGGGATTGACACGGTTCGGTTTGATGGTCAGCAGGGCGGACGCATTGTTGCTGAGGTGATGGATGAGTGCCGCTCGTTCGGGCTGATGTTGCAGCACAAGATTGTGCTGGTGGACAACGCGGAGATGCTGGTGAAGTCGGAGGAAGAGGATGGCGCGCCCGCGCCACCCAAGGCGGTCGGAAAGAAGAGCGGACATCGAATGCCCGCACCGCTTTCGCCGCGCGAGGTGCTTGAGGGGTACGCGGCGAACCCGAGTTCGAGCGCGACGCTGGTGCTGCGTGCGGGTACATGGCGGGGGGGCAACCTTGATAAGAGGATTGCGGCGCTCGGGGTTGGCGTGGGCGTCGTGCAGAAATGCGAGCTGCCATCGTTTGAAGATGCGGTGGCGTGGACGATGACGCGTTGCAGCCGGTGGCACAACTCGACGATCGCTCAGGGTGTGGCCCGTGGACTGGTTGAGCTGACGGGAGTTGAGCTTGGCCGGATTGATACCGAACTGGAAAAGCTGGCGATTGCGGCGGGGGGTGATGGTTCGCCGATCACGCACGACCTTGTCGGCATGATGGTGGGCAAGGCAAGGCAGGAAGCGTTCTTTGCGATTCAAAGCTCGCTCTTGACCAGCGATGCGGCGCGTGTGCTGAATCATCTGCGTGACTTGGTGGAGGTTTCGCGGCAGGACCCGGTGCCACTGGCGTGGTCGTGCATCGAGGTGGTGCGCAAGCTTCACGGGGCGAGCCGCGCGCGCGCAGCCGGGAACGATGTCAGCCGGATGCAGTACCAACTCAAGGTCTTTGGCGATGGTGTGGCGGAGATGATGGCGAACCTGACGCGCTTGTCGGGGCGCGTCTCGCCCGCAGAGGCGGCGGAGTTGATGCAAGCGGCGGTTGAGATGGATTCGGGGAACAAGTCGGGATTTGGTGACCCGCTTCGCAACCTGGAAGTCATGGCGGTTCGGCTGGCGGCCCTTTGAAGGGGTTGGCGCGGCGGGGCTGAACTCAACAGAAGAGCGCGCACGAGCCGATAGGTGGCGGAGAGCGCGCGGAGCGTGCTCGTTTTTTTGCGCAGGAGGCGCCTCAAATGGCCGCACAATCGTCGAGTCGCTCGGGTATTCCGTCCAACGTAGCGCAGAAGCTGCGCCCAACGCCGATGGGGCTGGCCGCGGCGTGGGTCAGGAAGCGGAGGTTGCAGCGGGCGTGGATCGGAGCCTTGGTGCTCTCGGCGGGCGCGGTGGGGACGGTCTTTCAATCATGTTCGGGTTCAAGTGCGGGTTTGGGCACAGGTTCGGCGCTGCGCGATGGTGCGAACGGCGATCGGCCGCTGATCGGCGCGGGCGAGCGGGCTGCGCAGAAGAGCGAGAAGCCGGGCGCGACGGTGATGGATGAGAACGCGAAGAACCTGGAAGCGCTGTTTGCAAAGATGAATCAGAACGATCAGCCGGCGCGGGCGAGCGCGGCCGAAGAGAGTGATGAAGCGGTGGGCGAGCGGGTTCCGATTGTGGGCAAGACGAGTGTG
>Ga0163154_10005198_pt1 | contig 16652 bp, 13 predicted proteins | sample OliLakLV19MP9P1_FD_148649 | JGI IMG/M metagenome (GOLD analysis project Ga0163154, IMG submission 148649) | Freshwater microbial mat bacterial communities from Lake Vanda, McMurdo Dry Valleys, Antarctica - Oligotrophic Lake LV.19.MP9.P1 | ecosystem: Environmental > Aquatic > Freshwater > Lake >... | reverse complement strand
AAACCGAGCAAGTTATCCCAGTGATCTGAGTGATAAACAGTGGGCGATGATCGCATCATCGATTCCAGCCGCAAAACCGGGGGGACGACCGCGCAAGACCGATCCACGCGAGATCGTGAATGCGATTTTCTATGTGTTACGGACAGGGTGTAGTTGGCGTTCCCTCCCGCATGACTTCCCGAAATGGCAGTTGGTGTATGTGTATTTTAGGCAATGGGAACAAGACGGTCTTTGGCAAAGGCTGAATGACCAGTTGCGGGAAGCCGTCCGCCAGCAAGCCGGGCGGGAAAAACAACCGAGTGCTGCTATTATTGACAGTCAAAGCGTCAAAACGACGCAAAAAGGGGGCCTCGCGGCTATGATGCAGGCAAGAAAATCAACGGACGCAAACGACACATCGTCGTAGATACGATGGGATTGCTGCTGCGCGTGGTTGTCCACCCCGCCAATTTCCAAGATCGGGATGGTGCCCTGCTGGTGTTATGCCGACTCCTGCCTGATTTCCCACGCCTACAGGTAATCTGGGCGGACGGCGGCTATGCGGGACAGTTAGTCGCGTGGGTTTTGACCGCGCTTTTCTGTACGCTGGTCATCATAAAACGCAGCGATGATGTCAAAGGGTTCTCAGTTTTGCCCCGCCGATGGGTGGTAGAACGCACTTTCGCTTGGTTGGGCGGTACCGTCGTTTGAGTAAAGATTATGAAGCATTACCTAGAGTCAGTGAGTCCTTCATCTACGCCGCCATGACCCATCTCATGCTCCGTCGCCTTGCTCATTGATCCTTTTTAGACACTCTCTGAGAGAAATTAATAAAAAGAACACACATTCTATTTACAATCCCATAATTTATAACTATACTCACTCCTTTGAAGTTTGAGAATGTCTTTATGAATAGTGATCATGAGTTGCGTTTCGTCGCGTCAATGACAGTATGTCCAAGCGACATTAGGAAAATTCGCCATCATGTTGAGATGGCACAATTTTCCATTGACCCTCTGCAAAACATCCTAATCACACCGATGTTTGTAGAGCGCGGTTCGGTTGAGCTTGCGTGCCAAATGGCTGAAGAAGGTCGTCACGTAATGTTTGATAGTGGTGGTTATTATGTGCAACTTGGCAGATTGCGCTACGAAGAACTATATATGCCGCTTCTTAAAACCTATCGTGAGAATCGTTGGGCTTCCGTTTACACGCTTCCAGATCATGTGCCAACAAGCCAAGACTCTCCTGAAACAGTTGATCTGAAGGTCAAAGACACAATCCGGTTCAGTATGCTCTTTTTTGAAGAAATGCCCGATGATTTGAAATCTCGTGCCATGCCGGTCGTACAAGGTCACACCTACAAACAGGTGGATGAATGCTTGCGTGCTTACATCCGCTTAGGTGTTAAACGGATTGGATTCGGCAGCTTTGGCACGCAGGGGCAGAACAGCGAAATCAACGTAGCGACTAAGAATGCGGTAGAAATCGCACGCTATGTCATTGATGTTGCACACGACAATGGAATGCAAGTTCATTTGTTTGGTCTTGGCACACCATCACTTGTAGCCATGATCAAGGGCATTAGAGCTGACTCGTTTGACTCAGCAACATGGCTGAAATCTGCGGGCTTTGGTCAGGTGTTTCTGCCATTTATGCGTGCATACAACATCTCCTATGGGATCAGTGTGTCGGAACTCCAAAAGGGCGTTACTTTCGAACAATTTGCCGAGTGGAAAATCCTAACTGGTCACAATTGCCAGTTGTGCGAAAACCTATCCAATCTCAATCTATACAAGATGCATCGTGCGGCACACAACCTGATTGTTATGGCAGAAACTGTCGCAATGGTCAATGATGGGAATCGGGCGCATATCCAAGCAATCTATAAGGCTGGTTCACCCAAATATCGTGGAGAGTTCGAGAAATGGCTGGAATAAAACTCAATATTCACATTCAGCCAGATGCTAATCCAGACAATGTATCGAGAACGATTGCTCTGCTGGCTTCCGATCCCGATCTCGATTTTCCGACCAACAAAGAGCTTCTAGAAATCCTAGCGGAAAACGGTATTGGTTCACGAATAGAGCTACCATCAACAGCTTCCTCAATGGGCATACTCGAAAAAGTGGATAACGCGATACGGTTATCACCTGATGGATTTGCGCTTACGCGCATCCGCGAGGACGTGCGGGCAGACTTGTTCCATTTCCTGATGTATTCCGGGTGGAATGCACGTCACCCGCTCGACTTCCTGCAATCGTGGGGCTATCGCAACTGTTGCGACCGCTACTGGTCCAACGGTGACATACAGTTGACCACCACCTATCTTGATCGTCAGGTCGAAGAAACCATCAACGAAGCGCGGGAAGCGTTTACGTCGATGAATGTGAGCGAGTTTGACGAAATCTCGTTCAGCCGCAAAAGCCTCAGCGGGGCGCATAAATGGCTGCTCGCGTTGCAACCGCAGGTGCTGCAACCCAACAACCCGGATGCCAAAGATCGCACTTTCCGCCGCCGAGACTTCTGCCCGCCGGAATTGGTCATGCTGGCGCTGGCGTGGGTGCTGCGCGACGAAACAACCGTGACGGGTGTCGATATTCTGCTCACCCGCGAAAAAAGGGAAGCCCTGTGCAAAGCGTGTTTGCTGTCGCCAGAGGCACTGGATCGCGTCCTCGACTGGGCAATTCCGACCTTCCCAAGGCTGATCACACCGGGGACACGCGCAGGCTCGTACGGTCGGTTCGTGCGTCTACATAAGCTCCCAACGGTGGAGGATGTGATCCGATGAGCGAATGGCTGCGCTTGGTCAATGAAATGAAGCGTCGCGCCCCGCAGGAGTATTTCACGTCCACGCAGCGCGCCGTCTATGATGTGCTGGTCGAACGCTTGCAGTTTCCCAATCAGCGCATCAACCTGTATGGCGCTCCCGGCACGGGAAAAACCTATCTCGCATGGGGATTGATACGCGCGCTCGAAGCGGTGCATGTGCCAGTGGCAGCCCGTGTGCGCGAATTCGATGGTCAGCCCATGCCGATCCTCATCCTCGACAACGCGCCAACCTATGAAGATGAGGTGCGCAGCCTATTGGCGGATGCCGCGCTGATGGATGCCGGAAGTGTGGTGTTCATCACCCAAAGACCCACCGCGCTGCACATGCGCCAAATTCAGCTTGATTCCCCAACCCCTGACGATCTCCGTCAGATCGCACGCACGTTGGGGCGGTTAGGCTTCTACGAAGTTAGCACGCTGCCGCCCTCGCCTAACCTGTGGCAGATTCTCCAGTGTTACGTCTAAAGGAATTTCTATGAGCATTGCAGGACTCGACTCGATCACCAATAAAGATGAAGTAGTCCCCACCTTTACCGCTGTCGATCTGCTGCGCGACTCTGAGCGTGTCGAGCAGAAATACAATCGCCACGTCAATACTTATGTGCCCATCAACCGTGCTGCCGAAGGACGCGACGACGTGATGAACGTCGAAGATTTCGAGCGCAAGCTGATCAAGGCGGTCAAGGATGCGCGTGCGCCCGCTGGGTACATCACCGCCGAATACGGTTACGGCAAAACCAGCACGGCGTTGTATCTATGGCAGCGCGCCGAAGGGGCGAATCTGTTGGTCGTGCCGCCTTTCAAGCTAATCCACTTGATGGATCTGCTCACGGCGATCTATGGCTGGATTCGCTACCGCGTCGCCGTGCGCGCCCCGCAGCTCGTGTCGGAACTGGATGCGCTGCATGATCGCGTGAGCGGTCGCAGCATCGAGCGTGAAGCCGAAGCGAATGATGTCAGTCCGGCAGTGCTGCGGAGTTGGATGGAGCAGGGGCGTTTCATCCTTGAGTTGCAGGCAAGCGAATACATCGCGTTCTTTGAACAAGCAACCGACATTGTCATTCGTGCGGGATATGACGGTTTGTTGGTGCTTGTAGACGAAGTGCAGCTCTACATTGAAACCCGCATGAAGACCGAGTCCGAACCGATCACCCCGCTGTTTACACTGGTGGATGGCTTAGCGACGCGCGGCGGCTATCTCAAGTTCGGCTTGGTCTTGATCATTCCGCTGAAAGAAGTGGGTGTGATCCGCGAGATGCGCGATGACCTGCTGCACCGGATGCGGAATTTCAGCCTCGATCTGACGACGATCTACGACAACAGTTTCGCGGAAAATCTGTGGCATTTGCTGGCAAAAGAGTTTGATTTCCGCGACGTGGCAGATGCCGTCGTCGATCCCTATACACTGCGTGCATTAGGGGAGATCGCCGCACGTCAAGAACTTTCAAATGGGCCGCGCACGGTGATCAGCACCTTTCGCCGCATGGTCGAACGGTACAAATCGCATTACCAAGCCAATCCCTACAGCCCGATTGACCTGATCGACGACTTCATCGGTGGTGCGATCCCGTTTGCGGGCAACGATCAAATCCCGAACATCACCCGGCGGGCGCTCCAGCACCAGATCGTCCGCAACAATCCCGACCGCTACGAACCGGCGATCAAGCTAGCGGCGGCGTATCCCACCAATGGCGTATCCATTGATGTACAGCGTCAGTTCTCCGGCATGGTGGAAATCCTCGAAGAACTGCGTATGAAGGCGCTTGGCGAATTGGTCATTGGCGTCGGTGATGAAGCACAGCGCGGCGTTACCCTCTTCGGGTTGCACATTGGCATCCAAAAGACGGACTGGTTCGCATCCACGATTCGCGAATTCCGCCGCGCTTATGGGGATCAACACGCGATTACACAGGAGCGCGCGATCAAGGTGTTTGCTCACCTGCTCAAAACAAGCATCTTCAAAGGATGGGAAGTCGTCGATGAACAGCCTTCAACCATGACCTCCAATCACTCAATCATCTTCAGGGGCGCGTTCTCGTCGTTAGCGGCACGCTTCCCGTCGCGCCGCGTCCACGTTCGCATCTTCTGGGAGGACGAGGAACGAAAAGACGCGACTACTGACGGCGATCTGGCGATTGAGTACTATCTCACCCTGAGCAGCGATCTCCGCTCTGATCCGGAAGAACGTCGCCGGAAGTATTACGAAGCCGAGATTGATTATAGCTCTCATACCGCGATAGTTCCGCTCAACCTGCTGTACGTCCGTCCGGAAGGCATTCCGCTCAACATTCGTCAGCAGCTTCAAGACGTGTGGTCACCGTATGACCTCTCGCCGCTGGTGTTGATGAACATCTACGCACTGATGGACGAGAAACGCGCCGCCAAGCTGATCCCTGAAACGGATGATCAAATGGTGCGTGGCGCGATCCAACCGGAAATGCTCGACACGATCCGCAAAGACCTGTTTAACGCTCAGGTTGGGGCGAAGCTCGGCGGTGTTTCACAGGAACGCATCACCGAAACCGCCATCGAGAAGATTCTCGATGCACGCTATAAGTCGTACAAAACGATCATGGGGTCGTCTCAGTGGCAAGCAGCCCTTAAAAGGGAATATGTCGGTGCGCTCGAACGTCTCGACAACATCTACCAGAAGCGCGGTGAAGTCGAGGTTGAAGGCACAAAAGAGCAGATTGCTGCTCTGCTCAATCGCACCGCTACTGGGCTGGACAGTTTTCGACGCAGTTTTCCCCTGTTTATCACCGTATCCAAAGAATGGACGAGCAAAGACAGTGAAGGTGCTGTTCGCTTCCGCCTGCACAAACTCGAAGAGGACATTATCGCATGGCTGCGTGAGTCGGGGCGCATTGAGCGCGTCACGGTTGGGGGATCGAAAGTCGAAGTCCGATCATTGGAACTTGGCACCATCCTGCAAAAGGCTCGCGAAGACGGTTATCTTGATGATGAAACCAACACGCTCATCGACATACTCACAAAACGTGAGATTATCGAATCCCCGCAGCGACATATCATCCGCGAGAAGCCTTCACAGACGGTCGTTGTCGATGATGTCGCCATAGCTTTGAACAGGTTCCAAGGCGATCTCGAAATTATGGTTGATGGATTTGGAAATACCGGTCGCCTCACCATCTTGAGCCAAGAATGCGAGAAATATCAGCAGATGCTTGAAAAAGAGCGGCTGTCTGGCACACCCGATCCTGAACGCGTTTATCGACTGGGAAAAGCTGTACAGGCGCGCCATCAGGAACTTGTAGGATTTGCTGATGAGAAACTGCAAGAGCTGCGCAGCCGAACGAACGCGCTCAAACGCGGTATTCGTCCGCTCAACCCGCGTCAACTTGAAATACTCACTCAGCGTGTGAATGGCAGCGTCGAATATACGGAACAGGTGAACGTCCTAAAGAATCACCTCCTGACCTTTGCCAATACGGTTAAAGGCTTGGTCGACCGGGTGGCGGCACAGGTGGAAGAACTTCACCACATGACAGAACAAGAACCAGTTCAATATGAGGCGCTATCTCGTGCTGCCGGTCGGCTGGGTGAACTTGATAATCAGATCGAAACGACCAATCGCCGTATCGATGAGTTTGACGAGTACTACAAGCATTTCCAAGACTGGCAGCGTTTGGTTGAACTTGGCTCGGACTTATCGGAGCAGCTTCAGCAGATGGGGCATCGTACCACCGCGCAGAGCGAAGCCTTCGCCGACCTTTCCCGCAGCATTCGCGGCGAAATCAGCAGCAAGAGCAACAAACTCGACTCTCTACCTAATCACGTAATGTATGGTCCACCCCTTCGTACTTTGCGCGATCAAGTTGCCGCTATTCGTCGCGCTGCCGAAGACGAGTTCATCAGTCTCCAAAATCGTTACTATCAGGCATTAACCGGACGCGGATTGTACTCGCGTGATGCCGTAGGCAGCCCGTTCAAGTACAACATCGTTAATCCTGATGAGTCGTACCACTTCCTCTACGAACGTGTACGCAATCTCACACATGGTCTCTGTGATCAGATTGCACGCAAGGCGCAGGAAGAGCGTCAAAGCATCCAAACCCTTTTATATTCGCAGTCATTCAAAGATCTCCCAGATGACGAGCGTGAGCAGATCGGTTCGGTAGCAAGCGGGTTAGTCAGCAGAGCAGAAGAAATCCGCGCACGAGCACAAGCACTTGATGGATACATTGCTGACGACAATGTTCTGCAAGACTTCCCCGCACAGGACAGTGGTCAGTTCTATATACTTATTGGTGAGATTGGAACTGCCCGTCAAGCTTTAGGCGAGTTATCGGGGCAGTTCCGTCGTATTGATCAGCAGTTCCAGTCCGTTCGACTCTCCCCGGAAGAAGAACTGCTTATGCAGCGGCTCCCCATCAATGACGATAAGCCAGATATATTCATCGATCTCGTGGAGTGGCGTCAGAATGCCGAAATGTCCGCCGATGACTTCTGGAGAGTCTTACAAGGGCTGTATGACAAGCGCCGCATTCGTTTGAATGTGGGCAAGGTGAGGAGCTAAGCGATGGTCACGGTGGAAGATGGTTATCAACAACTTGAGAAGAAGTTAGCTCGCACACCCGTTATTGGAGATGTGCATCCCCTGCTTCCGCTGGCGTTGTCAAGCTCCGTACGTATCGTGAAGTGTGGGGAGGATGTGCTGTCTGAATTTGACGATGTACATCTGACTCCGCAGTCACCAACTCTCATTTTGCAGCGTGACTCACGTCTCACGGCGCGTTTTCCAACAGTGTCTCTCAGAGATCACCCTCCGGTAGACGCGATTAACCGGAATATGCACTGTCATCTGGAATATGCTCGTGAACAACTTCTTACAACACATGGAGTGGCATCAGCCCTCGTTGAGGATGTGAGCGGGCGTCGATACGACATTGTGGTGTTGATGCTCGTTGATGGGTTGAGTTATGGGGATGTTATCGACTGGATCGACACCGCGATCCCCTGTTTTGTGGATGGGACTAGCGTAACCTATCGCTTGGCAGATGATCAAAAAACGGTGCTTCCAAGCGTTGGTTTTCCGTCGATTGTCGGATCGCCAAGTGTATTTTCTCGGTTGCACGATATTGGCTACAAGAATGCCATTGGCTACACATATTGGGCACCTGACAGTAATGTGATTTCGGACTACTTGTTCAAACAAATACCGACTCACCGAGTTGCGAACTTCGAGGCGATTCTGGCAGAACTTCGCCCTTTCACATTCAAGCAGCCCACATATATTCAGATTATGCGCGAAGGCTTGGATGGACTGGCACACAGCAAACGTGAAATGTCGCGTGCCGAAATCGACGGTGCCATTGTAGCAATTCGGCAGGATGTAGAACGTGTAATGCAGGTCTTGGGTAAGCAGAAGCGCAGAGTCTGCCTATACTTAGTTGCTGATCACGGCATTCTGTGGAAGACAGAACACGATTGGAAGACTCTCGACGTAACGGGGAGCAGACCTCGCTACTCAACGACTCGCCCGAATGAGTCTGCTTACGCTTGTGCGGTGAGATACGAGCGAAGCAGTCAAGTCTACTATTCATTTATCTATCCATACTTGGGAAGTCGCATCAAGGCGGATGACAGCGGCGTGCATGGCGGCTTGTCCTATCAAGAATCGATTGTTCCTTTTGCGAAATTCGAGGTGAGATAACCTTGGAACTCATGCTTGGGCGCGACATCGCCACACAGAAGAACACCTATCTAGATGCAACTGGGTCGCGCGCTGTTTTGGTTTGTGGTAAGCGCGGAAGCGGCAAATCTTACACGTTGGGAGTCATCATCGAGGAACTCATCAGCGTAGGCGCTCAAGAGGTCATTCCGATCATCATTGATCCAATGGGCATCTACCACACGATGGTACTGCGTAACGATAAACAGAGCAGCGAACTCTACCAATGGGGTTTGACTGCACAGGGTTTCAATGTGCGCTTGCTGGTGCCCGGCATCCCCGAAGAACTCTATGATCCAGATATTCTTATTGAGCTTCAACAGCGAGGGGTCGAGGTTGTCCCGCTTCGCCTCAATGCGTCCGATCTTAGCCCCGATGGCTGGTGCGATTTGTTTGATGCCAACATCAATGAGCCGATGGGGATCGCTTTATTCCGGGCTGTGCAAAACCTAGGCGAAAACCGAAACTTCTTTACGGTTGGTGGATTGATTAAGGCAGTGCAAAATGACAAGCGTGCAAAAGATACATCAAAAGAAGCGCTGCTCAATCGCTTGGAAGCTGCCGGAAACTGGCATCTGTTCAGCGAAGATAAGTACCTGCCGATGGATAACATCTTCATGCCCGGCATGGTCAACATCGTAGATGTCAGCCGCTTGGAAAGTGGTGCTTACGGTCGCCGGAATCTGATCGTCTCAGTAATTGCACGTAATCTGTTCCGAGCGAGATCAGATGCACGACTTCGGGAGGAATTTGGTCTAGCTGGCAAACTTCCCCGTGTGTGGATGGCACTTGACGAAGCGCACCAATTCATCCCAGATTCGACACGCTCTCTCGCAAAGCCGCAGTTGATCCGATGGGCAAAAGAGGGGCGGCAGCCAGGGCTTTCGCTAGTCGTTGCCACGCAACAGCCATCAGCAATTGATGCAGAAGTCCTCTCACAGTGCGATATCATCCTCAGCCACAAATTGACCTCGCGGGATGACGTAATGGCGCTCAACCGTCTCAGTCAGGACTATATGGGCGGTGAGCTCCGTGCGATAATTGGCGAACTGAAAAGAACAGGGCAGGCTGTATTGGTCGATGACGAGCAAGAATCCGTTTCGATGCTCCAGATTCGTCCCCGGCAAAGCCAGCACGGTGGCGGAACAAAGGCGAGTGTAGTTGACGAAGATTATGATCTCTGGAAATGAAATTGAGATAAGGCACGCAACTGAGGAAGAAATTGATGCGATAAAGAGGCTGTTCGACCGACACAAAAATGAGTTGGGATTTGTCGTCAAATCAGCGTTGGCTAATTCGATCAAGCGAAATGAACTGGTTGTCACCGTCACAGATGGTGGTGAGATCGTCGGCGTTGTCCACTATCGCCATCGTAAAGACGGGCAGACTACGTTATACAGTATCGTTGTCGCGAAACAATATCGTCACCATGCCGTCGCCAGTTCCTTGGTAAATAATCTACAACAGGAAGCATTGGCGAAACAACAGCACTCAATCGCACTGAAATGCCCGATTGAGCTGGATGCCAATAAGTTTTACAAAGCCTTGGGTTTTGAGCTTGTTGGCATTGATAATGGTAAGCACAGACCGCTTTCCCTCTGGCGATTATCTTTGCAGACCAGTCCTCACCCGCCGCAATAGCAGTATCAAAGGCTGAAATTTGAACACTGAAACACTAGCGCTTCTGCGCCTCCAAGCTGCGGCAGGTATTGGACAGCGAACAATTACTAAAATGCGTCAATGGTGTGCGACGACGAACAGCCCAACTCAGGCAATCTTTGAACTATCAGATAAAGACGCATTAGCACTTTTTGGCTTAAAGTCCGCCGCGCTTGATGGATTGGCGACCGCACGTACCGAAACGGCGATTTCCGCCGCGCGATCTCAACTTGAGCAGCTTAACGCTTTGCACTGCCGCATTATTCTGCGGGGGGAACCGCAGTATCCCGCTACGCTAGAGGCACACTTGCAGGACGACGCGCCTCCCGTTCTTTACATGATCGGCAGTCAAACGTTGTTTTCACAGCATGGTATCGCCTTTAGCGGTGCCCGTAATGTCTCCTCTAAGGGAATTGAGTATACAGATGAGCTGGCTCGTCAAACTGTGGAGCAGGGATTGACGGTCATCAGCGGTCATGCTCCTGGTGTGGACAACGCTGCTCACACGGCAGCTCTTGAACATAAAGGTTCAACACTTCTTGTGATTCCTGAAGGGATGCTGAAGTTTCGCCTGCGGGCGGAACTGAAAGTGCTTCAAGACAATACGCCGCAGCGGCTCGGCGTGATTTCCGAGTTTCCGCCTGCCCTTCCTTGGTCAAGCCAGAACGCAATGATCCGCAACCGCACGATATTGGGATTGTCACGTGCGGCTGTCGTCGTTGAAGCTGGAGAGAATGGGGGTACGTGGGACGCGGGGATGCGGGCATTGGATATGAAACTTCCGCTCTACGTTCTCAGCTATACCGATCCGCCGCCTAGTGCCGCTGGCAACCGCGCACTGATCGCGCGTGGTGGAATCCCGATCCCAGAATTGCCTGCGCCAGTGCTGCCCATAATCAATACAACAGCCCAAGATGATGATCCTCCAAACGAACCCAAGCAACTTACCCTCTTTTAGCCTTTGAGATTTTATTATGCCCATCGCAGATCACTACGACACCACACTCGTCTGGCTCAAGAAGATGTTTGGGGAGCACGCCACATTTCGACCCGGACAGTGGGAAGCTATCGAGGCACTTGTTGAGCGGAGAGAACGCCTGCTGGTGGTTCAGCGGACGGGCTGGGGCAAGAGCCTCGTGTATTTTCTGGCAACGCGTCTGCTTCGCAGTCAGGGATCAGGCACCACACTTCTGATTAGTCCTCTGCTATCGCTCATGCGAAACCAAATTCAAGCGGCAGAAGCGTTAGGGTTAAATGCCGCGATGATCACCAGTGCTAACCCTGAGGATCATGAGTCGGTTGAAACCGATCTGCTGGCGGGACGGGTGGACTTGCTACTGATTTCACCGGAGCGTCTCGCGAACGACCATTTTCAGCGTGATATATGGGAAACACTGAAATTCCGTATCGGCATGATATGCATTGACGAAGCCCACTGTATCTCCGACTGGGGACATGATTTTCGCCCAAATTACCGTCGAATACTGACCGTACTGGACGATCTGCCCGCACAAACCCCAATATTGGCGACGACTGCGACCGCGAATGATCGTGTAGTTAGCGATATTCAGCAGATCCTTGGAGCCAACCTGCGTGTTATGCGGGGTGCGCTCACGCGCGACAGCCTGCTGTTGTTCGCCTATCCCGAGCCGATGAGTCAGGCGGAGCGCTTAACGCAGTTGGTGGAACTTCTCAAGCGCATCGACGGAAGCGGCATTATCTATTGTATGACCACCAATGACTGTGTGCGTGTCTCACAGTGGATGCAGAAGAAGGGATTCAATGTCAAACCCTATTTTGCTGAGGTGGAACAACGCACTGGGGAAAACCGAATTGCGCTTGAGCAGCAGTTGTTGAATAACGAAGTCAAAGGTCTGGCAGCAAGCGTTGCGCTTGGCATGGGCTTCGATAAACCCGATTTGAGCTTCGTCATTCATTATCAGATGCCGGGTTCGATCATCAGCTACTATCAACAAATCGGGCGCGCCGGACGCGGCATTGAACGCGCCTATGTGCTGCTCATGTACGGGATGGAGGATGATGATATTCATCGCTATTTCATCGAAACCGCATTCCCACACCCTGAGGATGTTGAGGCGGTGACTACCGTGCTTCAACTGGGAACGCTGACCCTCAATCAAATTCAGGCACGGGTGAATGTGCGGCGATCGGTGATTGAAAAAATCTTGCTCCATTTAGAGCTAGAATGCATCATTAAGCGTGAGATGCACGGCTTTAGCCTAATTAACCGCAATGTCGCGCCGGATTATGAGCGATGGTCGCGGGTGACGGCGCAGCGCTACCAAGAATATGCGCAAATGCAGGCGTATGCTCATCAGATTGGTTGCATGATGCAGTTTATATCGGCGGCACTCGATGATCCCGACGCACATACCGCCTGTGGAAAATGTCAGAATTGTCGGCAGCGCCCTGCAAAACCCGTTTTTAGCCCGCAAGCGATTTCAGAAGCGCAATCTTTTCTGATGCATGGTGAACGGATCACGATAGAACCTCGAAAGCAGTACCCATCTGACCTCAGTGCGGTGAAAGGGCGTATCAAGCAGCCGAACGAGATAGGAGTCGCGTTGTGTCTCTACCACGATGCGGGTTATGGAGAACTGATACGGGCAGGAAAATATCGGGATAGCCATTTTTCGGAGGTACTCGTCACTGCATCAGCGAATCTCCTACGGGATTGGCTTGATGAACTGGAAAATCCACCCAAATGGATCACGAGCGTACCGTCTCTACGTCATCCCACATTGGTTCCCGATTTCACAGCACGGTTGGCCGCAGCGCTTGCGCTCCCCTATCACCCGGTGATCGTCAATTCCGAGCTGCGCCCAGAACAGAAAACCATGCAAAACAGTCCCCAGCAAGTGAATAATCTCGTGACTGCATTCACACTGACGGGTGCAATTCCGTCTGAGCCGGTGCTACTGGTTGATGACATGCTTGATTCTGGCTGGACAATGACGATTCTTGGAGCGCGATTGTGCGGCGCAGGCTGCGCCAGTGTTTATCCGTTCGCGTTAGCGAAAGTCCATTTGCAGACGTAGCGATGCTCTACGATACGGCGCTTCCCGGCGTAACGATCAGCATATATAGTGCCTCCACAATCGCTTGCTCGATTCGAGCGCCTACAAGGCACCACATATCAAGTATTATATCTATATAAATATATAAAATATAAACTCGAAGATTGCTCACCAGACCCGGAATCCTCCAACCCCAAACTGTACGATTCCGGGGGTACACCCGACCGACTTTGATAAGCTGGTTGCATCGCTCATGTGTGGAGAGACAGATGCACCAGCTTTTTGTTTTCACCTCAACTTTCTCTGAAAACCTTCGAAACCGGAATCCTCCATTCCAACCCTGTACGATTCCCAACCCAAAACTGGAATCTTCCAGTCATCGGTCAAACGCACTGTGATACGGTCAAAAAGTGTTCAGCAGCTCATCGTGTGCGGTTCGCTGAAATTTTACTGTCGCCTCCTGTAAAAATACCAACCTTCCACTGAAAAATTTCAGAGGTACAGGTGACCGACTTTGATATGCTGAGTTTGTCCAGCCGTAGACCGAGAGGTTTGTTCTGTTGAGCAACGAAAAACACCCTACTTCAATGCCCGATAGCCCCATCCAAAGCGGCGAGCTGCCAAAGTATGGCTTCAAGCGGCTCGATCTATCGATAGCGTATCGTGCGTTGATCGACTCGTTTGTGCGCTCGGCTGATGTTCCCCTACCGAGTGAGAAAGCGGGACAGACTGAGCCGGAGGTGTACGACAATTCGTGAGTTTGTCGTACACCCTGTAGACTTTATCGTGGGAATCTTGTTATTGTACAAAATCAGTCGTACAATAACTCACGTGAGGTGTTTATGGCAGAGGAGTTGCTTTCTCCATCTCAAGCAGCCGAATTAGCTGGGTGTCACCACGACACAATCCGACGAGCAGTCGAATTCGGATTATTAAAGGGACAAAGGGTCGGTCACATCTGGGTGATCAAACCAACCGATTTGCAGGAATGGATTCAGGCAGGAATGCCCAATCATCGCCGCAAATCGACGCGGAAAACGAACGCAGATCAGCCACAACCAGACGAGGCTGGTCAAAGTCATGATAGCTGACGAAGTAAGGATGAAGCTGTATGCCCGCCAAACGTAAATATCAGGCGCAAAGCGTTGTTGAAAAACCAAGTACGCCGGGTGCAATGCCGTTGGATCGTGATATTGCGGTGTACTACCGCCAATCTTCAATGGCGCAGGTGGGCAACGTCTCAACCGATATGCAGCAGATCGACCTACCGAAATACGTTCAAACGCTTGGGTGGGGCAAAGATGGCATCATTCTCATCGACGATGACGAGGGTGTGAGCGGCGCAAAACGCATTGACGAACGCAAGGGCATGAGTCGCTTATATGACCTTATCATCAGAGGGATGATCGGAGCTGTCGCGGCGCAGGCGGAAGACCGCTTATTCCGTGACGAGACACAGATTCAGGTCAACGTGTTTATTGATGCCTGTGTGAAAAACGACGTGCGGGTGATAACACCCTACTTCAAGTACAACTTTGCTGACAAACACGAAGGTCCTTACCACCGTCTATTGTTCCGCATGAGAGCAGAGCAAGCGGCTGATTTCCTGAATTCCTATGTGCGCGGGCGCTTGTTCGCTGCCAAAGAACGCATGGTCATGCAGGGATTGTGGATTGGCGGCAACATCAATCTGGGTTTTATGGTGGATAACCGCAAATCCTTGCCAAGTGGTATCCCGAACCCGAACTGGCGCAAATTCGAACCCTTTGAACCGTGTGCTGCTGTCGTCAGAGAATTATTCGAAACGTTTGTCCGCTTCGGCGGAAATATGCGTAAGACACTGGCGCATATCTACGAACACGGACCGCACTTCCCTGATTTTGATGATCCTGAATTTCAGCGGTTGATTCCACCGGGTTACATCTGCGAGAAACCGATGCGGATGCTTAAACGCGGAGGCTTTTACACGCCAAGTCGGATGGCGATGGTTAATATGATGACCAATGTAGTGTACATCGGACATTGGATGTTTAGGGATCGCATTGTTCAGTGGAACAATCATCGCCCAATCATGTCGGAAGACATGTTCTCTCGTGCCTTTAACTATCTTTCTCCCTACACCATCACGGGAGAGGAAAATCCTGATTACGCGCCAGCGTTCTACCGTGAACGGTCCAAAGAGGATCGAGACGGGGCGAAGCCCATTTTCAAGGGATTGATTGGCACGTATTACGATGGCGAGTGGCGGCAGGCGACAGCTTGCTGGAGTCCGGGGATGAAAGCATACGCCTACTCGACCAAGCGCAACGACCTTGCTACGAATCAGCACACGCTTTGGTCGCGCCGCTGTGATTATTTTGACCAAGTGCTGACAGATATGATGTTTACCAAACTGCGTTCGACCTTCGATCCTGAAGTGTGGGCGGCAGTTTTGGCGAGCGCGGCTGATGACTTTGAAACTGAGCGGCGTTCGTTGACAACACAGCTCAATACCGTTTCACATAAAATGCAGGCGATCATTACCAATATGTCGTATGTTCAGAGTGCGACACTTTTGCAGGCTATGGAACGGGAGTTTCAGAACTACGAGTTAGAACAGACGCGGTTGCGCCTGAAGATGGATGCGCTGGAGCGTCGCGTGCAGCGACAAGAAGCATTGATGCAACTGGCGAAACAGGCTGAAAACGTACTTTCAACGTGGCACCTGATGAGCCTGAAAGATCAATGCACTGTAGCTCACGCTTTCATCGTCCGAATTGTGGTTGCGCCAACGGGTAAGCATCGGGTTGCAAACGTCGAAATCCAGTGGCGTGACGAAAGCACAGACACGTTCGTGCTGCCGTACCGCGCCGATAAATGGTCACTATGGACACCGGATGAATTTGAAGCCCTGAAGCAGTTGATCGAGCGCAAAGCATCCCAGATTGAAATTTCCGCTGCGCTTCCCGACCGTAACTGGCGGGCGATCCGTACCAAAGCTTATGAGATCGTACCGAAGCGCTCGTTTCAAATCTCTCCGAAGCCGATTCGGGAGGACGAAATGTATGACCAGTTTTGTGAACGCGTGGCGCAGACCAACGGCAAACTGCCGCGCTATAGTGGGTCGCGCTGGGTGGATGAGGAGGTAAAACGATTGGACGAATTGTTAGATCGGGGGGCAACACAGCTTGAATTAGCTGCTGCATTGCCCCATCGTAGCTGGGAGAAAATCCGCAAGCGCGTCACCCAGATGCGCGGCAAGGGTTTTATTGTGCCGGAGTCTGGGCAGATGAAGGCACAGGAGACGTATGCGGACTATCTTGATCGGACTGACGGTTCGGCGGATACGATGGCTTTCCGAGTCGGAGGGAGTTTAGAACAACGAAGATGGAAGAGAAAGCCATCGCTCCAGCGGCGAGCATCGGGATGAGCGCACCCGCCATTGCCACCGGAATCAGAATGATGTTGTAGACGAA
>Ga0163154_10005197_pt1 | contig 16656 bp, 20 predicted proteins | sample OliLakLV19MP9P1_FD_148649 | JGI IMG/M metagenome (GOLD analysis project Ga0163154, IMG submission 148649) | Freshwater microbial mat bacterial communities from Lake Vanda, McMurdo Dry Valleys, Antarctica - Oligotrophic Lake LV.19.MP9.P1 | ecosystem: Environmental > Aquatic > Freshwater > Lake >... | reverse complement strand
CTGCTGTATATTCGATCGCACCATATCATCCAACAAATTCGCAAAAGCCGGACTCACAGACACAATATGTCGCCAGCGCAACTCCCCCGTCATCGGATCTTCAATTTCTGCCGGATACTTCCCCGTCAGCAAATGAATACAAGTCCGCCCCAGCGCATAAAAATCCGTCGCCGGCACCACACCACCGCCCACAATTTGTTCCGGCGGGCTGTACCCGGGCGAAATCAACCGCGTCGAGCTCGGAGAATCTTTCCCCACCGATTCCCCACCACCCATTTGCTTAACACCCCCAAAGTCGATCGTCACCAACTGCAAGCCGCCCAAACCATTGTTCAGTAAAGCTTGTGGTGATTCTGGATCTCGCAGCATCAAATTTGAGGGTTTAATGTCGCGGTGAATAATCTGACACCGATGCAACTCCTCTAAAATTTCCACAGCTTGACTCAGCCAACTAAACACCCATTCCTGCGGACATCCCTGATGGTGCTCTTCGAGAACTTCTTCCAAAGTTTTGCCGTGAATCTTTTCCATTACCAAACAAGGTAAGCGCCTCGCTGCGGTATTTCCATCCCCGCCTGCAAAATTTTGGGTTTGCACATGAAAATAACCGTCCGGCTCGACTCTCGGCACACCAGGATGCCGCAAAAGTGCCAAAACCCAAGCTTCTTGCTCGAACAGTTTTACCGCTTTCGGGGAAGTCTCTAGCAACAATTTCAGGACGCGCTCGGTTTGAGTTTCTGTGTCCCAAACTGTGTAGATGGCTGCAAAACCCCCGGTACCGAGGCCTTGTAGAGGTATGTAACGATTTTTTAGCCGCAGCGGGGTTCCGCAACTCTGACAAAAATTGTTGCCCCAAGTCTGAGGGTAAGGCCTTGGGCAATCTGGATTGATGCAGTGGACGGCTTTTGAAGGGGGATGGGGCACAACCAGACTAGAAATGGGGCTAAATATGCTTAGTAGACTTACGCGCAGCTAACGCAGAAACCCGGTTTTAAGCGAGGTTTAATTGCTGTAACCACGAATTTGCGTTGGTTGATACACCAGGTTGCTGCACAAGTCCCTGTCCATATTATGTGCTATGGTGCGGATTTTTGACTTGGTGGTCTGGGAGGTCTATTAGTTCGCGATCGCACTTGCGACTTCAGAAACCCGGTTTCTCTGTAGATTTCTCGTTACTCAACCTAAATTTTTCTAAGAAACCGGGTTTCTAGCCCCCCACGGGATTTGGGATTTGGGATTTTAGATTTTGGATTGCTACAATCCTGAATTGCAGTTGAGATCGATTTCAACTACAACCACGAAATCTAAGTATTTATAACTAATTCCCAATTTCCCAATTCCCAATTCCCAATTCCCAATTCCCAATTCTGATTTTCCCGGATCAAATTCTTTACATAAACCTTATTTATCGGTTGTTTGGCTTGCTGCAAAATATCTTTTGCGCGATCGAACTTCCCCGCCCCCTCTGCGATCCCTAGCCTTTCCCCCTGCATCCTTCGCCGCTTGCATTTTATAAGATATATTACAAAACATTGCCTAATGTAAAGTAAAATAAACAATACTTATGAGGATTAAAAGAATATTAAAATTTGACAGTGCCACTTTATTGATATATTTTTAAGAGCCTGCGATCGGGCAAAAAAATTAAGCGAATACTAGGAAGCGAGATATGGCTTACGCGCAAACCCAAACTCAATCAAAGGCTGGGTATAAAGCCGGAGTTCAAGACTATAAACTAACGTATTACACACCGGACTACACGCCGAAAGATACAGATATTTTGGCAGCATTCCGCGTCACACCTCAGCCGGGAGTTCCCCCAGAAGAAGCAGGCGCTGCTGTAGCTGCTGAATCTTCCACCGGCACCTGGACAACTGTGTGGACTGACCTCCTGACCGACCTCGATCGCTACAAAGGTCGTTGCTACGATATCGAGCCAGTTCCCGGCGAAGACAACCAATATATCTGCTTCATTGCCTATCCTTTGGATTTGTTTGAAGAAGGTTCTGTCACCAACTTGCTGACATCTTTGGTTGGTAACGTTTTCGGTTTCAAAGCTCTGCGTGCTCTGCGGTTAGAAGACTTGCGGGTTCCCATTGCTTACCTGAAAACCTTCCAAGGCCCTCCTCACGGTATTACCGTTGAGCGCGACAAATTGAACAAGTACGGCCGTCCTTTGCTCGGTTGTACAATTAAGCCCAAATTGGGTCTGTCTGCTAAGAACTACGGCCGTGCCGTTTACGAAGTTCTACGCGGCGGTTTGGACTTCACCAAAGACGACGAAAACATCAACTCCCAACCGTTCATGCGTTGGCGCGATCGTTTCTTGTTCGTTCAAGAAGCTATTGAAAAAGCACAAGCAGAAACCGGCGAAGTCAAGGGCCACTACCTCAACGTAACCGCCCCTACCTTTGAAGAAATGATGGAACGGGCTGAGTTCGCCAAAGAAATCAAAACCCCGATCATCATGCACGACTACCTAACCGGTGGTTTCACTGCAAATACCAGCTTGGCTAAATGGTGCCGTCGCAACGGTATTCTGTTGCACATTCACCGCGCTATGCACGCTGTGATCGATCGTCAAAAAAATCACGGTATCCACTTCCGCGTGCTTGCCAAGTGCTTGCGGATGTCCGGCGGCGACCACCTGCACTCCGGTACAGTTGTGGGCAAACTCGAAGGCGAAAAAGGCATCACGATGGGCTTCGTAGACTTGATGCGCGAAGACCACATCGAAGAAGACCGCAGCCGCGGTATTTACTTCACCCAAGATTGGGCCTCCATGCCTGGTGTCATGCCAGTTGCTTCCGGTGGTATCCACATCTGGCACATGCCGGCTTTGGTGGAAATCTTCGGCGACGACTCCTGCTTACAGTTCGGCGGCGGCACCTTGGGCCACCCTTGGGGTAACGCACCTGGTGCAACTGCTAACCGCGTTGCTTTGGAAGCTTGCGTCCAAGCACGTAACGAAGGTCGCAACTTGATGCGCGAAGGCGGAGACATCATTCGCGAAGCTTGCAAATGGAGCCCTGAATTGGCTGTTGCTTGCGAACTTTGGAAAGAAATCAAGTTTGAATTCGAGGCAATGGATACCGTTTGATGATTTTTGGTTGGAGATTTTAGGTTTTAGGTAGCAAACTTACTGTTATGTCTTTATCTTGGAAGAAGATTTACAAGTAAGTTTGCATCCAAAATCTAAAATTAACAATCCAAAACTCTTAAGGGCTGGGGTCAAAAATGGATCTCAAACAAGTTGCGAAAGACACCGCTAAGGTGCTGGCAAGTTACCTAACCTATCAATCCGTGCGGATTGTAGTCGCTCAGTTGAGCGAAACCAATCCTGCTCAGGCAATCTGGTTGAATGACTTTTCCACTAAGGGCAAAATCCAAGATGGAGAAGCTTACATTCAAGAGTTGCTGAGGGAAAATCAAGATTTCGGATTTCGGATCATGACGGTACGAGAGTATCTGGCTCACGATGTGACGGAATTTTTGCCAGAAATGGTTTGTACTGGCATTCAACAGGCAAATATGGAACACAGACGCCAGCATTTAGAGCGAACTACGCAACTTAATTGGTCTGTTTCTAGCAGTAATCCTGAAACATCCTCAATAGATTCTGAACCGAATCTGGATAATTTGTCGAGTTAATCGATCGATAAGTGCGATCAAACACACACCTTAGAGATACACAAAATGAAGACTTTACCTAAAGAGCGTCGTTACGAAACTCTGTCCTATTTGCCCCCGCTGACAGACGCCCAAATTGCCAAGCAACTGCAATACATCTTGGATCAAGGCTACATTCCCGGCGTAGAATTCAACGAAACCTCTGCCCCTGAAATGCGCTACTGGACTTTGTGGAAATTGCCTTTGTTTGGTGCTCGCAGCGTCCAAGAAATCATGAGTGAAATTCAAGCTTGCCGCCAAGAAAATTCTCAGTCTTACATCCGCGTCATGGGTTTTGACAACGTGAAGCAGTGCCAAGTGCTGAGCTTCATCGTGCACAAGCCAAACACCAGAGGCTACTAAGTTTTAACAGCCCTATTTTTTTAGGGAAAAAGTTAGCTAAAAATTGAGGTAGGGAATTCTCCCTGCTTCATTTTTTTTATGGCGATAATGTATTTCCGTCATTGCGAGGAAGGAAGCAGAAGACTCGGCGGTTGAAACCGCGTCTATACAAACAAAACCCGCCTCCGCGGGTTGAAGAGACGGCGGTTGAAACCGCATCTATACAAACAAAACCCGCCTCCGCGGGTTGAAGAGACGGCGGTTGAAACCGCATCTATACAAACAAAACCCGCCTCCGCGGGTTGAAGATTGGATTGCTAGATTTTACAAATAGCTTTCAAAACTTGCAGCAACACAACTGAAGATTCGGGTTCCATCAAAGTCAGAAAGGGCATTAACTGATAGGTGGGTGGATTTCCACGACGGATATTAAGGAACTGATAAAACTCTCCGCTGGTTGCAAGTCCCCAGACAGACTCTTGATATTCTAAACTTTTATAAGCATAAGTTAGCAGTTGTGGCAAACCAGCACGAGGAGCAATTAGATTGTTTTTAGATTCTATTACTAAAATCCAAAATGCTATATCAGCGGCGATTTGTTTCTCTTTATTGATTGCTAAGATGTCAAATCGACCTGTAATCGTTGTGTCTTCATCTTCTATAGTAATATTAGCAATATTTTCTTCTAGACTCATCTTTAATGGCGATCGATAAAAGCCTGCCAATCGCATCAAAGGAAAGGTAGTCAGAGCTTGTACCAGCCCTTCTGAGACTCTTTCAAAAGAAAGGTATTCGCGAAAATCGTTGCGGATTTGCACGAGTTCTAGCTGTTCAAACTCGGTGAGTGCTTCTAATGATAATAAACTTGGGTACGTGTGGTTATTAAAGAGTTGTTGAAACTTCAAAAATTCACTAACTTCATTGAGCGTTAGATTTTTAGCATTAATAGTAGTCATAGCTTGATATTTATCTAAGTCTATATTACAATTTTAACATAGAGATTCCGGTAGTTGAGTAGCACAACCCATGAACCCTAAAGAAGCAAGAGAATTATCGCTCCGTTTAGAACTTCCTGAATTAGTAGGAACTGCCTTAGAGATTCAGGAAGCAGAACTCATCAGAGCAGATAAACTTAAACAAATTCCATTTTTTGAGGTTAAGGCTAACTGGGAAATGTTCATGACTGAGCTTGAAAATACAGGTTATCATGACAACTCTCTCCAGCTACTCAGACAAAGCGATGTCGCTCAATTTTGGATCAAATACCGCGAACTAGATTTTTGGGAACTCCTAAAGCTTTTTCAGTAAAGTTGCTGATTTACCATTAAATAAATCTTAATCTATCCTCTCCGCCACAATACCGTAAACTATTTCGTATCCCCAATTATAGTGTTTATTTGCCAGTTGCTTTGCCCTGTCATATTCACCTAAATAACACAGATCAGCTAACTTTTGATATCCCTCCTCTTTCTCTTGCTGCATTTTTTCCCGCCGCAGCTTTTTTCTGTCTTCTTCTGAGAGAGAAGGTCTTTCTAAACCAAATACATCTATTTCGCTAATTCGTTGCATGGTTGCCTCCTAAAAAGGAATTGATTCTATAATCTGACCGTCAACTATTTCGTAGCCCCATTCTGGGTTAGCAGCGATTTGTTTTTCAACTATACTCCGACCCATAGGAGTTTTGCAAGCTTTCTGTAAAGATTCAATACTGGGAGCTTCAACGAGTAAATCTGACTCTGTTTCCTGACTTTCCTGCTGTTCTAAAGTTCCGATGGGAAGGGTGTGAGCAGTCGATGGTGTCAGGGAAAGTTGAGGTGCGATCGCTTCCAGTTTCTTCATGACACTTTCTTTTGTAAATTGAGGTTTTTCTGTAAAAGAAGGCGGCAGATAAGGTGTCTGCACTCCTAGATTTTTAGCTTTGAGCGCATCATCGGCAATCCGATCGCACTTTCGCAAAAAACCCTCCCACAAATCCTTCCCCAAAACCGGGTTTCTCAAGTCAGCACGAGCCTTAGACACTGCTGCTTCCAGCGGTTCGCCCTTGTGCACATAATACTGAATTCGCTCCTCTTCAAAAGCAGGATAAGGAACTTCCGGCTCAATTTCCCACTCTCGCTTAACTTTCTGACTTTCTCCTAAAGGAATTCCGGCGATAAATTCGTCCCAAAAAGTCGAAGTTAAGCCTTTTGTCATGCCGTCAATAACTTTAAAAGCCCATCCCGAAGGATTGCCAAATCCTAAATTGCGAACTCTGGCATATTCTTCTAAAGCTCGCTGAAAGTTATGCAGTTCTGATGATTGAGAATTCCAAGGGCCGCTAAATTGGTAATTCTGGGTGACAGCAACCACTATTTGCTGGCGCGGTTGTCCGAAATATTTGTCGGTTTTAACTGCACGCTGTGGGGGAGAAGTTTCGGATAATATTTCTACAGGACGATTGTTGTTTTCGCGGCTTGTTTGTGTTATAATATCATCGGAATTGGTTGTCCACAAGTTATTAACTTTTTCCTCAAAAGCGTCAATATCCGCCCAGAGTTCGAGGATTTCGGTGTTGGGATTTGTGGATTTTGCTTTCAGGAGCGATCGCACTTTCAGCAATTCGATCGCGAATTCTTGTTCTTCGCGATTTAAACCAGTGGCTTTTTCAATTTCGCCGCTGTTAGTTTTCACCCATTCGTCCGAGTTTGACTGTTGTGCTTGCCATTGCAATAATTGACAAAGAAAAATACTCGCCGTGACTCCCCCGGTAATTTGGGCGAGTTTGGGATAGTAGATGGCGGGATTTCCTAGATTTCCTAAAAATATTCCTATTTTCATTTTTTATATTCCTATGTCCCTTGAATCGTAGGGTGCCCCTAGGCGCACCTTACCTAATATTAGAGTGTGCCAAATAACACCTTACCTCGACTAAACTAGCATTGAGAAACTTAAGATTTTCTTTAAGCTTCTGTCTATTCCTGACTGAATGGAGTTTCTAGAGTAAAAACGGGGATCGCTTATTCGATCGCCTGATTGACAGGACTGAGTTAAACGTAATAATAAATTATTTACTGTACAGCTTCTGCCAAAATGAATCCAGAACGTCAAGAGGCTTATTTGAACTTAATCGAGCGAGTGCTTACCTGTCCCAACGGCCAAGAGCCAGAGGTTTTGAGTTCGTGTTCCGATTTAATTGATGCGGGATTTGTGCAAATGCTAATCCAGATATCGGCTTCAATGGCGCGCGAAGGTGACGAAGATACTGCTAATTTTTTAGTGCAACTTGCTCGTTTGCTGGGGAAATCTTTGGGTTTGTCACCGGATATCGTGCCTGCTGGGTACAGTAGCGCAAAGGGGTAGAGAAGAGTTGCGATCGCCTCGTTGTATGATGTTTTGGGAAATAAGGGCGATTCCGTACCCTTCGGGATAGCTTTGCTTCACCTAATTTTTAAATGCAGCTATGGCTTTACAGTTTATATTCGAGAGGCTCGCAAAACCCATTCACCCCAGTTTTAAATACATAAATAATCACCGAAGTGACCAAAATATCAGGGCAAATTTTTGCTGCAACTAAATCTCTAAATGCTGCATTCAATTGTCCGTTTGTCAACTCTTCTTTAACCTCTGATTTGCAGATAGCAACGCGGCATCTTTTAGCCAATCCGTCTAACCAATTTTCCGAGATATTCGGTTCTTGTCCGGCTTGAATTGCTAGAGATATCGCTGCATCTTCGATGTTACCTTCGCAATCTTCGATTGCGTCTAGGGCTTTTAGGGCTTCGGGATATTCGGCTAATTGTGAGCGAAATTGGGCAATTTGTTGTGAGGTAATAATCACCATATTATTTTCCTGTGTTCTCTGATGGTGGGATTAGCTTAGCAATTAAAGTGGATATTATAGCATTTTTTTGATTGAGGTGGGAATTGCGCGATCGAACTTAATTACATTTCCAAATGATATTTTGCACTTCGCAATAGTCCGCTGGGGTTTAAATCCCCATCTTACAGCTTAAGTCCGGGCGATGAGGACTGATGTTGAAATTGACAAAAAGTGCGACTAAAATAGGTTTGTAGGACTCATATTTATCGGGAGTTAGAGAAAATGACAACCGTTACTTTAAACTTAGATACTGTCGAACTAACAGACGAACAGTTTTACCGCTTGTGCCAGATGAATCGAGATTGGCAATTTGAACGGACACCTAAAGGACAAATCATTATTATGTCACCCGTAGGCGAAGTTAACGGCAATCGAGAAGCCTATTTAATTACAGATTTGGGCTTGTGGAACCGTAAAACGCAGCTAGGCAGAGTGTTTAGTTCATCTACAATTTTTCGCTTGCCTAATAATGGCTATCGAGCCCCTGATGCCGCTTGGGTTAGCTTAGAAAGATGGTCGGCTTTAACAACAGAAGAACAAGAAAAATTTCCGCCAATTTGTCCTGATTTTGTCATAGAATTGCGATCGCGCCCAGATCCGCTGCGGCCGCTTCATGAGAAAATGCAGGAGTATCTAAACAGTGGTTTACGCTTGGGTTGGCTGATTAATCCTCTAGACGAAAAAGTAGAAATTTATCGCCCTAATCGCGAAGTAGAAATTCTACAATTTCCTGTGAGTTTATCGGGGGAAGATGTGTTGCCGGGATTTGTTCTTAATTTGCCCATGATTTGAACGGGAATTAGGAATCGGCGATTAAAATCGCTACTACACAAACAAAGTCCGCCTAAGCGCTGGCGCGCTGGCTTCGCCCACGCGGGCTAAAGATTAGATTAAATTTTTCCTGTTTCCAAGTGTATTTTCTTCGGACAAATATCATCATCGTACCAACCCGTCAAAGCCACCGCCAAAGCATCGGCCGCATCGTCGGGTTTCGGAATGTAACCTAACTCCAACTCCCGCGCCACGGCCTCTTGCACTTCGGACTTATCCGCATTACCGCGGCCTGTCAAAGCTTGCTTAATTTGAGCCGGCGTAAACTCGAATAGCGGCACTCCACACTGCGCCAATACTAGCGTCAAAACGCCACGCGCTTGGGCTACAAGTATGGTATTTCCCATCTTGTAAAAGAACAGTTTTTCGGCAATTGCAATATCAGGTTTAATCTGTTCAATTACCTCGTGCAAATCGTCGTAAATTGTTTTTAACCGCTGTCCCATTTCCTGTTTTGGCGTTGTTTTTATCACGCCGCAATCAATCATGGAAACGCTGTTTTTATCTTGTTTCCCCGGTACAATTTGACAGGAAATTGCCCCGTAGCCAAGATTTGCTAAGCCCGGATCTAATCCTAAAATTCGTTTTTCCATTGCCAGAATTAGTAATTGGAACTGGGGAAGGAGGCATTAAAAATTTGGGAAATGTTTCCTCACCACCCATTACCAATTACCAATTATTAATTACCCCTCAGTTGTTTCTAGACCGAATACCCGATCGAACACTTTAGTCACTTTATAGCCCGAATCGATCGATTCTAGGGGGTCTTTCCGCAATCGGTGCCGCAAACACAGGGTCATCACCCGGCGAATATCGTCCACAGTGACCTCTGTGCGACATTCTAGGGCGGTGAAAGCTTTGGCGGCCCGATTTGTGACCAAATCGCCCCGCAGCCCGTCTACGTCCAATTCCGCGCAGACTTGGGAGATTTTGACTCGCAAATCGCGATCGATAGTTACGGATTTTAGCCTTTCCTGGGCTTCGACCAATTTCTGCTGCATATCATCTTGTTCGTGCTGATATTTGCCGAGAAACTCTGAGGGATTTTGGTCAAAACTCGATCGCTGTTCGACAATTTCTACTCTTAAATTCGGGTCTTTGACAGTCCGAATTTCGGCGTGCATTCCGAATCTGTCGAGCAATTGCGGCCGCAATTCTCCTTCTTCTGGATTCCCGGAACCGATGAGAATAAACTTAGCCGGGTGGCGGATTGAAATGCCTTCTCTTTCAACAGTATTCCAACCGCTGGCGGCGGAGTCGAGCAAAACATCGACTAAGTGATCGTCGAGCAAATTGACTTCATCGACGTAAAGAATGCCGCGGTTAGCTTTGGCTAACAGGCCTGGTTCAAAAGCTTTCACACCTTCGGACAAAGCTTTCTCAATGTCGATCGTACCGCAAACTCGGTCTTCGGTGGCACCGAGGGGCAAGTCTACCATTTGGACTTTTTTGCGGGCGATCGGCATTGTACCGTGATGCAAAGTGCGATCGCGCACCTCATCGCTCATAAAATCCGGATCGGTGGGATGACTGTTAAAAGGATCGTCAGCCACCACCTCAATTTCTGGCAGCAAGTCAGCGAGGGCGCGGATTGTGGTAGATTTGCCCGTACCGCGATCGCCCATAATCATCACTCCGCCAATTTTCGGATCGATGACATTCAACAGCAGCGCCAGTTTCATCTCCTCCTGGCCAACAATTGCGGTGAAGGGAAAAACAGCGCGGCGGGCTGCGGTAACGGTTGGCAGAGCGCCCGCATTTACGGTATTGCTGACTTCGGCAGTAGGACTCACAGGATAACTCAAAATATAATAATTGCTTATTTATTGTACGGGATAACCGATTTTAGATTTTAGATTTTAGATTTTAGATTAATGTATTTCTGTCATTGCGAAGGTCGTGAAGCAATCTCAAAGCCTTGGTACACCGTCATAATGCGTCCAAGACTGAGAAACCGGGTTTTTTGCGCCAAAACTGGGCTATAGCTTTTAATCCCGGTAAAAAACCCGGTTTCTTTGGTGGGGCGAGATGCAGACGGCGGTTGAAACCGCGTCTACACAAACAAAGTCTGCCTCCGCAGACTGAAGAAAATAACGTAATTTTAACCGCTAGGTCTTCTTATCTTTTTGTGCGTCTTTTCTTCCACAACAAACCCATTCCAGCAGCCACCATTGTACCCATCGCCGTCATCGGTTCCGGTACAGCAGCAGCAGCATCAGCAAAAGGTTCATACTCATACATTGCACTAACTGTAGTAGCTTTGTAGGTACGTGAGAACGAGAAATCTTCAACTACCAACGATGAGGCTATTCTCACGCACCGCATAGTCGCATTACAGGTGTTCGTAGATATCTGGAATATCAAGAGGTTCAGACCTGTTCGACATCCTAATATAAAATTCAAGTTTCTTGTCGTTCGTTTTCTGTAGCCAAGCTTTTTTCGCCGATTTTTTTATATCAATCGCGCAGACATCTTTGCCATCAATTTTTTCAAACCGAATTTTAATCTGCTGAGTAAAGTTGCTACCAATACATTGACAAATTGAATCAATAATTGTCCGCTCTAGCTGATCTAGATTTCCCTTTGATAGTAAAGATAAATCCTTTTCTAGCCCGAAAATATTACCATTATCTTCAACGCCGATAATGAGAGTTCCACCTTCAGAATTAAGAAATGCAGCAATTGTCTTAAGAGTGCTAAATCTTAAGTCTTTATTCTCACAATCGCGCTTAACATCCCACTGAAAGGTACTCTTATACTCCAGGCGATCGCTTTCAGGGAGTTTGATCAACTCAGAAATTGGGCGCAGTTCGCCAATTTTTCTGATCGTTGTTAAAAATCGGCGTAGTTGTCGTTCCTCAATCCGTCCTTTCAATATTTCTTCTGTATCTGCTGCATCGATTACCGTTTTGTTAATCACGGCAATGTACTGACCCAAATATGTTTGATCCAACGTTTCTATATTCTCGTTAATCCACTGCTCATTCTGAACGTTACCCCAACGGTTGAAATAGGCGATCGCATCCTGAATCGATTCATGAAGTATATCGAAAATATTACCTCGCATATTTTTAGAAATATAGTCCCATGCGCCCATCTTGAAAGCAGTGCGGCAATCTGAAACTGTATCATTAGCAGTCAAGATAATAACTACAGAAGAAAGATTTCGGGCTTTCACTTCGTCAATAACAGCAAATCCACTGTCATCCTGCTCCATTCGCATATCTGCAATAATTACGTCAAAAGGATTTCCCAACTTCTCTTTAGCTTGAGCAACACTGGTAGCCGTTTCAATCTGCTCATAGCCATAGTCCCCAAGCCATTCCAATAACTCATTCAAAAATCGAGGATTGTCTTCTACCAACAGCAAATGGACGTTTTGAGTTTGCATATTATCTTACACCTCTTCCTCAAGATAAGGAATATAAATTTCAAATCTAGCTCCATCTTGTCCCGTTTCCCGAATATAGCCCTTCATCTTGGTCAGGGTTTTACGGATAATGAACAGCCCTAATCCGCTACCTTTACCCTCCTGAGAGGTGGTTTTTAGGGGTTGAAAGATCCAATCTTTATGATACTCTGGAACACCCTTACCATCATCAGCAAATTCAATAAACAGATATTTTTGCTCTCCAGGGACATTCATTCCCCGAATTCCTGATGGGTTGACCACATCTTGAGATGTGATACGAATGGTCAATTTCGGCTGGTCAGCATTGTGCTTCAGTGAATTTTCGACCAGTTCATTCAATGCACTCTTTATTTTTTCCTGATCTCCATAGAACTGAGAGTCACTGTTTCTTATGTCTAGAAGAATCCAAGCATTATCAATATGGCAAGTTATTTCCCACTTTTCAAATAGTTCCTTGACATGAAAACGGTGATTTTTGATCGAAATACCTTCGTTGATAGCTTTCAAGTCATTGAGAGCACTCTGGGTTAGTTCCAGTTGTGTCAGCAATTTATCAAACTGGGCGTAATGCTCGTCATTAGGTGATAACTTTCGGATGGATCGTATAGTCTGCGACTTGATCACAGCCAATTCGTTATTCACAAAGTCAGAGATATCATGGGCAGTTTTGGAAATGACCGTCAAAATCCTCCGATAGTCGTCATTAGAAATAGTTTCAATCTCAGATTTTTGTGCTTCCTTGCGTTTTTCAACCTCTTTGAAGACATCTTCAATCGCTTGAATAATACGGTTTAATAAGGGATCTTCGCGATCGGAGCGACGTGAAATTCGATAAGCAATTGCTTTAAGGATGCTGATCTCATTGGCGATTTTGTGATACATCGCCCGATTGAGAATTTCCGTGTCGCTTAATTCACTTGGGACATCAGTTTTGACCATTTCAAAGTAGTCTTGCTCACTAAAGTTAAGAATCAGCATTGCCCTTGCCTGATCGTAGTGCGGAGAATCTTTTTCGATTTGCCGCAGCATTTGAATGGCTGTATCGTTATGAGGATCGCTGGCAAAAATATTTCTAGCACTGTGGAGCCATGTTTTCTCTTTGTCATCCGAGTTGGCAATTGCTGCCTCGAAATATTCGTCACCTTTCTCTCGTTGCTTAATGCAGTAGTATAGCCTACCTAATTTGAGCAGAATTATATTAGCTTCATATTGACTCAGAAAATCTTTTTTTATTTCAGATAACTGGTTGATAGCCTCTTGGTACTTGCCTAATCTTTCTAGTGCAGGAAAATAGTGAAAATAAATAAAATCGTTTCGTATATTAGGATTTTCTAATCCCATTTGTAGTGCCTTTTCAAAGAATGGCAAAGCCTTCTCATCCTGACAAATTGAAGCTAAAGTAATAGCATAACTACTGATGGTTTTCGGATTATTAGGTTCAATTTGAAGCGCTCGCTCAAACAAAGGCAAAGCTTTCTCATACTCACGAATCCAAGTCAAAGCTTTGGCATAACTATTTAGCGTTATCAGATCATTAGGTTGAATTTGAAGCGCTCGCTCAAACCACTGCCAAGCTTTCTCATGCTGATTACTTGAAATCAAAGCTTTGGCATAACTAAATAATGTTATCACATTATTAGGTTCAATTTGAAGCGCTCGCTCAAACAACTGTAAAGCTTTTTCATGCTGATTATTTGAAATCAAAGCTTTGGCATAACTATTTAGCGTTATCACATTATTAGGTTCAATTTGTAGCGCTCGCTCAAAGAACTGTAAAGCTTTTTCATGCTGATTATTTGAAGTCAAAGCATTGGCATAACTATATAATGTTATCCGATTATCAGGCTCAATTTGAAGCGCTCGCTCAAACAACGACCAAGCTTTCTCATGCTGATTATTTGAAATCAAAGCTTTGACATAACTAAATAATGTTATCAGATTATTTGGTTCAATCTGTAGCGCTCGCTCAAAGAACGGCCAAGCTTTCTCATGCTGATTGTTTGAAATCAAAGCATTGGCATAACTATTTAGCGTTATCACATTATTAGGTTCAAGTTGAAGCGCTTGCTCAAACAACGACCAAGCTTTCTCATGCTGATTATTTGAAATCAAAGCTTTGGCATAACTATTTAGCGTTCTCACATTATTAGGTTGATTTTGTAGTGCTCGCTCAAACAACTGTAAAGCTTTTTCATGCTGATTATTTGAACTCAAAGCTTTGGCATAACTAGATAATGTTTTCACATTATTAGGATCAATCTCTAGCGATCGCTTAAAAAATGGTAAAGCCTTCTCATGCTGACCAGCCGAAGTCAACTCCTTGGCATAACTACTGAGAGTTATCGGATTATTATTCGGCTCAATGTCTACTAGAATCTTCAAATTTTCTAAGCATTCATCTAGCCTACCTCCCTCCTTTAATACCTTAGTATAGGAACTGAAAATTTTTACATTCGTAGGGTCAATCCTCTTAGCTTTTTCAAAGATTTTAAATGCTTCTGGATATTGGTTATTTTTTGCTAATGCTTTACCATACTGTCTCAAACATTCTATATCATTGGGAGCTATTTGCAAAGCTTCCTGGAATATGCCGATCGCTCCCTTATAATCACCTGTCTGTATGAGTTCTTCAGCTTGGTTTGTTAAGGTTTCGAGGCGATCGCTATTCATCATACTATGTCCCCGTTAATAGTGAAGATACTTGAATAATAGTAACACTCATACGAAACATCAGCTAAAACACTAAACTCGTCTAGTTTAGAAATAAAATTTTGATGATGATTCCGTAAAATCGTGCAACTTCTGGCATAAAGCTTTCCTAGACGATATGAGGATTATTTTAGCCAATCTAAGGGCACAATGACACTTGAGAGAGAAGGAATTTCCAGCGATCGCACTTTTAGCATCGAAAGGTCGATCGCCCTTTACAACTTTTTCTCAGGGAAGGGCGATCGCTCTTTTTGCATCCAAAGGTCGATCGCCCTTTACTACTTTTTCACGGGCGGCGGGCGATCGCTCTTTTTGTATCGTGCCGGTCGATCGCCCTTTACGACTTTTTTACGGGCGGCGGGCGATCGCTCTTTTTGTATCGTGCCGGTCGATCGCCCTTGACAACTTTTTCACGGGCGGCGGGCGATCGCCTTTTTGTAATAAAATGCGATACAGTAGAAGAGTTGTCCAACCCTTGCCCCCATCAGAGGTAACAATGCAAATCACCTTAAGCCAAGAACAAACCCAAGTCCTTGAAGCTTTAGTAAAGCATGGTCAATATCCCTCCATCGAAGAAGCAATTAATACAGCTTTACTGTTATTAATCGATGATATTACTTTATCCGATGACGACAACAACCCAAACTATTTAGCGTGGGCCCAAGAAACTCGGAATAAAATCGATCTAGCACGAGAACAGGCGCAACGGGGTGAGTTGCTCAATGCAGACGATGTATTAGCTCAACTTAGAGATAAAGTGAAAAAAGCCAGAAAAGTAATAGCATGAATCGCTTGGTTATTACCCTCGAAGCAAGTCGAGATTTGTCCGAAATTTCCGATTACTTCTTGGCGCAAAGTGTAAATGCGGGAGATCGCTTTGTGGAAGGATTTGGTAAAAAATGTCAGCAGATCGCGCAGTTTCCATACTTAGGGCGATCGTATTCATAATTTGCCCCCAATTTACGTGGTGTGCCATTGATGGGATACATAGTTTTTTATCAAATAGTTGATGATGGTATTGAAATTTTGCGCGTTATTAGCGGTTATCGTAACTTGCAGGATGTCTTCAATACTGATTGAATAAAAGCAATGCGATCGCTCTTTTTGCATCCAAAGGTCGATCGCCCTTTACCACTTTTTCACAGGCGACGGGCGATCGCACTTTTTGCATCCAAAGGTCGATCGCCCTTAACTACTTTTTCACGCGCGACGGGCGATCGCTCTTTTTGCATCGAAAGGTCGATCGCCCAGCAGTATCAGACATTATTTCTCAGAGAGCAACAGGATGTATAGATTGAATGTATCGCTCAATTTGCTCATCAGTCAAACTGATTCCATTCTGCCAAAGTTCATACTCACTGAGATCAATGTCCTCATTCCAAACCAGTCCATAACCACCCGGTTCAACTTTAAAACTCCTGAAAAACCCAGGATTGAGTAAGGCCGCAAACATCGGATTGTCTAATAATTTTGAAATGTCGTATTTTTTAATTTCAAGATTGGTAAACTTAACCATCAAGGTTTTATCGTCAATAGCTTTAGCCGAAACAATGCGCTCAGGTTTCATAAAAAAATCACAGTTATTTTAAGGGTGGAAGTTTACTAAATTCTTGGCTATTCCACATATCCAGCAGTTCTTTCTGGTACAACGCAGCCCATTCTAATACCAGCTTTTGGGCCCGATTCGGTAAATCTCCCTCGATAATCTCTAAAGATTCAATGCCAATTAAAGCATTGTAAGCTGTTTGACATCTAAATTGCATTGGGTATATAATACTAGAGTTCTACTTAATTCAAAGTAATGCCAGTCAAAAATTTTCTTAAGCCAGAGACA
>Ga0163154_10005191_pt1 | contig 16667 bp, 19 predicted proteins | sample OliLakLV19MP9P1_FD_148649 | JGI IMG/M metagenome (GOLD analysis project Ga0163154, IMG submission 148649) | Freshwater microbial mat bacterial communities from Lake Vanda, McMurdo Dry Valleys, Antarctica - Oligotrophic Lake LV.19.MP9.P1 | ecosystem: Environmental > Aquatic > Freshwater > Lake >... | reverse complement strand
GCGCACACGTTCGCGCCACAGCTTTGGCGCGAACGTGTGCGCTTGCTCGAAGAACTGAAGACCGCAACGCAAATGGATTCGGGTCCGCTGCTGCTCCAGGCCCGCTTGGACTGAGTGCCGATCGACGCCGAACCCACCCGTGTCACAAATCACCCGCAATTTTATGAGGAATGTATCGATGAACCTTCAATTCAATCGCCTGTGCTTGGCATTGGCAATCGCCGTTGGCAGCGCGGCAACCTGCGACGCGCAAACGCCGCCCGATCAAAACCAGCTGAAACAGGATCTGCAAGAGGCGCGCAAAGAGCTAGCGCAGATCGGCAAGCGCGTCGCCGAGCTGTCCGCGCAGATCGGTGGTGATGAGGCGCGGGTGCAAATGTATCGCTATCTGGGCAATCCTGATCGCGCCGTGGTTGGCGTGATTTTGGGCGCGGCCGACAAAAACGGCGTGCGCGTCGAAGGCGTCACCCCCGGTGGACCGGCGGACCTCGCTGGTTTGCGCGCGGGTGACAGCATCACCCAAATCCGCGCTGCATCGATCCTCGGTGAACGCCCCTTGGAAGCCTTGCGTGAAGCCTTGAAAGATCTCAAGGACGGCGACCAAGTTGCCGTGCGTTATCTGCGCGATGGTAAATCCTACGACGCCACGGTCAGTGCGCAACGGCAAGGCAGCTTTGAGATGTTCGCCGGTCCCCAGGCGCGCAGCTTTGTATTTGAAATGAACGACCACGGCCCTGGCAATCTGGCGCCACTGCCCGAGGGTTTTGATGAGCAGATTGAGTCGATCGTGCACCGCGCAGTCGGCAAAGCGGGCGAGACGCGCGTCAACGTCATGATGATGAATGGAATGAATGGTCTGCGTTTGAGTTCGCTAAACCCGGGTTTGGCGCGCTATTTCGGCACCGATAAAGGCGCGCTGGTGTTGGAAGTCAACGACCAGGACTACCAAGGGCTACAAGCGGGTGACGTGATTTTGGAAGTGGATGGCAAACCGGTGAATGACCCGCGTGATGCGATGCGCGAGTTGGGCCGCCACGGCCAAGCGCGCGTGGACTTGAAACTGCAACGCGATCGCGTCCCACAACTAGTGAAAATCAGCGTACCCGAACAAACCCGCGCATTCCTGGCGCCACCCGCGCCGCCCGCGCCGCCAGCGCCACCCATGCCTCCCACCCCGCCGCAGGCACCGCGTGCGCCGATGGCGATGATTTAGCCCACGGGCTACGCAGGCTGAAGGGAGAACTTCGCTTTGGCGATAGCGAATCTCACGAGGCGGTGACGAGCACTTGACCCGTTGGCCAGCCCTGCGGAAACATTCAGGACCGACCTTTGTGTTGGGCGTCCCAAGTCTCCTACAAGCCACGCGCGGTGCGCAGCCGCGCCAGTCGATGACAAGGAATTTTTAATGAGCAAGCGGCCGGCAGCGCGTCGTGAGTTTTCCGCCTGGATTGAGCATCTCGGCCACAAGATTCCAGACCCGGTGCTGCTGTTTGCCGGGCTTTATGTGTTGACGCTGCTGGCAGCAGGCCTTTTGGGTGGACTGAGTTTTGCGATTCCTGGTGCTGTTGGCGGGACGGTCAGCCATCAGATCAAGCCGATCTTTGAGTTCGAGCACATCCGCTGGATTTTTGACAATGCGCTGTTGGCCAACTGGTTGGCCTTCGGCAATGGCGTGCTCGGCGTCATTCTGGTGGTGACTCTGGCGATCGGTGTTGCCGAACACGCGGGCCTGCTCGGTGCCTTGATCAAAAAAGCCGGGCGGCGTGTGCCTTTGGCATGGATGCCCTTGATGTTGGTCTTTCTAGGCATTATGAGTTCGTTGGCAACGGATGCCGGCTATTTGATTCTGGTGCCTTTGGCCGGTTTGTTGTATGCCGCGCTGAAACAGAACCCATTGATCGGCATGGCTGCCGCCTTCGCCGGTGTCTCCGCCGGTTTCAGCGCCAATCTGATTCCGGCAACACCGGTCGATGTGATCGTAGGCATGAACGCGCGAATCTTCGCTGAGGCCCAGGGTGTGCCCTTTGTCGACATCAAGGGCAACGCCCTAAACCCGGCGACCATGAACTATTTTTTCATGGCGGCGTCGACACTTTTACTGGCCGTGGTTGGCGCCTGGGTCACACGTAAATTCGTCGCGCCCAAACTCGCGAATCAAGCATTCACCGTTCCAGCGGACCTAAACCTTGGCGAGTTCGAGCTCAGCGACGCCGAACGCCGCGGTCTGGTGCGTCAATAATCGCCGTGCCGCTGGCGCTGGCGCTGATTGCCGGTTTTGCCTTTGGCCCGCTGCGCAGTTACACCAACGCCCAGGGCACGGTCATCATGCCCTTTGTCAGCAACATCATCCTGATGATTTCTCTGTTCTTTGTCATTGTTGGCATGGCCTTCGGCTATGCCAGCGGCCGCTTCACCAAGCTTGGCGATGTCGTCGTCGCGATGACCAAACAAATGAACACCACCGGCTACATCCTGGTGTTGACCTTCTTTTCCTATAATTTTCTGGCCCTGCTGACCTATAGCGGGCTCGGCGCCTACATCACCTTCCTGGGCGCGCAGGTCCTGCTCGGGCTCGGCGTAGCCGAATACCCGGTGTTGCTGCTGATAGGTTTTCTATTGACGACTTCGGTCATCAATCTGTTTGTGGGTGGCCTCAATTCCAAATGGTTATTGCTCGGGCCGATCTTCGTGCCGATGCTCTATCAGGTCAATCCACAAATGACCCCCGATCTGGTCGCCGCCGCGTATCGCGTCGCCGATTCCTCGACCAATATCATCACACCGATGATGTCCTACGCCGGCATCGTGCTCGCTTTCATGCGTCGCTACCGACCAGAGCTCGGCTTCGGCGACATGCTGCTAATGATGCTGCCCTACTCGATCTGCTTCCTGCTGACCTGGACCGCATTGTTATTGGTGTTCTTTGTGTTTCGATTACCGTTTGGGTTTTAGTGGGCATTTCTCATACCGGTCGCAGATGATCGCGAAAGGCTCTGCACCGAATGCCGCATGCGGCACAAGCGAGTAGGGCGTAGGGCCGGCCGAGTAACGGCGCCGACCGTGCAATCTGCCCCGTAGCGTATTCAACCAAATGGTGAACGAGTGGTTCGGCAACGCCAGTGGCAGGGTGCTTATCTGTGCCTTTGCCGTCAAGTTTTGAGCCGTGCCGTGGCAATTCAGTAACCCCGCTAGCCCGCATGTTTCATGAATTCGCGCGATCATCGCGCAGGATATTGGTTGCACAAAGGATTTTTCGAAGGAGAGTCATATCGGGCTATACGGCCGACTGAGGATGTCCTTGGGCGACCAATAGACTAGCGAGGGCGCGTGTAATTTATGAAATATGCGGGCTAGGATTACTGCGGCTCCGGTGGCACGCCACTGGGCAGCACATTGGTGCCGGGATCAACGATCACCGTTTCGTAAGTTCGTCCAGGCGGTGGGCGATCGGTGATATTCCATTGCCCGCGTTCGTCTTTCCACTTGTACAACGGTGGCGACGTGTCGGCGCTCGGCCGCTGCGCACGCAGCGCAGCGGGCAGCGTTTCTGGGGCGTAAGTCCACCACGCCCACGCGGCGCCCAGTAGCAAAGCCAGCACCAACAAGGCCAATGGCCAGCTGATGCCGGTTTGCGCGCGCCGCATGGATTTGCCTACGGCGTTGGTGCTGGCACGCTGGTGCAGCGCTCCAGCATCTCGCGCGTCGCTTTCAGCTGCGGCGCGCGCTCCTCAGCCGTCATTGGCCGACGTTTGCCAGCTTCTTCGATCTCCAACTGCGTGTTGGAGCTCTCCAATAACCGCAAGTTCTTGCGCAATTGTTCACAGCGCGCAATTTCTTCCGGATCGGCAACCGCCGCAAGCGGCCCCACCTCAGGCTTGGCGGGGCCTTTGCGCAGCGTCAATTCTTCCGCTGCGGCAGGTGTGTCTGGGCTGGTTGAGTAATGCACGGTGCCGTTCTCATCCACCCATTTGTACATCTTGGTTTGTTTAGCAGGCACTTGGGCAACGGCAAAGTTGCACAAAGCCAGGGAAATCATCAGAAATACAGTCATCAAGCGCATATCGCAGTACTCCAGAAAGACCATCCACGCCCCGCAGTTATACAATGCGCGTCCGCGGCGGTCGCTATCCGCCATCGCAAAGTTGATCGATGAATGAAGTTGAGCCACCAACCAGGCGGCGTCCGCCTGGAATTTACCTGCTGCCCAACCTGCTAACGACCGGCGCGCTGTTTTCTGGCTTCTATGCGATCGTTGCCGCGATCAATGGCCAGTTTGTGCCGGCGGTCACCGCGGTGTTCGTCGCCGCCTTGTTTGATGGCCTGGACGGCCGCGTGGCGCGCATGACCAACACGCAAAGCGAGTTCGGCGTGCAGTACGACAGTCTGTCCGATTTGATCAGTTTTGGCTTAGCACCGGCGCTGGTCGTTTATATGTGGGCCTTGGCCGGATTGCGCGAGTACGGCAATTTCACCGGCAAACTGGGCTGGCTCATCGCTTTTCTTTACACCGCGTGCGCCGCCTTGCGATTGGCGCGCTTCAATACGCAGGTTGGACATAGCGACAAACGTTTTTTCACCGGCCTAGCCAGCCCGGCAGCGGCAGGGTGTTTGATGGCTTTCGTCTGGGCGATGGAGAACTTCGCGCTGATCGGCGGCAATGTGCGGTGGATGGCGCTGCTGCTGACCTCGAGCTTGGCTTTGCTGATGGTCAGCCGCATTCCTTATTACAGCTTCAAGGTGTGGCCCGAAAAAGTCCCTTTCTTCTGGATCTTGGTCGTCGTGATTGCCATCGTCCCGGTCGCCGCGCATCCGCCGTCCATGCTGTTGGTGATCGGACTGGTATACGTCGCTAGCGGTCCTAGCATGTGGGCCTGGCGCCGACTGCGCCGTCGCGCCGCTCCGCCAGCCCCGGGGGCGGCGCCGTGAGTGCCGCCGCCGCCCTCATCCCGGTGCGTACCGGTTTGGCGCGGATCGGACCCGAAGAAGTCGGCATCCTGGCCGATTTCAGTCAAGCCTTTGCAGCATCCCTGGATGTAGGCGAAACCTTGCGTAAGGCGGTGGTGCAAATTGCCGACCACATGAACGCCGAAGCCGCAGCGGTGTTTCTGACCGATCCACAAGCCGGCGATATTGTCTGCCGAGCTTGCGCTGGGCCAGTCGACGTGGTGGGTTTGCGCGTGCAAGCTGGACGCGGCATTGTTGGCCGCACCATTGCCGAAAATCGCGTGCAGATGGTCCGTGATACGCGTAACGACCCCGATTACTTAGGCGATCAACGCGGTTTCCAATCGCGCTCAATCCTCTGCGCGCCGCTCGATACCGCCGATGGCGCGATTGGCGCGCTGCAAGTGCTGAATAAACGCGATGGCGCCTTGTTTGATACGCACGATGCCAATGTTTTGCGTTTATTGGCGGTGCCGACTGCGCTGGCGCTCAATAATGCGCGGCTGATGCGAGAATTGGTCGAACAAAATCGCATCAAACGCGAGTTTCAACTGGCTAGGCAGATGCAAAAAACCCTGCTGCCAGCGCGCCGACATAATTTCCCGATTACTGCGCTGAATTTGCCGGCGCGCGAAATTTCCGGCGATTTTTTCGACTTTTTCGATCTGCCGGATGGGCGCATCGCGTTTTGCATTGGTGATGTGGCCGGCAAGGGCATGGATGCGGCGCTTTTGATGGTGCGCGCATCAAGCTGCCTGCGTTGGGTCGGCAAAGATGGCACAGCGCCGGGTGAATGGCTGAGCAAAGTCAATCGCGAGTTGGCATCGACCGTCACCCGTGGCATGTTTGTTTGCGCGGTGGCCGGCTATTACGATCCGCATACCAGCATGATCGAATTGGCTAATGCCGGTTTTCCGCCGCTCTTACTGCGCCGTGGCGATCAGACCATGCGCGAGTTACGCGCCGATGGCCCACCACTCGGAATTTTGGGCGATTTTGGCTATAGCAGCGAAAGCATGGCGCTCGCCGGTGGCTGTTTGTACGCGTTTTCCGACGGGGTTACCGATGTGCGTGGTGCGGATCGCAAACCGATTGGCATGGAAGGCGTGCGTCAATTGATCGACCGCGTGTCGGGCTTGAGCCCGCGTGCGCGGGTACGCGCGATGGTCGGTACCTTGCGAAAAATGTCATTGGCCGACGACACCACGCTGATGCTGATTGCCGACGACGGCGCGGCCTCGCGTTACCTGGGTGGTCTGGCCGGCTCCAGCGATCCGGAAAATCTGCGTCTGGTGCGCCGCAAAGTGTCCGAAGTGGTCAAACAATTGGGCTTTAACGATGAACAACGCCAGCGCATCGTTCTGGCGATCGACGAAGCCGTCGCCAACGTTATCCGCCATGCCTATCAAGGTTGCTACGATGGTCGCGTCGAACTGTCCGTGTGGTTAGACCACGACGCGGTGCGTTTTGAACTACGCGATTATGCGCAGCCGGTGGATCCGGCTAAGATCAAACCGCGCGATCTGTCCGAATGCCGCCCCGGTGGACTGGGCATTAATCTGATTGACAGCGTGATGGATCGTTGGGTTTTTCAACGGCCCGAGGATGGCACTGGTAATCTGCTGACTATGATCAAGCGCCTGCCATGATCAACCCTACCTATTCGTATCTATCCAGGAGCCAAACGTGAGCGATGTGAACGACTGCTCGACCGTAGACCAACTCGGCGTGCGCCTGCTGCGGGTACGCGGTGAGGTGGACTTGTCCTGGTCGCAAAAACTGCGCAAAGCAGTGTTAGAGGCATTGGCTACCGGCCGCCACGTGGCGATCGATTTGTCGCAGGTCAGCTACATCGATTCATCCGGAATCGCTGCATTAGTTGAAGGTTTTCAAAATTCGCGTGGCAAGAGCCAGCGTTTTAGCTTGGTCGCGGTCAGCAAACCGGTGCATGCGGTGCTCGAATTGGCGCGGTTAGATCGGGTATTTCCGATTTTTGCGACGCTGGAAGACGCGGTGAAGTGATACCGGCTCAAGTCGCCTCTGAGCCTGATCGGTCTTAGCCGAAGCGGCAAAAGTGGCAAAGGCAGCGGAGTTAGCTCCGCTCTACGAAAAGCGGAGCACGCTTCGCGCTGAGGTTTCTAGGTTCAATGAGCTCCCTCTACAACGGCATCTCCAATTTCGGCCGCGGCACCATGCGGATGGTCGATGAACTCGGCTATTTCGGTGCCTTGTTGATCGAAACTTTTTACTACACCTTCTTTGGGTGGCGGGAAGCTCAGCCGTTGCGGATCAAGGCGGTGTTTGAGCAGATCAGGCAGATCGGCGTCGATGCGGTGCCGATCGTCGCGCTGCTCGCGGTGACCATTGGTTTGTCGTTAGCCATCAACGGCATCGCGCAGTTGGAGCGTTTCGGCGCGGAGAGCGCCATCGTTGTCGGGTTAGGAATCGGGGTGACGCGTGAATTTGGGCCGTTGATCACCGGCATCGTTATCGCCGGTCGCACCGCGTCGGCGCTGGCGGCGCGCATAGGTTCGATGAGTGTTTCGCAAGAAGTGGATGCGCTGCGGGTGATCGGCGTGGAGCCAGTGCGTTATCTGGCCGCGCCACCGATGATTGCCGCGATTGTGATGATGCCCTGCCTGACGCTGATCGCCGATTTTTTTGCCATCGTTGGCGGCGCGCTGTATGCGTTATCGGCAGTCGATATGAGTCTGTCGGGCTTTTTGTATCAATGCCTGATCGTGCTGGAACCCTGGGACATCAACCAGGGTTTGATCAAAAGTGTGGTGTTTGGGGTGTTGATCGTGCTGATCGGCGTGGCCACCGGATTCTCCGTCAGCGGCGGCGCCGAGGGTGTAGGACGCGCCACCACCCGCGCTGTCGTCTTGAGCATTTGCGCCATTTTGGTCGCCGACATGGTGTTCAGCTTCTTCTTGAATCGCTAGTAACTCCTACTTCAGCGCGTAGTCCACCACCTCCAGCAAGGCGTTCACGCAGATCCGCAAAGCGCCCTCGTCGAGGAAGAACTTTGGCGAAGGGCGCGCTGCGCACGTCTTAGTCTGGGCGTGGGGCCGACGAAAAACTAAAAGCCGGGCACTGTTTCCGCAAAGTAGCCTAAATCCTCGGCGACCGTGGACATCGGGATTTCGATGATTTTGTCTACGCCAGCGCGCGCCAGCGCTGGACGTAGCCTTTGCTTGAACGCAACATCGTTGCGGGCCGGCCAGCAATAGGCCAACGACACCCGCGCGTACCTCAAACAATGACATCAGCTGCCCTAAAGCAAAGCAGTGGGATCGAGTATGCCCATTCTCAGGCGCAGCACTGGTATCGACATAGGCATCGATTAGCCCGAGTGCTTCTGTCGGGGATCCACGATCGCAAGCTTCGCTGGCCGGGCCGCTCTGCGCTCATCAAGCGCTGCTGGACACTTCTCTAACCACATCGACCGTGGTTGCCGAATCGGCGCAGCGCGCAATATCAGCAAGCGAGACAATGCCGCTGATGCGGCCGTGGGAATCAAGCACCGGCACGCGGCGGATCTTGCTTGCTTCCATCACTTTGGCGCAATCGATCAGACTGGTGTCTTCGGTCACGGTGATGCACGGTGTGGTCATGCAGTCGCCGGCGTTTGCCTCCAGCGGGTTCTTGTCATGCGCCACCATCCGCACGGTGATATCGCGATCGGTGATCACACCCAAGGGTTGATGCGAACCCGCACCGTCGACCACCGGAATCTGCCCACAATCATGATCAAGCATCATCTTGGCCACTTCCCTTAGCGCAGTGTCTGGCGTGCAACACGCCGGATTTCTGGTCATCGCTAATAAGACTGTCATATTCGATTCTCCGTATTGAGCGACGAGCATCGGCGGCGGGCGCGCGCGGTTTCAGTGCGTAAACGCACATTAAGCCTAGAAAAACTCGGTTATTTATGCAGATGCTTTTTCCGCGTTAAGCATCGTCTTAATCCTACTCTGTGCGTTGGTGTACAGAATATTAAGGAGAGCGACTTATAAGCTCACATCTTCCAAGGCTCAGGGTAATCATCGTGATTAAAATGTGCATTTACCTGTCTGCCGCAGCTCTGCTGGGTCTGGGCAATTATGCTGGTGCTGCTAATTTGGATTGCCGCGCTCTACAGTTAAGCAGTGCTAAAATACCTGACGGCTACGCCGGCCAATGTACCACCCGAAGTTTTTCTCCGGCAGTTGGCAATGATCTCAGGGCGCCGACCGATATCGGTTTTACAGTCGATATATTAGGTGTGGCCCCGCGTTTGCGTGACCAGCTGTACACGTTTTCAATTGATGCCTTCGCCGGACAAATTTTGCGCAATGCGATTACACCATCGTTGACGGGCGTCGACTTTTCGCCGGATGCCAGCCAGCTTTATGCGGTGAGCAGCGAAACATCCGTAAGTTTTCCAAAATGGTTGGGGGTTATTCCGCAACCGAGCGGCGACTTCATTCCAATCGGTGCTCTAACCGGCCTACCAGAAGGCGATTCCATTGCTGGATTTGCGATCCATCCCCGCAGTGGCATTGCTTATCTGGCCACTGCTGGTGGTAGCCCCGTGCTTGCGCGGTTGTTCACGGTGAATCTGGTGAATGGCGTGACCACTTTGGTGGGGCCGATGCCCGCGCCAACCGACCCGGCCGGAACCATCATGATTTCGCTGGCAATGAACTGTGAGGGTACGCTTATTGCCCATAATATTTCGGATGATTCCTTGTATTCGGTTAATCCCATTAGCGGCGCGACCAGCTTGATCGGGTCGCACGGCCTAGCGACCAATTTTGCGCAGGGCATGGATTTTGACAATACCGATGGTCAACTTTATGCGTTTCTGACGCTCGAGACCGGCGAAAATCGTTTTGGACGATTTAATACGAGCACCGCGGCATTTACCACCTTGTCCAATAATAGTCCTCAAGGCGAATTCGAAGGCGCATTCCCGGGTCTTTGTCCGCCGGAAGCTTTGCTGTTCAGTCATGGATTTGAAGGAGAAGAACCCGCAGTTGCGCCCTAAATGTGCGATCGGATTACCTGCGGCGGGTGACGTGCCGCCAGAGTAATCCTGGGATAATTGCCCGCAGCTAGTGACCTACCGCAAGTTGCGCCGGCAACACTGGTGACAGAATCGGCCGGATAGCGCACTGGATCGATAGCCAAATGAACAGTTTTCCTGATCTGCACGTTTGGTTTGGCTTAGTGGTTGCGTTGGGCCTGGGTCTGCTGATCGGCATTGAGCGTGAGCGCAGCAAGGGTGAAGGGCCGGACCGCGCTGCGGCAGGCGTGCGTAGTTTCGCGCTAGTTGCGCTGTTGGGGTCGCTGAGCGCGCACTTGGGCGTTCCGGCCATGATATTGGCCGGCGCGTTTGTCGCGCTCGCCGCGTTGTTGTCCTATCTGCGTTCCAATAGCGACGATCCAGGCCTGACCACCGAAATCGCGCTGGTGCTGACCTACATGCTCGGCGTTTTGGCGCAATCCGAGCCGGGATTGGCCGCGGCGCTCGGGGTCTGTGTTGCTATTCTGTTGGCGGGTAAATCGAAGCTGCATCGTTTTTCGCAGAATTTGCTGACCCCGCAAGAAATCCACGATGGTTTGCTGCTGCTGGCTTCGGCACTGATCATTCTGCCGCTGCTGCCGGCTGGCACCATTGACCCTTGGGGTGTGATCGAGATTCGCCGCTTGTGGGCGATTGTGGTGATGATCATGGCGATTGGCGCGGCTGGTCATGTCGCGCTGCGTGTGTTTGGCCCCCACATTGGCTTGCCACTGGCCGGTTTTGTCGGTGGCTTTGTATCCAGCGCAGCCACGATTGCGGCGATGGGACAGCGCGCCGCCCAACAGCCGACCCGTCCGTACGCGCCTGCGGCCGCGGGCATGGCGAGTAGCATTGCGACCACCGTGTTGATGGCGGTGCTACTCGCCAGTACGTCTTTAAGTCTGCTGCAGCTGGTGTGGCCGATGCTGTTGGCCGCCACCGTTGTCGCGCTACTGGCCACCGTGTTCTTGGCGAAACGCGCACACGCCAGCAGCGGTGAGTCCGAGGCCTCCACCGGGCGCCCGTTCAACCCGCTGGAAGCACTCATTTTTGCGGCCTTGTTGGCGGGCGTGCTGTTGCTTTCGGCGGGATTGAAGGCGTGGCTGGGGCCACGCGGCATCTGGATTGCCGCGGCCAGCGCGGGCCTGGCTGATGTGCACGCGGTGACTTTGTCGATCGGTCAGCTGGTCAGCGCGGGCGCGATAGAGGGCAATGACGCGCGTTTTGCGCTGCTGTTAGGGTTTGCTAGTAACTTGGCGACCAAACTTGTTTTAGCACGTCGCGCCGGGGCCGAGTACTTCGCCAATTTGTGGCCTGGCCATCTGGCGATGCTCGCGGCGATGCTTGCCGCGGCATTTATCTAGGGAATGCTTGGGCGGTCGCTTAAGGCTCCCTCGCAAAGACGAGTCTTGTGGGTTCAGGGCAGTTTCGGGCGGTACTGGGATCTCGCAATGACAACCTCCCTGGCCGCAAAACGCGCTCAATCCGTTTCGAAACTTCCACCGAACAACTCGGGGGCTTCAAACGAGCCTGACCCGATTTGATCGGGCACAGATTGCTGCAGGTGTGCCACCGAGACCGATTGGATGGAATCGATCTGCGCGGTGCGTGGCATGGTTAATACCGCTGCGACAATCGCTAAGCTGGCGGTCACGCCGGCCAACGGGCGCCACCAGACATGTTGTGATTGCGGCGCACGCGCGGCCACTTGTACCCAATCACAGGCCAATTGCGCGCCGCCATCGGCCAAACGCATGGCCAGTTTCATCTCGCTAGCCAACTGCGAGTCGTGCAAGGCGCGTTGCGCCAGCGCGCGGCGCGCTTGCGGGTCTAGTTTGCCTTGCGCCAATTCAGTCAGCGCTAGGGTGATGGGGTCAAATGCCTGATTCACGGTCGTTAGCCTCTGTTCCAGTCGTCTGGCGCAATGCGTCCAGGCTTCGATACACAATGTTGCGGGCTTTGGCTTCGGTCCATCCCAGCAGATTTCCGATCTCCAGCGTCGTAAAACCTTGCAAGTGCAAACCTAATGCTTCTGCTTTTTCCGGATCCGAGCGTTGCAGTGCCTCAAGTACGGCCAACAATTGGGTGCGATCCTCAATAGCGCCGCCGGTATCGATTGCCGCGCCGGTAGACCAAGGATCCAGATGATCCAGGCCTACATGCTCGGCTGAGCCGCCGCGCGCTTGCCGGCGCCGCGCCGCATCGATTGCCACACTCAGCACTACGCTGCGAATAAAGGACGCAGGTTTGTCCCAAGTTCTCTCACGACTCAGCGTTTGCCATAAACGCAGGCGGATTTCCTGTTCGATCTCTTCCAAATCGGCCTCGTTGCGCCGCCCGTCGATACTGATCAAGGTTTGCCGCACATAGGCACTCCAGCGCTTGATTAAGTTCTGGAATTCGGCTTCTTGGGGGATGCGACGGCGTAGGAACACGGTTGGATAGGTGAGTGCTTAGTCGTGACTGGAGTGACAACCGGCAACCGTTACGTCGGAGCCATGGAGGCGCTGTTATAGCGCGGTGTGGCGAATCACGCCGCTTTCGGCAACCAGCTAATGTCGACACGATGGCGTCTCGGATCGTCAGCATCTACGCGCACCGGCACTTGCTGCCGGCTGCTAATGAACTCGCTGGGGTCAAACCATAGGTTTTCACTCTCGAACACATGCACCGCCTGGGTCACCGGGTGTTGCCATTGGGCGCGGATCACCCATGGCGATCGACCGTTGATCTTGAGACTGGTGTTCTTGCCCACCTCGACGATCCGCGCTTGTACGCTCATACCGCTGTGCGCTAACCAACTATGCATCTTGCGTTTGCGTAGCTCCGCGATCACAAGTCCCAGTGCGATGCCGCCGAAAATGACGGTGAACGCGCCAAACAGGGTCGCCAAAAACCACTGCTCTATGAAACTGTCGATGCGGCCTTGCGCGGGCGCATCCAGACGGTACAGAACGGCGACCCGCTCACCCAAGTCGTAACCGCGCGCCGATGAACTAATGTTGGCGGTAATTTCATAGGTTTGGCCGACGCCGCCTTGCGCGGCTGGCACGTTGTAGCGCACACGTGGCGCGTACAAGCTGCCGCCCTTGCTGCCGCGACTTTGCACAAAATCCACCACTTCGCCTTCGACAGCGACCGCTTGGCTACGAAACTCCAATACCTGTTTTAAGACGAAGAACTCGCCGATCCCCATCCCCAGGCCGATAAGTCCGAATATCAGGATAAACAGGCGCATTTCAGGTTTCCTAGTTGTGCGTGCAAGCTAGCGCTACGAATGATCCATGTTTCGCCCTAGTCTACGAAAGCCATAGGCGGCCAGCCCGGTCCACTTGCTCATGAATGCCAAACGCAGTGAATTTGATCAGCTCGTGCGCCGATTGACGCCGGACTTGTTTCGCTTTGCCTATTGGCTGAGCCGCAACGAAGCGCTGGCGCAAGACTTGGTGCAAGAGTCCTTCTTGCGCGCTTGGCGTTCTCTTGCCGATTTGCGCGATGAAAAGGCCGCCAAAGCCTGGTTGATGACCATCGTGCGGCGCGAACATGCGCGGCTTTTTGAGCGCAAATTGCCACCGATTGATGACATTGCAGATGTGGTCATCGAAGACCACAGCCCGAGCGCTTTTGATATGAGTGAGATCCAGGAAATGCGCGATGCCATCGGCCGCATCGATTCGAAATACCGTGAGCCGCTGTTGTTGCAACTGGTAGGTGGCTTTAGTTGCAACGAGATCGCTGATCAATTGGGGATCAGCGCTGCCGCGGTGATGACGCAGTTGTTCCGCGCGCGCGCCAAACTGAAAGCCTTGCTGCGCGGCGAAAATCGGGGGAATGTCCATGAACTGCTCTGATTTCCAGCGCCGGCTGTTAATCGATCCGCGCTCGCCAGAACTCGCCGAAGCTGCGCAAGCGCGGGTCTGTGACGATGCCGCCACGCGGCTGACCGAGGCCTTGGCATTCGAACACTACGTTGAGGCGGCGCTGGCGGTTGCCGTGCCGAGCAATCTGGCCGATCGGGTGCTAGCAGCTTTGCCGGCTGACGACTTGCCTGCCCGCCGTTCCACAGCCTTGCGCTGGCCGCTGGCGCTGGCGGCCTCTTTGGCCTTAATTGCGCTGGTCACGACCAGCGTCGTGCGTGCGCCGAATGCGACGCATTCTTTGATCGCCGCCAGCGTTGAACACCTGTCGCACGAGCCCTACGCGCTCACCCGCAGCGCTGTGGTGCCGCAAACTCTGGTCGATCGGATGTTCACCGAGGCGGGCCTAAAGCTAAATTCCAGCGCGCTGGCCTTGTCGTATTTGAACCGCTGCCCGCTAAAGCAAGGTTTGTCCTTGCACATGGTCATGCCCGCTCCAGAAGGCCCGGTCACCGTGATGTACGTGCCCGGCGAGCAAAAAGTCGAACGCATGGACACGCGCTTGGACATGGTCGCGGTGCGCACCTTGCCATTTGCAAACGGGGCGATGGTGTTCTTAGCCGAAAGCAATCGCGACTTCGACCGCATCGAAAACGCCTGGCACCAGGCGACCGGCGAGGCGCTAGCGCTGGCAGCGGGCAGTGACTAATCGCTACTAGTTCGGCTCGCGACTTCTGCGATGCGGCTACGTATCGGCGGTAGGCGTGGGTCGTCGGCGGCTATCGCGCTGAGGCGGTCCACCCAGTGCTGTGCGCGTGGCAGGGGTGACGGGCTTGCCCCAGCCGCAGCGGCTTCCGCCCAGGCACTGGCAGCACCGAACGCGGCATCACGGTCAAAACGCCGCAATGCCAGCGCTTGCTCGAAAGCCTGGGCGGAATCCGTCATCGCCTGCGCAGCAGCGGCAGGTTCAGCGCTGGACAGGGCGCGCAGATAGTGATTCTGGCCGGCTACATAGCGTTGTTCCGCGGTCAGCGCGGGGGCCCATTGAGCGAGCAGCGCGCTAGGCAGTAAGCCAATCGCGGCCAGTGCGCCACTCAGCAACACAACGGCGCTCACGCTACGCAGCAAGCGGCTCAGCCAAAGCTGCTTTGCCGATTGCGGTGCGGCGGTCGCTGAAAGTTGACCGCCTGCTTCTCGCCCAAGCGCCAGCGCAAATCCTATCCAAACCCAGGCCAGCGTGCGATCGCCGGTCAGCGCGAAACTGGCCTGCAAATGCAGCAGCCAGGCGCCCAGCGCGATGGCCAATGCGTAGGCTTCCAAGCGTATGTCGATATCGGTAGATCGCCAGCTACGCAAACAGGCACGCACGACTAGGCCGGTGAGCAGCAAACCAGCCAAAATGCCGGCCAGGCCCATTTCCAAGGCTCGATCAAGCAGCCATTGGTGAGCGCGATCGGCATCCCACGATTGCGACTCCGGGCGACCAAAGCTGGATTGCGTGCGCGCCGCGGCTAAGGCCGGGCGTTGCTGATCGGGTCCGTAACCTAGCCATGGCCGCAGACCGGTCAAAACATCAAACTGGCCATGCAGATCGACGATCTGTGGTGCATGAACCAGCGTGTGGGCTGCGGCCTGCCAGAGTTCCGCTCGATCGTGCAAAGAAGCCGGACGCAGCGCTGCCAGCAGCACCCCTAAGCCCAAGGCACACACCAACACCACCACACCGCGGTGCCAGTGGCGCGCATCCAACAGCAAACCGAGCACTGTCCCGACACCGAGCAGCGCCAAAACCGCGCTACGCGATCCGGTGGTTAGCAACGCAAGGAATTGCAGGACCAGCAAACCCAACCACCAGCGGCGGCGCGCGGCGTCGGTCAGTGCCAGCGCTGCGCTGATCGGCAATAGCAGCACCAGCCAGCCGGCCAACGTCGTCGGGTTGCTTAATGTGGCCGCGGGTCGACTATCCGCGACACCGACCCAGGCTACCGGGTCCAGGCCAACAAACTGCAGCAAGGCGTACACGGCGACCAATCCACCCAGCAGCGCCACCAAGCGATACACACCCAGGCGCTGCTGGGCGTCCAAAGAGGTTGCCGCCCCGGCTAATGCGGTCACTGCCAGTATGGCAAGGACGCCCTGGGCGCGCGCCAATGAACCCAGAAAGGCGACATTGGGTTCCAATGCAAGCAGGCCAACCACCACGGCGACCACCGCGGTGCCCGACAGCACGGCCGACGCTGCCCAACTCAAAGCCCAGCCGCGCCAAATGAGCAGCGTGGCAACGAATGCCAAGCCAGCCAATTTGATCGGCTCGGATTGGCCCGGAAAGATCACCAGCGCCGTCCAGGTGATCGCCAGCATTAGCAAGATTCGAGTCGTCGACACACGCAGGACCGTTTTCAAGGCGCGGGTATCCTAGCAGCCTGTCGGACTGTCGGCCGTAGTCCGCTCCGAGTCCGGCGCGTGTGCGCTTCAGAAAACAAATGGCAGGCCTTAAATGAGAAGGCCCCAGACGATGGGGAGGCGTCCGGGGCCTGGGGGCCGTAGAGACTGGATGGGGAGTTCCCGTCTCTACTTTTGAAGGTTCACTAATGGGGGAGGAGTGAACCGGAACGGGCAACTAGTGCCCGAAGCCATAGATAGGTTGCCGCAAACTAAGTTCCCGTGGCAATGCCGAAGGTCACTGTTGGAATTCATTTGCTGCAAACGATTTCCGCTAGAAGTTGCCGCGAAGGTCTGTCGAATAGCCCAGATAATATTCGTATATAATTGATTTAAAAGACTTTTCATGAGACATTGATGGTGCCTTGCGTGGC
>Ga0163154_10005186_pt1 | contig 16690 bp, 19 predicted proteins | sample OliLakLV19MP9P1_FD_148649 | JGI IMG/M metagenome (GOLD analysis project Ga0163154, IMG submission 148649) | Freshwater microbial mat bacterial communities from Lake Vanda, McMurdo Dry Valleys, Antarctica - Oligotrophic Lake LV.19.MP9.P1 | ecosystem: Environmental > Aquatic > Freshwater > Lake >... | reverse complement strand
ATTTAGAACAAGGTCATGCTATTGAAGTTGAAGTTTGGGAGATGGCGATCGCTAAATTTGGAGAATTTGTGGTGGAGGTGCCTGCGCCTTTAGGGATTGGTACAACTGTTTTAGAAAACGGAGAAATAGTTAAGGGTTTTATTTGTGAAGGCGGGGCGATCGCGGATGCTAAAAATATTTCTAATTTTGACGGCTGGCGGTCATATTTAGAATCATTAAAAAATATTTAACAAGAATATGCAGTAAAGCCTCATTTTGTAGCATAAGCTACAGTAAAATCTGTCATAATACAAAAGCAAATATTTTTACGCTCCGAAATCGAATATTATGACCAGCAAAATAACTTGCAAAATAACTAGCAAAATAATAAATACAACACTGAATCCACACCAAAACAGACAGCCAAATAATCAGCTAAATCAAAGCAGCAAAGTAGCAACCAAATATCCCGAATTATCAATCAAACACAAAGCTACGATCGCTGGATTGCTAACACACCGTTTAGAAATAGCGAGAGCCAATCAAAACTCTCAACTCGTATCTTTGCTCGAACAAGAACGTCAACAATTAGAGCATTCTCAAACTCAACCAGTCAAAACAAACTTCTGGAATTGGTTAACCCAGCCCATGCAGATATCTATCAAACAATTACCAAGTAGTTTAGGTGGAACGATCTGGGAAGGCTATAATCCCACAACAGGTGAAACTCGCCACGCAGCGACTGAAGCAGAAATAATTGATTGGTTAGAGTATCAATCTTAAGACTTAATAAAAGCGATCGCATGGTGCCAAATTAGCATCTCTTGATTTTTATCTGATGGACTATCACCTAGAGTTTGCCTTCCTTCCACACAAATACAGTGAACATCTATCCATTTCACGTTTCCCACAATTACATCCCCTGTTAAAAGCTTTACCTCGACATTTTGAAGATTAACTTGAGGATTATCAGAATTTTTGCGATCGCGAATGAGGTGGTGGATGTGGCGAATACTAGGTAGAGTAATGTCAAGTTCTGTCATAGTTTTAGCCAAGTTTTAAAGTCAAGAATTAAAGTCAAGAATCAAAGTCAAGAATAAATGAAATTTAATTTTAGCCCGATCGCGATCAGTGTTCTAAAAACATTTTGGCAAAAATCTAGAGCGTGATATTAATTAGTAATGTCCGCCAGATTTACGATGATGTACTGCTGTTAAACCGTTATTTTGTAAGACTTTGCCATTATCGACTACGGCATAAATAATCCAGTGATCTCCAGCTTCCATGCGCTGTTCGACTTTGCATTCTAAATATGCCAATGCCTCAGTTAAAATCGGGGCTCCGTTTTCAGCGGTTTCGGTCGCCACATCAATGAATCGATCTTCACCGGGAGCAAATTTTTTCAAGAAGTATTTACGTAATTGCTTACCCTGTTCCAAAATATTCAGCACAAAGCGATCGCCTAGATGTAGATAAGATTCTATAGCTCGCTCTTTTGCCACTGCGATCGTAAATCCCAAAGGATTAAAGGTTGCTTGAGCTACCCATGATGCCAGCATCGCCGTTCGTATATCCCCTTTTTGCACGGTTGCCACACATAGCGAACCCACAACTCTACCCACTGCCTGCTCGACCGCGTTACCTGGATTGAGAGTATTTCTAATTTTTTTAGCAGATTTTAGAGCCTGGGCAAAATCAGTACCTGTTTCTTCGCACATTTGTAAAGTGGTTTCGGTCGGCGTGAATTTTACACGAATTGGCTCAAATCCTAAAGTAAATCCCGCATCTTTAAGCTTGTCGGCAATTATATCCACCGCCTCACCGCTCCAGCCAAATGAACCAAATACGCCTGCCAAAGAACCCTTGGGAGCATTTGCTAAAACTAATCCCAGCGCAGTTTGAACTTGAGTTGGTAAATGTGCCGCTAAAGTTGGAGAACCAATCATAAATCCTGAAGACTTTTCGATCGCCGCTTTAATTTCTTCAGGAGTCGCCGATTCGCAATTAATTAGTTCGACTGCCACATTTGCTTTTGAGATCCCACGGGCGATCGCCTGCCCCAAAATCGTTGTATTCCCATAGGCAGAAGCGTAGATTAAAGCCACTGAGATATTTTGCTGCTTTTGCGTTTCACACCATTGGCGATAGGAAATTAAAAGTTGACTTAGCCCATATTTAAGCATAGTGCCGTGGGCGGGGGCATAAAAACTGACCGTAAATTCTGCCAACTTATCCATAATGCTCTCTAATTGGCGGGTTTGATTTGCCAATACACAGTCAAAATAATAACGGCGATCTTCTAAAAGCGAGTTCCAGCCCTCATCAAAGACTTGATCCCCGCAAATGTGCGCTCCAAATAATTTATCGGTATAGAGAACTTGGGTTTTTCGATCAAACGTACAAAGTCCATCGGGATAACGTGGAGTCGAAGCGATCGCAAATTGCAAGGTATGACCATTTCCCAACTCTAAAAACTCATCACCCCGAACAGTTGTGATCTTTATAGCGGCGAGATCTTGAAATACTTCAGTGGTTTTTTCCAAAATATTTTTAATGGCGATCGCGCCTGGATTAGTACAGACAAAAGTAACATTTGGATTTAACAGGGCGATTTGTTTGACCGTTTCCATGCGATTGGGATTGATATGCCCCAAAATTACATAGTCAATCTGCTTAATATGAATGCGGTGTTGTAAATTTTCCAGAAAAATCTTGGTAAATGTTTCACCCGGTGGATCGATCAGGGCAGTTTTATCACCTTGAATTAAATATGAATTAGCAGTGGTACCTCGTTCTAGAGCATATTCCACCTCAAACCGCAACCGCTTCCAACTACGGGATCTTAAAGCTAAAGTTTCAGGGGCGATCGCTAATATTTGCACATCTCTAGGTGGAATCATAAAAGTCCTCATTAGTTTTATCTTGTGACACTAGCAACTGATATATCTTCGATCGAAGCCGCGATAAAAGCCCAAATCTTTAGAACCTAAACTTTGGATATTTAGCTAAACAGACGGGAATCCTCACAGTATAGTAGTACTCCACTTACTGTGGGATGAAAGTCGTGTGAGCTTTGCGAACAAATCTTTATTCCTAACTACTCAGCAGGGCGATCTTGATCCTCAATATATTTCTTTAACTCTTCAACAGTAACACCACCAAATGAAGCAATGAAGTATCCATTTGTCCACAGTACATCTTTCCAATAAACTCGGTTTATTTCTTCGGCAAACTCTTTTCTCAGATATCTGCTAGAGACAGTTTTAAGATTATTAATTAACTTACTAGGCTCGGTTTGTGGTGTGTACTGAAGTAGTAAATGAACATGGTCACGCTCACCATTGAACTCAATTAACTTACCCTCCCATTTTTCCATTAAAGCTGTAAATATCTCACTAAGCCTGGTTAACATCGCATCAGTTAATACCTTACGGCGATACTTTGTCGTTAACACTAAATGACACTTGAGGCTCGAAATTCCTCTCGCCTTATGGATAAAATCTTTACTCATATTGATAACACTAATTGCTTATTATCTATTACAGTAACACTAAGATAAGTAAAAGTCTCGAAACGCAATGAAGGCAACGCATCAGTATAAATTCTATCCAACCACTAATCAGAAACTAGAGCTAAACGAATGGCTCAGAATTTCTCGCTATTGGTACAATCGCCAGTTAGGAGATAGGTTCGATTAGTGAGCTATGAATCGTACCTACGTTAACGCTTGCCCTTTAGTTAGCAGCATTGCGGATGTTCGGGATAAGCCTAACTTCTACAGTCAAAAAGCACAGCTACCAGTCATCAAGCAAGACTTGGTAAAGGTATTCCATGGCGGTGAGTTGCTTAACTTTTCAAGAGTTGATGCAACGGTTTTTCAGGGCGTTACCAAGCGAGTTGATGAATCGTTTGAGCGTTTCATTATTGGGGATAGCAATGGTGGAAAGTCTGGCAAACCCAGATTCAACTATAGCAGCAGGATTCCCACACCATACTGCATCGTTTGGGGTCGGGAGGAATGCGTGTGAGGCATAGCCGAACATATCTAGGTTTTTACTCATGATAAAATCTCAATTAAATCTTGCTTAGGCGATCGCCAACATTTCTAGATATTTAAGCCAGATATTTAAGCCAGATTTATAATTTTTAGATCCTTAGCCACCATCGAGTTAACTTTTGGGAAAGATTAAAGAAATAACTTGAATAAGCTAAAACTTACCTAAAGCTCATGCGCGATCTTAGAGCCTCTGCCCAAGCCCAATTTTTACCGCTACCCGAAATTGGATGGTTTAGATCGTTGACATTAATCTTTGGGGATTTAGTCGGGTTGGGATTTGCGTGGCATCTGGCAGCGAGACTAAATGAATCTTTTCAGCCTTTACCTGCGGAATTTACTCTATGGGAATTTTTGGGGCTGCCTAGTTTGTTTTGGTTTTTTGCGATCGCTACCTTGCTCTTATTGGGGTATCAAGGTTTTTATGACTCTACATCTCAATGCCAAAACTATGGCAAGCAGGCACAGTCAATCAGTGCAATTTATCTATCTTCTTTAGTAGTTAATTATTTCTACGATCCCAAATTAGATGCGCCGCGATCGCTTTTTTTCTCAGCTTGGCTTGCCAGTATTGGTTGTATTTTTATCGTGCGTTTAGTGATGATTTTAGGGTTGCATCAGTTGGCGATCGCCCGTCCGCAAACCTTAGTTTTTATTATCGCGCCATCCGCAAAAATTACAGCTTTAACTAACTCCATCCAACGGCGTAAAGGCTATAAAGTCGTAGGCTGTATCAACTCCGATCGGGCATACGCGCCCAACACTGTTACTAAAATTATCCAATCAAAAGCGCATGAGGTATTAGCCGAAGGACTTCCAGAGACTTATTTAGCATCAGATTTATATTGGCAATTGCGGACGGCACAGATTAACCTCAGACTTGCTCCTTCAAGCTTGGCAATGTTACATCGGCGGGGATCTCCAGAGATATTTGCAGGAATGCCTACAATCAAGATCAGTTCTCAGTTTTTAGGAATTTGGGAATATAGATGCAAACGTTTGCTAGATTTTTTGGGAGCCTTGGCAGGAATCATTCTCCTCGCTCCCGTGTTTATAGTGGTGGCGATCGCCATTAAAGTTAGTTCTCCAGGTGGCGTATTTTATTCCCAAGAACGAATTGGGCTTAATGGTAAAGCGTTTCGGATGTGGAAATTTAGAAGTATGTGTATTGATGCGGGCGATCGCCAAGCGGAACTAGAAAAATTTAACGAAAGTAAAGATGGCGTGATGTTTAAGATGAAACGAGATCCTCGAATTATCCCCATCGGTCACCTTTTACGCCGATTGAGCATTGACGAATTGCCCCAGCTATTTAACGTGCTAATGGGACAAATGAGCCTAGTCGGACCCAGACCTCTGCCAATTCGGGATGTCGCACGCTTTGAAGATTGGCACCATATTAGACATTTGGTTTTGCCCGGAATTACTGGATTGTGGCAGATTTCTGGTCGTTCAGATGTCGATACGATTGATGATACTGCTCGACTAGATTTACACTATATCGATCATTGGTCGCTCAATCTAGATTTAGCAATTTTGGTTGAGACTATTTCAATCGTTTTGTTTGGCAAAGGAGCTTACTGACTGATGTTACGCAGAAGTCAACTATCCCCCAACATCTTCTCCCAAGTGGAGAGAAGGGGAGTAATACAGGTTTTTCTTGTTCCCTCTCCCGTTTTGGGAGAGGGCTAGGGTGAGAGTCTTAAACTCTTCCGCGTAAGGTGAGTTACTGAGATCGACACTCCTAGCGTGGGATTTTTAAGAATTGAGAGTGTGAACCTTAACGGCAAAGTCATTTTTTGATTATCAACTAACTGTAAACGACTACATCCTCCTTCTGCCTTTAGATTGAAGTAAGACCATTTTAAAGCTTGTGCAGATGGAATCAATATTCTACGCATTCGAGCATTATTTATACGGAGTTTATACGGAGCTATAATGGCTTCAAATTAATATCTTCAAATCGTGAATTACAACTTAAGATGACTACTGAAAAACTCAAGTATGCCTACTATCCTGGCTGTGTCTCTAAAGGAGCTTGTAAAGAACTGCATAGTTCTACTGTGGCGATCGCCCAAAAATTAGGAATTGAGTTAGTAGAATTAACAAAAGCCTCATGCTGTGGGTCGGGAACATTTAAAGAAACCGATGAACTTTTAGAAGATACAGTTAATGCTCGCAATATTGCCCTAGCCGAAGAGTTGAAATTGCCTATTATGACTCAGTGCAGCACCTGTCAAGGCGTATTGGGTAGAGTAAATGATAAGCTCAAAACTAATGAAGCTCGGCGCAATCGCGTTAATGAATTTCTGGCTCCCCATCACTACGAAGGCAATACCGAAGTTTTACATCTACTATGGGTAATGATTCGGGATTATGGATTGGATAGACTCAAAGAGAAAGTAGTGAGATCGCTCGATCATCTCAAATGTGCTTCTTTTTATGGCTGTTATCTACTCCGCGCCCAGACTACAACTCGCTTTGATGATCCTTATAAACCTGAATCCTTAGAAAATGTATTTAGAACTCTGGGAGCTACACCCGTCTATTACGATGGTAGAGTCCAATGTTGTGGATGGCCCATTTCTAGTTATGCTACCAATGCTTCTTTTTCGATGGCAGGTCGGCATTTAACCGCAGCGATCGCCGCAGGTGCAGATTGTATAGTTACCCCCTGTCCGCTTTGCCACTTAAATTTAGATTCCCGTCAGCCCGAAGTCGAAAAAGTCATCGGACGAAAATTAGGAATTCCCATCCTGCATCTACCGCAGTTAATTGGCTTGGCGATCGGAATTACCCCTGCTACACTAGGGTTAGACCGTCATATTGTCTCAACTAAACCCGTTTTAAGAATCCTCAATGCCATCTAATTTAGAAAGTAAGTCAAATTTAGAAAGTAAGTCAAAAAATACTGAAGATAAATCGGAAAATCCTAAACCCTATCGCCAGAATGTGGGAATTATCGTATTCAACCAAAGCGGTGATGTGTTAGTAGGAGAGAGAACAAATGTCTTGGGTGGTTGGCAGTTTCCTCAAGGTGGAATTGATAAGGGAGAAGACCCCAAAACTGCGGCACTAAGAGAACTTTATGAAGAAGTCGGAGTCACTAATCCTGAATTGGTCGAAGAATCTGACGAATGGTTATATTATGACTTTCCCTCTAACTTAAAGCTGAGTAAAGGTATGACTGCATATAGAGGTCAGATGCAAAAATGGTTTTTAGTCTATTGGAATCATCCTGCGACAGAATGCAATCTTGAAATCCATGAAAGAGAATTTACTGAAGTTAAGTTTATGCCTTTTTCCGAATGTGTGAACTTTATAGTGGATTTCAAAAAGGAACTATATGTAAAACTTATAGATATTTTTTCTCCGGCGATCGCCTCCTATATTCAAAACTTATATCCAAAACTTGAATTTAAGGACGGGTTCTAACGGAAATATTGCCATTGACGATAACTTGGCAGGCTAGGCGATAATTATCAGGCTTACGTTTGAGTTTTAGGTTTTCAGAATCAGTGCGAGGCGAGAGATTTTCCATGCCTTCGAGAATTTCTACTTTACAAGTGCCGCATTGACCATAACCGCCACAATTTGTCAGCTTGCCCATAAACTTGTAGATGTCCACGTTATTTTCCATCGCTTTAATGCGTAAATTCACCCCGTCCATAGCGATCGCTTCTTTGTTCTCATTTACAAATTTAATGTTTGCCATTTAGATATATTGTTTAGAGGGTAATCTCTCAATGTTAACTTTTATTAAATATAATTAAATCACTAATTTCGACAGGCTTAGAAAAAATAAAGTAAGAATCTACCAAAAATTCATATTATAGATCTGAGATTTAGATCTGAGATAAAACCTTGTACACTCGCCCTCTTGCCAACTTAATCGAACAATTTCAACGCTTACCCGGAGTCGGAGCAAAAACCGCCCAAAGATTAGCTTTATTTATTCTCAAGCGTCCTACGAATGAAGTCGAAGCTCTAGCAAATGCTCTGCTGGCGGCTAAACAACAGGTGGGTTACTGTTCGGTCTGTGGTCATCTATCGGCAGAGCCAATTTGTGAAATTTGCAGTAATCCCAGCCGAGATCGATCAACGATCTGTGTAGTAATCGACTCTAGGGACTTAATTGCTTTAGAAAAAACCCGCGAGTACCGAGGCAACTACCACGTTCTAGGTGGACTAATTTCGCCGATGGACGGCATATCTCCCGATCAACTAAACATTCAACCCCTAATCCGTAGAGTCAGCCAAGGTGAGATTAAAGAAGTAATTATGGCAATCAGCCCTAGTGTTGAAGGAGAAACTACTACGTTCTATGTGGGTGGATTAATTAAGCCTTTTACGAGAGTAACCCGCATTGCCTTTGGAATTCCGATGGGTGGAGATTTAGAGTATGCCGATGAAGTAACTTTGGCTAAGGCACTAGAGGGAAGGCGTGACTTAAATTAAAGCATGAAAAAACGGATAGATGTACTGCTTGTAGATTTAGGATTGATGCCTTCCAGGGAGCAGTCACAAAGAGTAATTCGGGCGGGTTGGGTGCAGGTAGATCGGCAAGTGATAGATAAACCGGGGACTGAGGTTCAAGAAGGAGCAAATATTTTAATCAAGCAGCGATCGCCCTATGTATCTAGAGGTGGTGAAAAATTAGCAGGTGCATTTGCAGTTTTCGAGATCGAGCTTGGCGATCGCATTTGTTTAGACGGAGGCATTTCTACGGGTGGATTTACAGATTATTTATTTCAAAATGGGGCTAAAAAAATCTATGGAATTGATGTGGGCTACGGACAATTAGCTTGGGAAATTCGCATCGATCCGCGCTTAGTATTAAAGGAACGGACTAATATCCGCTATCTCAAACCAGAGGAGTTATATCAACCTGAAGATCTAATTCCTGATTTAGCAGTGTTAGATTTATCGTTCATCTCTTTGACTAAGGTTTTAGAACCTTTATGGCATCTATTGACAGAACCACGGGAAGTTTTGCTATTAGTTAAACCTCAGTTTGAAGCAGGAAGAGAGTTAGTAGGTAAAAATGGCGTAGTTAGAGACACTAAAGTTAGAGCAGGGGCGATCGCTCAGGTTTTAGATTTTGCTTTAGCTCTAGGCTGGAAATTTTGCGGGATTACACCTTCCCCAATTCAAGGAGCCGCAGGAAATTGGGAATATTGGCTATGGTTAAATACGTTTTCTCAAGCTGAAGCCCCGAATTTAGAAGCAATTAATCAAATCTGTAAAGTTGGGAATTAACAAAAAATCCATAAAAAAGGAGCTAAAGACTTAATCTCTACTCCAGTTTTACCCTAATTAGTTTTGTAGGTAATCTTTCAACTTAAGCCAAGGCAGGAATTTTTGTGGCTGTGTAGAGATTTGGATAAAGGGGGAAGCGATCGCATAAACTCTCAACTCTTTGCAAGCATTTAGCTTCAATATTAGAATCTTCAGGATTGAGGAGGCGATCGGCGATAATGTCAGCAATTTCTCTAAACTCATCCACACCCAAACCACGAGTTGTCATCGCTGGCGCACCTAAACGCAAACCACTGGTGACAAAAGGTGAAGCGGTATCGAAGGGAACGGTATTTTTATTAGCAGTAATATTTACATCACTAACTAGTTGATCGGCAACTTTACCCGTCATGTCGATAGAGCGCAAATCTACCAAAATTAAATGATTGTCAGTACCATTCGATACTAATTTAAAGCCGCGTTCCTGTAATCGTTCTCCCATTGCTTTAGCATTAGCAATCACTTGTCCAGAGTAGGTTTTAAATTCTGGTTGTAGAGCCTCACCAAAAGCTACAGCCTTTGCCGCAATCACGTGTTCTAAAGGTCCACCTTGAGTACCAGGAAATACTGCCTTGTCGAACTTTTTACCCAATTCCACATCGCGAGTAAGAATTAGACCGCCGCGAGGACCTCGTAGGGTTTTATGGGTGGTAGTTGTAACGACATCACAGTAGGGGATCGGGTTGGGATGATGACCTGTGGCGACTAATCCCGCAATATGGGCGATGTCTGCCATTAATAAAGCCCCAATTTCGTCAGCGATCGCCCTAAATTTATCAAAGTGAATAGTACGAGGATAGGCAGAATAACCGCAAATTAGGAGCTTAGGCTTGTGTAAAATTGCCTGTTCGCGGATTAAGTCGTAGTCAAGCTGTTCGGTGGTAGGACTAACGCCATAGTTTGCCACCTTAAACCATTTACCCGATACATTTACAGGCGAGCCGTGAGTTAGATGTCCGCCATGGGACAAGTCCATACCCATGATCGTATCACCCGGTTCTAAGAGAGCTAGAAATACCGCAAAATTAGCCTGTGCGCCCGAATGAGGTTGGACGTTAGCATGAGCCGCCCCAAATAATTCCTTAGCTCGATCGATGGCGATCGCCTCAATTTCATCTACAAACTCACAGCCACCATAGTAACGCTTGCTAGGTAAACCCTCAGCATATTTATTAGTAAGAACCGATCCCTGTGCTGCCATCACCGCAGGAGAAGTAAAGTTTTCACTGGCAATTAACTCGATATTACTGCGCTGTCTATTTAATTCTTTACCAATGATCAAGGCGATCGTCGGGTCGGTATTACTTAAAATTCCTATATCTGACATAATTTCTCTCCAAAATCTATTTAAGTCTACTTACCGAATTTAACTAAGCGATCGCCACTGCTTTTTCCGCAGAGCGTCCCACTACTTTTGCCATCACATTAATTTCCTTCATCAGTTGGTCGAACTGTTCGGGTGTCAAAGATTGAGCACCATCGGATAGAGCCTTTTTGGGGTTTGGATGTACTTCGATCATTAAGGCATCTGTACCTGCGGCGATCGCGGCGAGACTCATAGAAGGCACGTAATCCGACCAACCCGTGCCATGGCTGGGATCGATCATAATTGGCAAGTGGGTGAGCTTCCGCAGAACAGGTATGCAAGAAAGATCGAGGGTGTTGCGGGTATATTGGCGATCGTAAGTACGGATACCACGCTCACAGAGAATTACATTGGGATTACCTGCTGCCAAAATATATTCTGCTGCCATTAACCAGTCTTCAATAGTTGCCGCCATACCGCGCTTTAATAAAACTGGCTTATTTTGTTTGCCGATTTGCTTTAGTAACGAGAAATTTTGCATATTCCGCGCCCCAACTTGCAACACATCCGCTACTTCAGCAATCTTATCAATATCCAGTGTATCCATGACTTCGGTAATAATTCCCAAACCTGAAGCCTTTCTAGCTGCTGCTAACAAAGACAGAGCACTTTCGCCATGTCCTTGAAATGCGTAGGGAGAAGTACGCGGTTTATATGCCCCACCTCTAAGGAAGTGCGCTCCTGCAGCTTTAACTCGTAGTGCCGTGGTCACGATCATTTCTTCATTTTCGACCGAGCAAGGTCCTGCCGTAATTACAAGAGGATGACCTTCACCAATGTAAATATCACCGTTGGGAGTAGGAACTATAACTTCTGAGGCTTCATTTTGGCGATAGGCACGGCTGGCACGTTTGAAAGGTTGTTCCACTCTTAATACTGACTCAATCCAAGGGCTAACTTCTTCAATGCGGAAGGGGTCGAGTTCGGCAGTTTCGCCTACTAAGCCCAACACGACTTTATGTTTACCGACAATTTTTTCTGGAGTAAGTCCCCAAGTTACTAATTCTTCGCAAACTCTATTGACTTCAACTTCGGGAGTGCCTACCTTCATTACTACGATCATGCCAATACCTCAAAAAGTTTTTAAAATTTATTCTTTATACAGAGTGTCAGAATACAGAGTGTCAGCGAACATCGTTAATTAATCAAAGAAATTAGTTGACGATTAATCAGGCTTCTGAGCAGATAATTTCTCTTCCCTTTGAGCTTTCCAAGCAGCCTTTAAGTAACCAAAATTTTGTTTAAATTCTTGCCAACCCCACCAATGCCCTTCTCGGTTTTCGTCCCAAGATGCTGAAATTGCCCCATAGCTTAAACCTAATACACCTATGCCCAAAAATCCCATGCTTACTAAGACTACAGCAGAGTTTGGTAAGTCCGCCCATTTCTTAACAACAACAATATAACTGACGATGAAAGTAATAAACCCAAGGGAAGTAGGAATTCCGCTAAAAAGTGCAGCCCGTCTCACTAAGCGTTTGTTGACTTCGGGGGGGATTGTGGAGTCGGGAGTAGCAGATTGTTTTAGCTTTTCAGGTTCCAGCTTTTTAACTAATTTCTTAACTGGTGGTGTGGGCGATCGCTCTGGACTCTTTTTACTTTTTTTCCCCGATGTTTTTCCTGAATTCGGTTCAAAGGGGATCTGCTCCTTACTCACGCTGGTTAACCCCGCACTCCGAGGCGTTGAATTAATTCTTTGTAGTCAGTTTGGCTGCCTTGTTTAATGTAAGCCAATAGTCTTTTTCTCTGTCCGATCATTTTTAAGAGGCTACGACGGGATGAAAAATCTTTAGAGTGGGTTTTAAGATGACCACTCAATTGAGTAATACGCTCGGTCAACATCGCTACTTGAACCTGAGAAGAGCCAGTATCAGTAGGATGGATTTGGTAGGAGCTGAGAAGCTCTTGTTTACGCTCTAGTAGCAATGCCATTTTTTTAATATTCGGAGTTAATACTTAAAAGTTTTTAGTAAACTAGCGTACCATATTTTGCCAAAAGTTCATATTTGCCCTTGCGTATTTATCAAATTTACTCGATCAAACTTACTTGTCAAGCTTATATGTCTAAAATTTGTAGGTATTTACTTTAGTAAGTATCTACCCAGGACTCAAATACTAATGAGCAGAGCCGTTACCATGATATTTATCGGTGTTATAAAAGCCATTACGGGTGCCAAAAAATAGACAGGCGATAGAAAATACCACGGTTAATCCAACTAAAAGTAATTTGAAATCCATATTTTTCCTAACTTTAATTTTCTATTTTAAATACTAACATTTAGCATTTACGGATAATTATTTAAATCTGATTAAGTTTCGCCATATATTCTACCTCGCCATGTTTTGGGCTTAGTTAAAGCAGATAACCAGATTCTTAATACCGCTAAAGGATCGGCAAAGGGAGACAGCCAAAACATAAATCCGACTTCGGTATAGCTACTGCGAATGCCAAATACTAGCAAAAATCTAATTAAAACTAAAAATCCATTTAGCCCCAATAAAGATTGGGTGAAAATATTTGCTTCAAAATTTGAGTATATAAGAAAAAAAAGTAAAGGAATTGGTAAGCCTTGTACTGCCAAAAGCAAAACACAATCTCCAAAGGTCTGAACTGGGGTAGCTGCATCTTTAAGATCGAGCGATCGCCCCCACTCTTTCCAAGTTTCTGCCATAGAGTCATACATTCGGACTTGGATTAAATTGGCACCATCCAGAAATCCGACCTTTGCGCCTTGTTGTGCTGCCGATCTCACGAGGGTAACATCATCGCAGAAAGAAGATTTTGCGAGTTCATAGCCCTGAAGTTTTTCGAGCATAACTCGGCGGGATAAAAAACACTGCCCGTTTGCCATGACTCGTTCTTGGGTAAATTGTTGGCGATCGCCTGTTGCCCCAAATCGAAAAATTAAAGTTACTAACAAAGCTGGTTGTAGCCATTGTTCGCCCCAAGTTTTAAGAATAAATTTAGGTGAAAGGGATACCATATCGTAGTTTTCGGCGATCGCTTTTTGGACTAAGCTTGGCACTAATCCCAGTTGCGGCAGAGTATCGGCATCGATCCCCAATATCCATTCGCTCTCAGGATCGGCATTTAAAAAACCCGTATGCAATGCCCAAGGTCTACCCACCCAACCGCTAGGTAAAGGATCGTCAGTAATTAGTCGCAGTTCGATCGGATAGTCTTTTTGCACTTCTCGCACATATTCGGGGGTACCATCTTGGGATCGGCTATCGACAATAATAATTTCACGTACTTCCTGTTGCGATCGCAAACCCTCTAGACAGTTAGGTAGCCGCAATCTTTCATTTAGGGTGGGGATTACAATTGTGATTGAAGTATTCGTAACTTTATTTAGATTAATTTCAGGATCGATTGGCTCTTGTTTAATTGCTGGTTTAATTGCTGGTTTAATTGGGATTAAGGCAGGAATCCGACTGGGAGCAGTACTTAAACGGCGGAGCAAAATCAGAACGAAAGGAATTTGAAAAATTAAAATCGATAACCAAATAAAACTCATGCTTTCACTAATTAGCCTGCTATCTCGCATTTTAAAGTTATCATATTGAACTGGACTATTTGAACTGGACTATGCCAAAATCTCCTTCCCAATTCCTACTTGAAATTTTTAGTTCAACTTCCATCGCAGATCTTTCTCAAAATTTTCAAAACTAGATCTTAATTTAATTAGGACTTACGCACTCAAATTTACAGAAACTTATCGGGAGAGAGTTTGAGGGCTTCGCCCTCAGCTGGGGCTGTGCCCCAAACCCCCTTTAAACGTAGGTTTTCTTTCTACGCTGCGTAAGTCCTATTAATCAAGAGTTCACTTTAAAGTTTTAGTTAAGAAAAGATTGCCCGAGAGATTTTAAAATTTGCAAGACTTCATATAGTTGATTATCAGATTCAGATAGAGAAAAAACTTTAGATAAAGTGTAAGTTAAGTTAGGTTTTTGATTTAGTTTAATAAAACGAAATTCCCGCCCATTAGCGATCAAACCATAGAGTGAATCAGAGTTATCTAATTGTTTGGGGCTTGTTGTCATACTTGCCATCATATAAGTTAAGGCTTGGGGCAAGGCAACCATTACGTCATATTGAATACTTTTTGCTTCTATTACTACAACCCAGAGGCTATCCTGTAAAACTAAGACATCAATTTGACCCCGTACTATTTCGGCTCCATCCTGAGAGACAATTTCAACTGATTCTTCGAGAGTAGTATAAAACGGCGGATCGTAAAAACCTGCCAAAGATAGTAAAGGTGAGAGGGTAACCATTTTGACAGTTACTTCTAGCAGTGGGCGATCGGCTAAATAAAGATAATGCTGCTTAGTGCGGTCTAAAACCTGTTTCTCGAATTCAGTTAAGACAGGAGGAAATTTCAAGAGGTCAGCAAAAGATTTGTCATCCTCAGCTTGTCTCAAATGAAACTTAGTTTTAACATCATACAAACTGAGTCTTGAAGCCTGAAGAGTCTGAATCATAGGTTTTTTGGATTCTAATATCTAATTTTATGCTTAGTTCGCAATATTCTTCTCGACTTTTTACTAAATGTTTTTTACCAAATGCTTAAGTTATTCTTCTAGTTCCCAGAGATCTTTTCTAAAATCTTCATCTAGGACTTTCCTCGGACGTAAGACTAAAATCATTCTGCCCAGAAGTGGAATAGAAGGTGGCTCGGCAAACCATTGAAATCTTAATTTGCTTTGTTGTTCGACTAATTCTTCAATCAAAAAATAACTGTCTGGCTGCCATTGTCTTTGGGCACGATCGCATATTACTAAAATCTCTTCAGGGGCTGAGTCTGGAATTAAATATTCACTGTCGGTAATTAGAGCGATCGCATCTTCGGCTTCTAAAATTACTTTCCAACTAGGAATTGCCACCCAAACGCCAGTGCCAGAGAACTTTACTAGGCGGAATTTCCCCAACTCATCCGTCATCGGTACTGCCATAAAATCAGCTTTAGAAATTGGTAACTTGCCTGCTACGGGAATAATACGGGGGGATTCGGTATCTTCATCGGGACGATAGAGGGGCAAACGAGGCGCAGAGGCAGCTTTAGTAATCGCAAAATCTGTAAGTAGTTTTTCAATTTGCTGGCGAGCGGTGGCACTATGGGCAAAATTTAAGCCTTTAGCAATTAACCGCGATCGCTCTTGGAGGTCAGACTTTTGGCGAGCATTTTTCCAGCACTCATAGGCAACAGCATCACCCGGATGATTGGAAAATCCTTCTGGCAGTTTTGATAAGCGCGAGAATTCCTTAATGGCTTTTGCCAGTTCATGAGCCCCTTCGGAGTCAATATTTTTTGCGACTAAAAGCTCGGCGGCGGCTACACGCTCTATTTGATTTAGTATCCGCAACTCATAGAGGCTATCGCTACCTTTTTGGGCAAAATACGATCGCACTGGTTCGGAAACTTGATTGGTTTCCAAGCCCGCATATACCTGAGCCGCTACTATAATTTGATTTTGCTGAATTGGTTCAAAACCCGTTTCCTCAAAAATAGCTTGAGGACTATACCCAGATTTTTGCAGTTTTTGACAAGCCTGTCCCCACTTTACCCAGTTACCTTCTTTACGGCGTAGCGATCTTAAAAGCTCTTCTATATTATTCTCGGAGCTAGATTGGGCTTCGGAGCTAAGTTGTGGGGGCACATTAGTCATGATTAGTTGGATAAGTCTACGCCAAAATTGTAAGCCGAATTGGTTTTAGATGGTTTTATTAAGGTGATTGTGTTTTGCAATACCTAGATTCAGCGATCTGTTTGCTATATTGCGTAGAGTGTTTTAACATCAGCATCAAAATCAGTTCTAGTGCCACTTTTAGCCTAAAGGCTTGCAGCCCAAAATTTAAACCAAACCATATAACTTTAAAAAAATTATTTCCATCTAAACCTCCGAGGGACTCCCGCCACAGCGTACTCGCTTGGCGGTGAGGGGGATAGGAGCGTTAATTGAGTGTGGCTCGATGCCACCGAAATTAACAG
>Ga0163154_10005184_pt1 | contig 16699 bp, 16 predicted proteins | sample OliLakLV19MP9P1_FD_148649 | JGI IMG/M metagenome (GOLD analysis project Ga0163154, IMG submission 148649) | Freshwater microbial mat bacterial communities from Lake Vanda, McMurdo Dry Valleys, Antarctica - Oligotrophic Lake LV.19.MP9.P1 | ecosystem: Environmental > Aquatic > Freshwater > Lake >... | reverse complement strand
AGCTCAAGCTCTAAAAGAAGAATCCCAAAGGGATTCCGTCGAACAGCCCAGGGTTGCTCGTCCTCGAGAAACCCTGGGTAAAACCCGGCTCACGCACAACCCCAAAGGGGTTGCGCCAAAAGATTGCGCCTGCAATTAACCTCATCGAAATAACGAGGCCGTTCAAAACTTGATAAGTTACGTTCTGTTTGACGGGCTACACTAATCTGATGCGTTAATCAGATCGTATTTCGTTCAACTTGTGTAATAACCTGTTGAGAAAACGGGGTCGCTCCTGTGTCTGTATTTTTTGCTTGTGATTCGTCAGCACTAAATGTGAGCACCTGATCCAAATGACCATATGGCCCTGTAAGCGCGGGGTTTGACGATGGACTAAAAAGGGCGACGACGGGAACTTCGAGAGCAACGGCTAAATGCATAGGCCCAGAATCGTTTGTAACCAGAAGTTTCGAGTTCTGTAATACCATCAGGAGCTCAACGAGCGTTGTGCGTCCGGTCAAATCGACCACGCTGGGCCCGGCCAAACTTTGCGCTTCTGTGGCATCACTTTTTTCACCAACGACGACGAATGTCCGTCCGGGAAAGGCTTTGATCACTTCTGCAAACCCTCCGAGTCGCCAGCGTTTGGAATGACCTCTGGAGAAGGGATTGAGCACGATATATTCCTGTTTCTTCAATGTGTGGCTCTCCAGAAAATTCTGCCCCTCTGGTATTCGCAGGGGGAACTTCACCCGGGTGGGATGCTTCAGTCCAAGGTGATCCACTGTTTTTAAATAGCGATCGACGGCGTGTAGGTTCGTTTCATTCCAACGAATGATTTCCGAATAGAAAAGGGTGCTGCCTTCTCGCCCGTCTTGTAAACCCATTTTCCGTGTACCACGAGAAAACGTTGTCATCAATCCACTGCGGAGCAGGCATTGGAGGTCAATCACAAGGTCGTACCGCGTTTGCCGAAGGTGTCGCAAAAAAACATGTACATCGGTAAGGCTGGCTCCTTTCCGGATAAACGGAATAACGTCATCAACCAACGGACACAACCTGACTAAAGCCTCATACGGTGAGTTGACCACCCATGTCAGGGAACTTTCTGGCCATGCTGATTTGAGTGCATCAATCACTGGCAACGTGTGAATGATATCCCCAAAAGAGCTGGGCTTAATCAGCAGAATCTTTTCAGGAACCATGAGCGGCCTTTATTTGCCTTGGGTAAGGCGTTCGGCAAGACGTTTTGGAAGACCGGCGGCAAGGATTTTTTCCTGAGCCTTCGGAATGTCGTATTCAAGACGCTTTAATTTAATGGTTTGCGTCGCGGTATCGTAAATCGCATAGGCCGATAAAGGGTTGCCATCGCGAGGTTGGCCAACGCTTCCTACATTGACAAAATATTTCTTACCCAACTCCAACTTGATTGTGTCATAGGTCCCACCATGAACGGTCGTATCCCGAATAAAAGCCAAGGGTACATGAGTGTGCCCAAAGAAACACAAGGAGGTGGTTTGATAACTAAAACTCGCCGCAGCAGCCAATTGATCAAATACGTACCCCCATTTATGAGGCGTATCGAGGGTAGCGTGAACGATGGTAAATGCGCCCACCTGACGGACAAACTTGAGTTCCCGGAGCCAAAGTTTCTGATCTTCGCTCAACTGGTCCCGCGTCCATTGTATCGCATGGGAAGCCAGTGGGTTAAATCCTTCCAAGTCATCGACTCCACTGGCCTGTTCGTCATGGTTTCCTTTGACGACAGGACAATCAAGTCCTTTGATAATCTCGAGGCATTCCGTGGGATTGGCGTTATAGCCTACGACGTCCCCAATACAGCAGTAATGGGTACAACGTTCTTTTTTAGAATCTTCGAGGACAACTTGGAGAGCTTCTAGATTAGCGTGAATGTCTCCAAAAATAGCGTAGCGCATACAGTTCGCTCATAGTCGTAACAAACAACCCGCAAATAGTGAAACTCTTTTTTAATCGATTGTAAGTTTTCCTCAAATCGCCGGCCATTTCGGCCTTGTTTGGAGAAGAACAGACATGATTGTCTGTCCTACGCTCGGCCCACAGAGGCCTGCCCCCATGTGGAATAGACCATCCTGCCTGTTCTTCTGCGTTTTCACAGATTCCCCTTTCCCGCTTTTCCAAAAATCTGCGAGAATCCGCAGTTCCTCAGTCCCTTTTGCGTCTTTTCGGGGCTATGAAGCACTAGCGATCCGCATAGTGTGACAGTTTATCTTGTCAGTCGTTCGCCTTGGGGGATCGCTAATTCAGTTTCGAGCTCCCTAATCCGGGTGGATATGGTTGGAACTCTATGCAGAGGATTGTTCCATAATTCTCGAAACATTCGATAAGCTTTGGCTCGGTCCCCTGCCTCATAGACGGCATAGGCTTCCTGTCGAAAAATGAACAGGGGAGCATCTGGTTGTTTTGCAGCCAGATGATAATATTTCGCCGACCCTGCAGGATTCTTCTCTTTTTCCTTAAGGAAATGACCCATATCGGCATAGAGCTTATAGGTGTCGGAATTAAAACTAATTCCTTTTAAATAGGTGTCTTGGGCCATGTCGTACCAAACTTTACGATTCCTCTCCCGCTCAACTTCGGTCAACTTTTCGTCAACGGTAGCGGCGTAGCTCGTATTCCACCCAAAATGCCAAGCGGCTGTCGACCAATACTGAACCGAATAGGGTTGGAGTGTCGCTGAAAGGAGCATCTTTTCCTTCATCCGCACCCAGCGTTCCTGTTGGAAATCCATGTGCGCCGATATCCATATAAAATTCGAGATCACCCCACGAAACCCACTGAGCACTGCCACAAACATCATCTGAGTCACTTGCTGCCGAACATCTTTTGAGGCAAAGGTTGTCCCTCCCATTTTATGTGCTCGATATAAAGCCGATACTTTCGCTTCATAAGGGCTTTTAAGGGCCAGACAAACCACGATCACCAGCCCTGCTATGGCTAAACACCAGCGTTGTTGCCCTGTTCGCGGTTGAAAGTGTTTTGTCATGCGTGGGTCACACTTCGCGGAATTCGAAAAACATCCATGCCACAGCTAAAAAAAGAAGGGTCATCATAAGGCCGTATCCACAGGTCAAACTGGTCCCACCCCAATCCAGCACTCGCCCAACAATAATATCGTCCGCAACGTTAAATTTCTGCAGGTCAGGTATGACAAAAGCCACCACTTTAATGAACACCTGCTTGATCGGGCTCATGCTTCCGGCCCACGCTTCGCGAGCTATATGCTGCATGTTCCCAATCATGATAATCATAAAAGAAATCACCACGGTGAAGACGAGCGAATTTGAAAAACTACTGATGCACAAGGTAATGGCTGATATCAACAGCAGGTTGACAAACATTAGGAGTATGGCCTTTACGAGGTTCATATCGCGCGACGCATTCTCAACTTTTGTCATCTGATCTGAGACGAGTTTATCCTCCAATTTCAGGTTGTGAACTTCAACAGCACGTTGCAGCTCCGCGCGCACTTGTTTTTTCACGGACAGTTCCTTGAAATATAAAACCCCGCCAAAGACGAGGGTCATCATCGCCACTCCCGCAAAGACCACACACACTTGCCCAAAGAATTTACCGAGTAAAAACTCAATTCGATAAACGGGTTTCGATAGAATGGTATATACGGTTCGCTGCTCAAGTTCCTGGGGCAATAACATCGCGGTCCCCACAACAGACATCACGGCTCCTATAACGACCATCGCGCCTAAGCAAAAGTCTTTCATGAACTTAAATTGGTCCTCTGGCGAAAACTCCGACCAAAAGGACGAACTGCATATGATGACCAACCCAAACACCAGCAGGACGTTAAAAACTTTTTGCCGAACAAGTTCTGTCACAGTGTTCGATGCAATAATAAATATCCGCGCCGGCGAAAATACGAGCGGCTTGAGAACGGGCTTACTCAGTTCATCAGTCATGATCTTTCCCTCCGCGTTGTCGGACGGCTTCCAAAAATAAGTTTTCTAATGTCGAGCGAGGTTGTCCTTTTTCCACTATCTCCCCGCCTCTTTGTTTGATCAGCTCCTCAACGGCCAGCATGTCCTCGGGCCGCAAATTTTTAATGGTCACTGCCACCCGATCCTGCAGCGGTACGAGTTCGTTCAATTTTCCTTCGAGGATTTTAACTCCTTTATCCATGATACACACGCGGTCACAGACCTCTTGCACTTGTTCGAGTAAATGTGAGGAGATGAGCACGGTTTTTCCACGCTTCTTTAATTCTAAAATGATATCCCTGATCTCGCGCGATCCAATGGGATCAACTCCCGCTGTGGGTTCATCCAAGATCACGATGGGCGGGTCGTTAACCAAAGCTTGGGCCAATCCAATGCGCTGGAGCATCCCTTTGGAGTATCCACGCAGTCGCCGCTTCTGCCGTCCGTCCAACAACCCAACAAGTTCTAACAATTCCTCCACTCGCGAATCCAACGCTTTCCCTTTCATCCCAAGCAGCCGCCCATAAAAACGCACGGTCTCTTCCCCTGTCAGAAACTGATAAAAATATGGATTCTCCGGTAAGAACCCCAAGTATCGATGGGCTTCCACCTGATGCGCCGGAATTCCCTGAACGAGAACTTCACCTTCGGTCGGTGAGACTAAACCCAATATGACTTTGAGTGTTGTACTTTTTCCGGATCCATTCGGCCCGAGTATTCCAAACACTTCCCCTTCGTTCACCGTCAAATCTAACCCCGACACAGCCGTCATCGTCCGTTGACGCCAATCCAACACAAACTTTTTAGTTAGGTTTTTAATTTCAATTACTTTCCTCATACAACGAACCCACACCATGAAATAAACCCATCCAGATTTCAACGCTATTGTTTAGCATGACCCGCCTTTCAAAATTGATTCATGAAAAGAGGCAATGAACTAGCCGCGAAAAGGCGCAAAAATAACTCAATAAAAAGACAAAGAAAACCATCGCCTGATCTTTCCCTAAATCTGTGTTAATCTGCGGTTCATTAATCCCTTTTGCGTATTTTGCGCATTTTTGCGGCTACTTCTGTGCTCCATCTTGCCCCAACCTTCGCGCCTTCGCGTGAGCCTCCTCTCTCCCCTTTTTGCTCGTTTTGCGTCCTTTGCGCATTTTTGCGGCTCATTCCCCCATACGCACACAGGACGTCACCGCTCCATTTTTTTCTTATCCTTTGTTCGTTCCCATGTATTCTCCGAATGTCCGTGAATTTACATCTCATCATCTTTGTCAGTTTTCTGGCCTTCATAGATGCATCCTCTTTGCATGGGGCCCAACCCGTAAAAGGAAAGTTCGCGGTCACTCTGGAGCTGCCCACGGATACAAAACGCATGACCTTAGTCATCAATAATGAGCAGGGCAAACGCGTGCGGAATTTGATCGCGGATACAGACCCAACATCCTTTGAACACAAGGCCACCGGCAAAGGCAAAATCCGCGTTACAATTCCTTGGGATGGTCGAGACGAATCTGGCACTGTGGTTGCACCTGGGGCGTACCAAGTGGAGGGCCTTGTGCATCAGGGTTTAGAGGCCATTCTGGAACTGCCCTTTTACAACCCGGGCACTCCACCGTGGCCGTTAGCGGACGGTTCAGGGGGATGGCTTTCTGACACTTCCCCTCCGATGTCCATCGCCGCGTTCGGTGATTGGGTGGTCCTCGCTGCGCCTGCTGTCGACGAAGGCGATGGCGTCATTGGCATTTTTAATGATGGTCGAAAAAAATGGGGATTAAAAATGGGAGCGGACACGCTCGATTGCGACGAGAAATATGTCTATTATATTCGTAATGGAGACACTCCCTCAGCGGGGCTTTATCGGATAAACAAAATAACGGGAGCCAAGGCACCTATTGAATACAAAGGTAAACTCGTTTTTCCTCTTCCTCTTTCCGCACTCAGCAGTACAAACGGAACCGTTTCGATCAGTTCCTTAAGCGCGCACTGGAACAAACTGACTGCCTGTACTTCCGATGGTCAAATTATCCTCATCGAACCCGATACCGGTGAAGTGCTTTCACGGACGTCCCTTGATGGTGCAACTCATATTGCTTACAGTCGCAACGGTAAATTATTTGCATTAGCGAGCAATAACGTCTTCCAAGTGAGTACGGAAGAAAACAAAGCCCAACCGATTCCTATCACTGGTTTAATCAACGCCAAGGCCTTAGCGATTGATAATGACGGAAATATCGTTGTTGCGGACGATGGCCCGGATCAACAGATTAAAATTTTTGACATTGAAGGCCACGAACTCCAGCGCATCGGCAAAAAAGGGGGTCGGCCAGATCGTGGGGCACTTTTAAAAACCGGGTTGTATCGTCCGTCTTCAATCGCTGTCGATGGTCATAGTCAAATCTGGGTGGTCGAATACTCCAAGGCCATGCCGCGCGTTTCTGTCTGGGACAAAAATGGCAAACTCGTCCGTGAGTATATCGGCGGAGCGGGTACGGGTGGTCGGGGTTTATTTTTACACGATCAAAATCCAAACCTCGCTTACTGTGGCGCGGTCGAGGTTGCGCTGGATCGCAAAAACTCGGCTTGGTCGGTGAACGGCTTAATCTGGAATCCAGATTTACAACAACGCGAAAGTTTCAACTTTCCTGTTAATAGTGATCATTCGGGCCAACGGTTTACTAGCAGTGCGTCGGGTAAACCACGCGAATACTGTTATTTTCGGGAATCATCCCATGGCACCCATGTTTTTATGATGCGCAAAAAAGAGGGCTGGAAACCTGTTTCAGCTATTGGTCACGCGAATTCATTGATGGTCATCAACTCAGCTTTCCTCACGCTCAATCCTAAGGACGGTTTCCTGTGGAACGACCAAAACGAAAATGGATTGGTGGATCCTAACGAGGTCGAGGTTATCCCTGCTATAGACGGCAAAGGGCTGTTCTCATTGGAAAACGGACCAGGGGGTCGGGTCGCTCTTGACTTCACTTTTTTCACGTCAGCTCTGGATAACGAACGGACGCTTGTTGAATTTAAACCCGTGAAGTTCACAGATGCGGGAGCTCCGGTTTATACGTCACAAGGAATTAGGCGTGTCCCTTCCTTGGCGGCGGGTGATCTTGTCCCTGTCACAGGAAATGATCTCCTTATCAATCTGACTGAACCTCGTTCGGACTTCCGCGCTGCGGTGCAAGGCATTCATACTCAATCAGGTGACACCCTTTGGTCGATCAATATCAACCACTCAGGGCTTCAGGGCGCAACTCAAGCAGCCTTGCCTAAACAAGGAGAGATTCCTGGGGCCTTAAAAATTTGCGGGGTCGCGCCTTTGGGTTCGGCAAACCACGTCTTTCTGCTGAGAGGGACCACGGGTCAGGATTATCTGATCACTTCAACAGGGCTCATCATCGGGTCATTGTTCAGCGATGGGCGTTTACCGCATCCCTCTTTTCCTAACCAAAATAAAAGTGTGCGTTCGCTTAATGTCTCCAACTTTTCAAACGGCGCGGGCGCAATGAATGGTTGGTTCGGAAAACATTCGGACGGAAAATACAGACTATCTTCGGCGTTTGCGGCTCGTCAAACTGGGTTTTCTGTCGAGGTCCGGGGCCTGGATAAAGTGGGTTTACTCAAAGGTCCGCGCCTGGATCTTTCTGCTTCTGATCTGGCCCAACTAGATTCCTCCAGCGTCGTCACTTCTTCGGCGGCACCTTCGCAAACCTATTTAATCCGGAGATTGGCGGAACCCTTCAAGTCAGATGGTAAACTGACGGAGTGGAAAGGTATTCCTGATACCGCATTGGGTTCGGCGAATTCATCGTTCCGTCTCGGTTATTCGGACCGCGCTCTATGCCTTCTGGTCAATGTGAAAAATGGGGCGGGTTCAATTTCACAACCTCGCGATTACACGAAGGTCTTTGAATCAGGTGATGCGATTGATTTTACGATCAACGTCGATTCAAATCTGACCGGGAGTCCGGGTCGTCAAGATTTGAAGGCATCGGATTTCCGGTTCCTGTTTACAATAATGCATGACAAACCTTCCGTCATCCTGATGCGACCTCTCGATCCGAACGCCTCCGCGAGTAGTAAGAAAACTTATCAATCCGATATCCAGACTCGCACTTTTGACATGGTTGATCTCCTAAAGAACGTTCCCACTTCAATGACTAAACGGAAAGATGGGTATTATATAGAGGCCGCTATCCCATTCAGTATGCTCGGTATTAAACCCGCGCCTGGTTTGAAACTACGCGGGAATATCGGGATCATTGAGCGGGATGATTTAACTTCGACAATAAAGCGCGATTACTGGTCGAACAAAAACCTTAAAAACCCTAGCGATACCGCTGGCTTGTCATGGCTTTATCCGGTCACGTGGGATATTCTCGAGTTTCAATGATTTTATCGCCTTCAACTTTGCGCCGGGAATCAGAACTGTTTCATCAGCTCGGTTCCATGTTACAAGCCGGGTTAGGAATGGCAGAATCGGTGGACGTCATAACGCGCCAAGCCGTTGACCGCCGGTTCCATAAGCCGTTGCTCGTTTGGTACAGTGCATTGATGCAAGGCCATGGCGTCACGGTTTCTTTACGTCGTACCCAATGGCTTTCGGAGGCGGACTTAACGTTAATTGATGCGGGTGAACGCACGGGTAATTTAGATTCGATTTTTAAGGACATGGCCACCCGTCGTGAACAGGCGGCCACTTCGCTTGGTTCTTTGTATGCAGGTCTGGCTTATCCGCTAGTCGTTCTCCACATTTCCGCTATTCTAATGCCTATTGTCCAATATTTTGTTTCACATAAACTGGCATCAACTCTTTTCATGATCTTTGGCACTCTCGCCCCTCTTTATATTATCGGTATCGTTTTTATCGTAGCTTTAAAAACTCAACCAAGATTTACTTTTGGTTTACTGTCCTACTTGCCATTGGTAGGCAAAATCGTCGAAGCGAATGCCTACTCTCGTTTCTCATCAATCCTAGCTGCCTCACTCAACAGTTCCATGCATGTTCAGGAGGCTTGGACTCTTTCAGCCCGGGCCACGCACCTTCCCTCGATCATTAATTTGTCCGCCTTAGTCACTTCTAATCTCCATAAAAACATTCCCCCCTCTGTGACTCTCTCGGGTCTCCGGTCTGCCCCGCAAATGTTCCGGGAATTGTACTGTTCTGGAGAAAAATCCGGAAAACTTGTGGATCACCTCATTCGCCTCTCGGACTATTTCCGCGACGAATACTCCCGTAAACTCACTCTTGTCCTCCGTCTTACCCCGATCATTATCTTCCTCCTGGTCGCCGCTCATGTCGCCTTCCAAGTCATCTCCACCTTCTCCACTGTCGTCAACAGCCTCCTTAACATTCTTGAACCTTAAGTTCGGAATGCCCCAAAAGGGGCATCGTCCCAAAGCCCAGATGGTGGTGTCGGATTCAAACTCTGGGAACGTAGAGTTTTATTTTTCCTTCAACCTCAACAGGGTTTCGCCATGATTTCGCGTGACTTTGGCCGCATCACCTTTCCATCTGGCACCCTGCTGGGGTGCTATTCATGTTAATTTTGTGATCCGGTGGTGTCACTTCGCTCAACCACCAGCTGCAGGCTTTCATACCTCCGGCATGGAAACACGGATGCTCCGTGTTTTCGTTTCGTTCGTGTATCCACGTTTCATGAATGTGTCGGGGACGAAGATCACATCAATACAAGCAGGAGGCTTCCCATCTCGTAACCGGTGGTTGAGCGAGGTACGAGTGACACCACCGGACCACATCGCCAGTCGGCGATCGCATCCCGGAGGGATGCCAGCAACGTGATGCCTACGGCATGGGCATCTGATGCGTCACTCAAGGATGCTCCGGTCACCTACATTCCCCATAGTAAAATGAGTCGCGGCGCGGGTGAAGGCAGAGCAGGCTTTGGCCGCTGCGGTGATGGGGGCGAAGTCTTTCTAAAAAAGAAACGCCCGCCTGCAAAAATGCCGACGGGCGTTCGATTAATTAGCGGTGTCGCCTAGTTATTTGCAGCTTGGGCAAGTCGCACAATCGCAACAGGTGCATTGCGCGCACTCGCACTTGACACCGTTGCAACAATCGCAGCAGGGCTGCGCTGCACTCACCTGTGCGGTGAACGGCGCTGCCGCCATGACCATAATGGCCGCGGCGGTAAGTAATAATGATTTCATAATAGTCTCCTTCTAAGGATTCAATGAATGTGATCTCGCCTGTATCGGAAAGATCTAGGCAAGCTATCGTGGTGAACTCACGCCTCTTTTGGAGGAGTGAGCAAAGGCTGGTCACTGCGCATCGTACCACCATCGTCGTGAATGGAATAGCGTGCGTCAGTTACTGAAAAGTGGGGCATCAGATCGCTGACTAGAAAGATCGCCATGGGCTGAAGAGTGACGCAACATTGGGTGCAGCCACTCGTTGTGGCAGGGCACTTGGGGCAAGTCTGATGGACGCCTATCTGCTCACAGCAGCTCATGCTAAGGCTGGAACCAGTCACCGAAGTCGTCCCCTGCGCGAGAATCGCTATCGCAATAACAAGAACCAAGCTGAAAAAGCGTGTGACCATCGGCTGTTAAGCCTACGTCGCAAATGGCATCGCGTCAAGCTGGACAGCAACGCTCACCGCTGCCGCAGGCCTCATTTTTGCTTCACACGAAAGCACGAAGCCACAAAGGTTTGGGAGAGGGAACCGTGCTACCGTGACAAGCTGAACCATTTGCTGCAGCGCGTGGTTTGGCTTTTCGGTCATTTGCGAGCAATGATGAGCAACCCTGCAACCATCAGGGCTGCGCCAATAAGGATGCGTGCGGTAATCTGCTCCTTGAGGATGATGGCGGCGAGCAGGACGGAAACAACAATGCTGCCCTTGTCAATCAGTGCCACGGTGGACACCTGACCGTCCTTGATTGCCTTGTAGTAGAAGACCCACGAAGCAACTGTGGTAACTCCAGAGATTCCGAGCCAAATGTAATTGGTACGTCCCAACGTGGATAACTGGCTGCTGGGAATGGTGACAGCGGCAAAAGCGAGCACGAACACAAAGACGAAGCATGTGCGGATGGCGAGACCCAACTCACCAGAGATTCCAGACAAGCCGAGCTTGGCGATGACTGATGTGAACCCGGCAAAAACCGCCGAAATAAGAGCGTAGATAATCCAAGTCTTCATTTACGGGAATCGCGAGAAATGCCTAACAGATACGTGACGGAATTTATCTTTCTATTTCTGGCCTACCTTTCTGTCCACATTTTTATATATCAGCGATACACTGTCAACCGCTCATTCTTAAAACACATAGATTATTGCAATCGGCAAAGGCAGAAACTGGACAAAAAATCCCAAGCGGGAAATAGAAACAACCGTGGCACCCGCCGCCGTTCTCTGCTGCAGTTATGCGACGTTGATGCACGTCGACGCATCATAAGGCTACCCCAAAGAGTGCGCCTGCTCCCGCTGTTAGACCCATGGCGAGTGCGCCCCAGAAAGTGACGCGGATGGCTCCGGCGAGTGGAGGCGCGCCGCCTACACGCGCGGCAAGTGCGCCAAGGCAGCCCAAAAAAATCAGGGAAGTAACCGTGACGACGGGTATCAACCATGTGGCGGGGGAAATGATAGCAGCAAGAATGGGCAGTGCGGCACCCACCGCAAATGTCGCAGCAGAAGCGAATGCCGCCTGAATAGGGCGAGCTTTGAGGGCTTCTGAAAATCCTAACTCGTCCCGGGAATGAGCGCCCAACGCATCGTGGGCCATGAGCTGAGTTGCGACCTCGTGGGCAAGTGGTGGGGTAAGCCCACGCTTAACGTAAATTGCTGCCAACTCTGCGTGTTCGCCGAGCGCATCCGCTTCCAACTCCCTCCGCTCCAAGTCGAGGTCCGCTCTCTCGATGTCTGCTTGAGAACTGACGGACACGTATTCGCCCGCAGCCATCGACATGGACCCAGCGACCAATCCAGCTATACCAGCCACCAAAACATCGCTTGAACCGACATGAGCAGCAGCCACGCCGACAATCAGACTCGCAGTGGAAACAATCCCGTCGTTGGCGCCGAGGACCCCGGCGCGCAGCCAGCCAATGCGATTACCGCGGTGACGTTCTCGCGTTTTTATTTCTTTCATTTTGTTTTGTTGCTCCAGGTTCGCCATAACGCCAACCCAAAGCTAAGCGAATGAACAGCGCAGCGCAACCTATGCGCGTTCGAACGGCTATCGTAGCGCGCAGATGCCCCTACATTTCAATGCCAGCGTGGCCTTTTATGAAAGAGAACAGACAGGATTGTCTATTCTACGTTTTTACCCGGCCCCACAGGGGCCTGCCCCAATGTGGAATAGACAATCCTGTCTGTTCCCCTGCGTTTTCGCAGATTCACCCTTTCCCCGCTTTCCTAAAATCTGCGTGAATCTGTGCCAATCTGCGGTTCCTTAGTCCCTTTTGCGTCTCTTGCTCTTTTTCGCGGCCAAGTTCGCTGCCGGCGAATGGTAAGGCATCTTAGCCTCCACCATACGCATCATTAATTTTACCGTCTGTGATGATCACATTGACGCCGAATTCACCCCATGAATTATCACCGGTAAAAGCTATATCAACCGTCTTGGACTTCTCGTAGTCATCCAGGTCCACATAAAGAACCTCAACTTTCGTCTTGTCACATGGCCAGTCTTCAAGACAGTCCATGATGCGTGCAAGAATCTCTGCATCAAGCGTGCGAATCATTGAAGCAACCTCGCGTGCCCAATCAAACGCATCCTGATTGAATGGAATCCCAGTGATATTAAACTCAATCCCTGCCCACTGGAACGCCCAAGACTCGAGTAACTCGTCGTAATATGCGGTCATATCCCCGCAAGAAACGTCTGCCGGTGGTGTCGCTTTTGATTTTTTGAATGGATTCATAAAAGTAGATGTTTAACGCCCAAAACGCAGCGATCGCCGAGCAGATTTTTAGTTAACGTTTCCGGGTACCAACTCCGAACTGTCGAACGCAATAATCAAACGATTCACGAAGAATATAAGCAAGGCTTAAATAATGGAAAAAACGCAAGAAAGAATCGGGGGGAAGATAGTCTCACACGAAGGCACGAAGACACGAAGATTGGGAAATGATAACCGCAGATGAACGCAGATTATTTTACTGAATATTAGCCGCGAAAGGGCGCAAAATACGCAAAAAAGAAACGAGGGAAAAAGAGAATCTCACGCGAAGACGCGAAGGTTTTGGGTAGAAACGTAGATGAACGCAGATTTCCGCAGGTTATTTTTTGCCATGAGCAGCTGTCCTACGCTCCCGGCCCCTCGGGAGCCTGCCCAAATGTGGAATAGAAAATCCTGTCTGTTCTTCTGCGTTTTCGAAGACTCCCCGATTCCTTTTGCGCCTTTTCGCGGCTATTTAAATTTCCCTCCGCTTTTCTTAAATCTGCGTGAATCTGTGCCAATCTGGGGTTCCTTAGTCCCAACCTTTCAGTTTCTAAAAGAATTTCCAGCCTTTGGCCTGGACGGTCAGTTCGTCGTGGCCGCCGGTGATGGTGACATCGCGCAAGGCCGGGTCGTAGGTGACGCATTCGAATTCGCAGTCGCCGTAACCGTGGGCCAACGTGTCGACCTCGACGCAAAGCCGTCCATTGCGGACCTGAGCGGTGAACTGGACGGTGGAACGCTTGCCTTTGGTGTAATCGAATGTGGCCCCGTCGTCGAAGGAGTACTCGATAGTATATTTCCCTCTCGTGGATTTTTGCAGGAAGAGATGCAATTCGATCCGGGTCAGATCATTGGCGTTATCCGTGCGCACGCCGCGCTGCATGGGGATGATGGCCCCCTCGCGAATGTAAAGGAGCGTGGTGGTTTTTGACTGTTTGGTCGTGATGATGCGTCCGCCATTGATCCATTTGTTTTCGTGGGCCGCAAACCATCCTCCTTTGGGAAGAGTGACTTCGCGGCTGGATTCGCCTTTTTTAACAATCGGCGCGTGCATGATGAACGGGCCGACCATGAACTGGTCGTCGATCTTGCCCAGCGGCAATGTGGCGGTGTCCTCGAAATCGTGGAAAAGCGGGCGCATGATGGCGTCGCCGGACTGTTCCTGCTTGATGAACAGATTGTAAATGTAGGGCAGCAACTTGTAGCGCAAGCGGATCAAGTGCCGGATTGTCAGCATGGGCTTTTTGCCGAAGGCCCAGGGTTCCTGCTGCGCACAGCCGATGTGTGTGTGGTTACGGAAGAAAGGGAAAAGGAATCCCGCCTTGTACCAGGCGACGGCCAGCTCCTCATCGGGCGATCCGCCAAAGCCGGGCACGTCGGGTCCGTTGAAGGGAATACCCGAGAGTGCTAGGTTGAGACTCATTGGAATCGAGCCCTTGAGATGGTGCCAGTTCGAGACATTGTCCCCGGTCCAAATCGCGGCGTGTTTGCTGGAGCCAGTAAAACCGCTGCGGGAAAGTAGGAAGGGACGTTTGCCCGGGTGGGCCGCCATGAATCCGTCACGACTGGCCATTTGCATACCCAAGGCGTACTGGTTGTGGTAACTGCCATGCGGATTTTTGCCGCGGTTGAAGAGCATGGGATCGAGTTCCGCCGAACCGACGGCAGGGTCATTCATATCCAGCCACGCGCCGCTGAAACCTAGCCGGGCAAATTGCTCGACGTGTTTGGCCCACCAAGCGCGCACTTCGGGAAGTGAGAAATCAGGGAAGGCGGTTTCCCCCGGCCACACGTAGCCGATGAATATTCCGCCCTCGGGGTTGCGGCACCAAGCCCCGGCTTTGGATCCGTCATCGTACACACTGTAGCCTTTTTCATGTTTTACGCCCGGGTCGATGATCGGGATAATGTGGCGGTTGCGGTCGGTGAGGAACTTGATTTCCTTGCGCGGATTTTTCCAGTGTTTGGAAGCAAAAGTGAAGACGCGATACCCTTCCATGTAATCGATGTCCAGCCACAGTCCGTCCGTTGGGATTTTGTGTTTACTGAACTCTCCGTCTAGCCAGTTCAAATCCTTCGGACCAGCGTAACCCCATCGGCACTGGTGATGACCGAGAGCCCAGAGCGGAGGCATCGGGGTGACCCCAACCAGCTTCTGTAATTTGCGCGTGAGATCGGCCAGCGTCGGACCCGTGAGAATGTAAAACACCGGCAGGCCTTCGTCTGAACCGAACGCGAGCGGGCTGGACTCGACGACATCCTTCTGGTTAGGAATGCTCTTGGACGGAGGAATGGACATGTAACAGGCGTAGGGATTGTCGATGAGCAGCCCCATGTATTCATTGCCAGTTTTGATGATCAGGTAGGGCACAGAAACGTACATCGGATCCGTGACGCCGGATTCGACCGCGCAGAAAGAGAAATCCATCCACACGTCGGTATTCCAGAACTTGCTTTTGACACCGGACTTTTCAAAGCCGTTGTTTTTCTCGCCCATACCGTAGAACTGGGCTCCCGGAACCACGTCGAGCTGGACCATCCATGATTTGCCGCACAGACCGAAGGGCTGGCGCGCCCGCGTGCGAAGGACGATTTTGTTCCGAGCATCGCGCAGCGCAAATCCGCCATCGCGGGTGAGGTCGAGGGAGAATTGCCCGTTCTTTTTGCCGAGGGATTTGGTCAGGCCCGCCTGGCTGTGAAACTTCCACTGGGGGTTGTTGTATTCGATCCTGAAAACGTCGGACCCGATGTTCCGAGCGGACACAGCGAAGGTGCGTCCGTTGACGGTGAGCTTACCCGAGGAGGTCAGGGGTTTTTGGGGAAAAGATAAGTTGATCGGGTTGCTGATTTTGTGGAAGTACATAATGAAAAATTTGTAACAGCCAAACTATAAGTTTTTACCGGCAGGAAAAGGAAATACTCACAATTTATGAGTGGCTGCCCTTCAATTAGAAGCGGTATCAGGATGGAGTTTCGGAGCGAAGCGAATCCTAATAATGAAACCGGAGCTGGGCCAATTCGAGATTTTTTCCGGCGACTCGATACACCATGCGGTGTTCCTCATTAATGCGGCGTGACCAAAATCCGGCCAGCGTGTGTTTGAGAGGTTCCGGCTTTCCGATGCCTTCAAAATGACTGCGTACCGTGCCGCGGATTAACTCGTTGATGCGCCGAGTGAATTTTTTATCCGTTTTTAACCAGTATTGGTAGTCATCCCAGGCCTGTGGGGAGAACACGAGGTTCATGCGTCCGCCAGGTCTTTGAGGATTTTCTTTGTTTTTTTCCCGGAGTTAAGACTCTCGATGGAAGCCAGGAGACGTTTGGTATTGGCCGGAGAACGGAGAAGATAGGCCGTTTCCTGAAGGGATTCGTAGTCTTCCAGAGACATCATGACCACAGCCTGGTCGCGATTACGGGTGATGATGACCGGATCGTGGTCTGCACACACACGATCCATCGTCGACGCAAGATTCTCTCTGGCTGCGGTATAAGTAATGGCGTTCATATGGACAGTATCATGTCCATATGTGGCGAAGGAGTCAAACTTGTTATGCAGCGTTTTCGGTTAGCTCAGCGACGGTCCGCAGCAGTTCGCAACAGCGCTTGGTTAGACTGGCTGCTAAAGCTGACTTTGTGCTAACGACGCCATGTATTCCAACAGCTCCACATCCAAATCATCTATGCGTCCGGGTTTGAAATCAAAGTGGCAGATGGTTCCGAACAAAGGTGCAATCTTTTGGCGCAACCCCTTTGGGGTTGTGCGTGAGCCCGGTTTTACCCAGGGTTTCTCGAGGACGAGCAACCCTGGGCTGTTCGACGGAATCCCTTTGGGA
>Ga0163154_10005180_pt1 | contig 16711 bp, 15 predicted proteins | sample OliLakLV19MP9P1_FD_148649 | JGI IMG/M metagenome (GOLD analysis project Ga0163154, IMG submission 148649) | Freshwater microbial mat bacterial communities from Lake Vanda, McMurdo Dry Valleys, Antarctica - Oligotrophic Lake LV.19.MP9.P1 | ecosystem: Environmental > Aquatic > Freshwater > Lake >... | reverse complement strand
AATGATTTGTTTACCATTTCGCATGATGAGCGGAAAGAACGCTGTTCGGGATGGGGCATTGAACTATCTGAGCACATGGTTGAGTTCGAGATAACTAACCAAGTATTCGAAAAGAAAGTGGAAGCGGTCACTTTAAACCCCGTTTTTTACACGCATCTTCCCAAAGAATTAGTTCCGTTGGCCCGACAGAACAAAGAAAACCCTGACCTTGTCGATGTCTTTGAACTCGTCATTAATGGCCAAGAAATTTGTCCCGGTTACTCGGAGCTCAATGACTCCATCGTTCAACGTGAACGACTGGAACACCAGGCGGGCGAAGAAAAACAGGACCTCGATGAGGATTTCCTAAATGCCCTCGCGCAAGGAATGCCGCCAGCCGGGGGAATTGGGATCGGTATAGATCGGCTCGTCATGATGCTGACAGGTTCCGAATCCATCAGGGACGTGATCCTGTTTCCATTGTTAAAACCAAAAGGTTAACGCACGACAATTAAGGGAAAACGTATGAACCTGCCTTATCCCCTTTTCCTTGCGTTACGATACCTGCGCCCCAAGCGGACGTTCATTTCAATCATCACGATGATTTCAGTCATCGGCGTGACATTGGGTGTGGCGGTATTGATTGTTGTTATCTCGGTGATGACCGGGTTTCGGGAACAAATCCGGAAACAAATCCTGACAATGACACCGGAGATCACAATTAGTAATGGTTCCATCATCCAGGATTATCAAGACGTTATTAAAACTGTTCGGGCCGATAAGGAAATCACCGGCGCAGCTCCATTTGTCACCGGGCCCATTCTGATGGAATTTAATAACCGGTACATGACACCGTTTATCCGTGGGATCGATATTGAACAGGAAAAGAAAGTACTCGAAATTGATAAATTTCTCGTCCAAGGCCGCATGGATGCGGGAGACGACGAAATTGTTTTGGGTGATCGGTTAGCTGCGGAGATCGGCATCATTGTAGGTGATAAAGTGACCGTTTTTTCGCCTCGCAACATGTCGCAATTGCTTGCCCGACTTCGGACCAAGAACGGAAAAGCGCAGGTGTCGAAAGATGACGAGATTTATCTGCCGAGCGAAATGGAAGTCGTTGGCATATTTAGCACTGGCGTTTACGACTACGATGTGAGTTTTGCTATGGTCGATTTGGGAACGGCTCAACGTTTGTACGGTTTGGGCTCTGGGGTACACGGCATCGTGCTTAAGACGCGTGATCCCCTTGCAGTCGAACCATTGCAACAACGACTCAACGCACAGCTCCCCCCGCCACTCGTGGCTGAAACATGGATCGACCAGAATCGCATTCGCTTTCAAGCTATCGCGAGCGAAAAAGTCATCATGTTTTTCCTGCTCATGTTTATTGTTCTAGTCGCGGCTTTTGGGATTATGAACACCTTGATTACAGTGGCTGTACAGAAAACCCGCGAGATTGGACTGCTGAAGGCGTTGGGGGCACGCAATAAGGAAGTCACCATGATCTTTGTCTTTCAGGGTTTTATTGTCGGGCTGACCGGAACACTCTGCGGACTCGGCGCGGGTTTGTTCGTCCTACAATTCCGAAACAAAATTAAAGACCTCATCGCCACGGTGTCCGGCTACGAAATTTTCCCCCAACAAGTGTATGTCCTCACGGAAATTCCAGCGGTCATTAGCCCTTCGGATCTTTTAACGATTTCTCTCATAGCCGTTTTCATTTGCACCGCGGCGGGGATTGTTCCGGCTTATTTGGCTTCACGTCTCTCTCCCATTCGCGCCTTGCGTGCAGCAGAATAGAAGTTCGAGAAATTGGTTTAGTCTTTATAGTTTACCCTGACCAAATAAAGCCCATCGGCAGGGGCGGTCATGGGTGCTTCGGAGCGGGACTTCGCATTGATAATCGTGATGACCTCTGAGGCTTTGATTTTTCCTTGGCCAACCGCGACGAGGGTGCCTGAGATTGTGCGAACCATCTTGTAAAGAAATCCATCACCAGCGACTTCAAAGACGATTAATTTTTGAGTGTCCTCACCCGCCGTGTTGGGTGTGAAAGGTTGTTGTTCCCGAACGTTGACCTTCGACAAAGTCCGGATCGTGTCCTCAGGTTCATGTCCACGATTGGCTGCAAACGAAGCGAAGTCGTGTGTTCCCAGCATATACCCCGCAGCTTCACGCATCGCTTCTATGTTCAACGGGCCGCGAACTAACCATGCCCGGTTTAAGAGCAAAGGGTGTAACGTTTGAGCAGCGACTACATGGAAATGGTACTCTTTACCTATCGCATCAAATCGCGCATGGAACCCCTCCGCAACCTGAGTAGCACTCATGATTCTTATTTCCCTCGGGATGCGGGTATTGATCGCTTTAACAAGCTGGTCGCAGGTGAGCCGGGGATTTTCGCTAGGCGGTTGGAACGACGCGACCTGGCCTAGCGCGTGGACACCCGCATCGGTGCGCCCTGAGCCATGGAGGACAACTCGTGTTGAGTAAATTTCCGCGAGCGCTTTTTCAAGAAGATCCTGAATCGCTACCGAATTCTCCTGCGATTGCCACCCAGCAAATGGTTTCCCATCATAAGCAATTAAAAGTTTGAACGTCGGCACTCTCTCCTTTTGCCGGATGCTGCTCATTGAATAAAGGGAATTGTGGGAAATGAGGGAGGAATTGAGAAGGTATCATTCTTCTACTTGCCAATCAACATGGCTTCAAGTGTGAGGCCTGGGCCAAAGCCGATGGCGCACCAAGGTAAATCGTTCTGTCGTTGTGCCAACTTCTGAAGGAGGAAAAAAACGGTCGATGATGACATGTTTCCATGGTCCTTCAGGATATGACGTGAAGGCCACGTGACGGAATCTGGCAAACCTAGGGCGTCGGTGACGGCCTCCAAGATTTTAGGCCCGCCGGGATGGATGGCCCAACCATGGATGTCTTCGATTGCCAACTCATTTGTTTCCAACCATTTTTGTACTACACTCCGACTGTGTTTTCTAATAGCCACCGGCACTTCTCGGGTCAGGTCCATTCGAAATCCATCATTGGTGACATGCCATCCCATGTATTTAGCGGATCTTGGGATTAAATAACTGAGGAAAGAAACAAGGGGAATTTCATGCTTCGAAGTGCCGAGGACCTGAACAATTGCAGCTCCTGATCCATCGGCAAAGAGTGAGTTCGCGATCACGTCGTCGGGTCTATTGCCATATTGGAGGTGGAGGCTGCATAATTCCACCGATACAATCAGGACCTTGGACGAGGGGTTCCCTAGGACAATCGATTGAGCTGTATGCAAAGCATTAAATCCTCCATGGCATCCCATGAACCCAACGTGTAAACGGGTGGTGGTTGGATTCAGCCCCAATGTTTCGAAGAGTGAAATATCAAAACCAGGTGAATCAAAGCCGGTACAGGAAACAGAGATCAAGTGCGTTATGGATGTGGGATCACATTGAGCTTGGTCTAGAGCACGGGTGGCAGATTGGGTAGCTAAGCGTGGGGCCTCACGCGAGAAGATTTCCATTCGGTTGGCGGTTGTTTTAGAATGATTGCTATTATTAATAGGTAAAAAGGGGTCCTGAAGCTTATCTGGGGAAAAGAGAACTGAGTGCCTTTTAGAAATGCCTGTGTTCGAATAGCAAGTTCTAATACGTTCGGCAGCAAGACCTTCTGCTGTGGCGAAATGAACCGCATGAGTGGCGGCATCAAGCTGATCGATACTGAATTCAGGATACGCTGTGCCCAGCCCCGAAATGCCTATTTTTGAATGTGATTCCAATTGCCCCCTCTGCTTTTTTACGACCTTAACTGGATTGTTCGATCGAGCAAGGCTTTAGAATAAGCTAGAGTGGTGAGGATTAACTTAAAAATTTATGTAAATCATTCATGGACAACTGTTTTTTTGGTTAGTAAGCACGACTAAAACTCTTATGCTATCCATTAAATTGATTCAAAATATAACCTACACATTACACTTATTACATTGCTTTTTGTAAAAATGTTTTTAAATTTGCGCTATAAGTACTGGACACATCAGTACATTTTATATATAAGGATGTAAAAATGTATCAGCGCGTAAAAATAATAACCTGCTTCACATTGCTTGTGCTTGTCATGCCTGGGTTTAGTCAGGCTTATAAGGTCTCCAAGGTAAAAGAAGTCATTGGAGACGTTAAGATAGTGGGTGCTGATGGCGTTGAAAGAACCGCTGAAAAAAATGATATTGTATTGGCGCCAGCCGTAGTCAAAACAGGGGCAAATTCTCGAATAGCATTGGAAGCCGGTGATGAAACCATTGTTCGCGCAGGTTCGAATGCCAACTTTTCAATGGAGAGTAATTCAAGACAGATCAATTTGCAAAAGGGAAGTTTGCTTGTTTATGCCCCACACGAAGGTGGAGTGGGTATCGTCAGAACGGCAGATGGGAAATCAGTCATAACGGGTGGAGGAACAGTTTTACTTGATACCACCAGTAACGGCGGATTGAAACTCATGGTCTTGGAGGGGCGTAGTCACGTAAAACTTCAGACCGGAATTAAGCAAAGCTTGGAGGCTGGGCAGATGACGTACGTCGTTCCGACAGCCAAACGTTTTCCTGGTGCCATCGATTTCGATTTGAACCGGCTCGTGGTTAAGTCAAATTTAGTGCGTGGTTTTAAACAAGCGTTGCCCTCTGAATCGGATATCGAAACTTATCGTGAAGTACAAACGACAGCTTTGGATTTTGGAGAAAAAACATACACAAATTACGTTTTGGGTGATGCCAAAGAAAAAGAGGAATTTCAGGTAGCCGATGCCTCAACCAGGGTAAACCAATTTACAACCCTTGACCGAAAATCACCAAATTCACAAATCAACCCGGGGTCTTATCACTTGACTCACGACCAGGCGCGGGCGACAGATTTAGTCGTAAACAAAAGCACCTTTAATCCCGCATTTGTTTTTGACACAACAAGTGGTCATTTTCAACGGGAAGAGGCGGATATTCTTGGATTATATAGAACCTATTATGTTGATCGAGTGACAAACCAGCGGGTCTTTATAAATGATAGGGATATTAATGGTGTGATTGGACAAAACATCCGGATTCAATCGCCACATGTGGATTTGAGTGGGTATTCATTTATAGAAACCTTTTTCATCGCGGCCTTTGAAGCCTTGTACATTGACCAAAGCTCAGTGTTTTCAGGGCTGAATCCCAATCAAAGTTTGTGGATCCTGAGTCAAGTCTTGAAAATCGCCGAGGGTAGCGTTATCACAGCCAATTCAAATCAGACTTATTTTGGGACAATTGAAGATTTAGAACTAAAAAATGTCGTTCTCATCAATAATTCGGGTCAACTCGCGGTAATCACTCGCGGGAAGGCAGACCTGGAGAATACCACCTTAGTATCGCCGGTTGTCACATTATTCGCAGCAGAAGATATACGTTTAATTAATTCAGGATTTCAGACCACACACGCGGAGGTGACGAGTCCTGGGAACATATCTATAATAAACGGGACGTATAATGCCACGACCATGGAACTTAATGCGGGAAAAGCCCTAAATTTCATTAATGCCACTATCAATGCCTCAAGTTTTAAGATGGAGGCTGTTAACGATATTTCAATTACAACCTCAACGTTTAATACACCGGATTCATTGCAAATCATCACCAAAGGGGCGCTTGATTTTAGTCTTCAAGCTTTCACCTCCCGTCAAATGTATTTTGAAAGTGGGCGAACGATTGATTTAGATATGGCAAATTTCAACAACTCTGCCCAAACCGACTCACGCATTACTTTTAAGTCGGCAGATGATATTTTTGTCCGCAATGGATCGACCGTTGCCAGCAAAACGCTTTCCTTTTTGGCTACCGATGATTTATTGATCTCCGGAGCAGCCACAACGATCAATGCAGATAACTTGACTTTTGGTGTGGGTGGCGACTTTTCATTAACGGGTGGTGCCACAGTTACATCCACAAATTTCGTGGGCAGTTTTGGCGGAGACTTTACCGTGAGCGGGTCGTCATTAAACTTTTTACTTAAAGCCGACAAGACAGTAACCATTAATGCGGGCGGTAATGTTTCGATCACGGGCGGAACACTCATTAGCCCAGAGGCAGCTCCGACGATTACTTCTATTGTCATTAAGGCTGTTAATGGCTCTGTGACGTTGACCGGTGTTAATTTACAATCGTATGATCAAACGGATACGGGAGTTCTTTCCGTTACCGCTTCTGACAACATTACGGTGGTGGGCGGCGTGCTCGCAGGTAATACGTTTACTATGGCGGCCGGAAATGATTTGAGTATCTCTGGTGCCACCATTAAACACGCTCCAGCGCCTACGTACACCGGACGGGATATTACGCTATCTGGCACGACATTTAGCGGGGACAGCCTTAACGGAGCAGACAACATGACTGTTACGGCTACTCGAGATTTAACCCTCACTTCTGTTTCAAGCTTTTCTCAAATTGAGACATTCAGTGGGAGCGCAGGTCGTAATGCTGTGGTGACATCAATGACAGTGGGCGCAGGACTAACTTCATTCACGCTTGGAGCGAGCGGAGATTTGTCGCTTACAAGTAGTTCATTTGGTTCGGGAGGAACATTTTCTGGGGGCGGTAACGTTACTATGTCTTCGGTCGCCTTTGGCACCACTGCAAGCGTAAGTGCTGGGGGAACTTTAACTGACACCAGTAGTACCTTTTCCGGTTCGGGATCCTTATCTTCCGGAGGTGCGATGACCGCGACAAGTACTCGTTTCGTTGGGGCGGGCACAATGAGTTCTGGAGGTAATTTGACTGCTACTTCGGTTCGCTTTGATAACACAGCCGCGATTATTTCTGGAGCTGACCTTAACATGACCACCGCCGACTTCAATGGGGTAAGCGTTACAATGGCAGCAAATCCAACTACAGGAACATTAAACTACACTGGAAACGGTGCAGACTTTTCTGCCGCGACTGTGAGCATTATCATGAGCGCAGCCACGATCAATTTAACGGATGTTAACTTTCCTATGGGTTCTACTGTGACGCTTGATTCTCGGGACGGACTTCTGGCTGATTTTCCCAATACAGGGGCTGCGTCTGTCCCGTTCAGGGTTAATTACATTAATAACGTCCTGTATAATGGTGCCGCTGCAGAAACTCAGACAGGTGCTGGTTTACCAATAACGATCCAATAACGATTTATGAAAAAAGTCATCCCCCTGATTATCATTATTATGACCCACTGTTTGACCTGGTCTTATGGTCAGCAGCAGAATGTCCTGCAATATGAACGGCTCAACGATACCCGAGAAGCCCGTGTTAAGGGTATTGAGGAGGAAACCGAGGCAGGACGTGTGGTGACTCAGGAAGAAGTTGATAACCCTGATACCGGCCCCCAATATGTTTTGCGCTCGCAAATCCGCAAACAAACATGGGTCGAAGGTCGGGCAGATACCGACTTCTTTCATACGTCGAATGTCTTTTTGTCGGAATCCGCAGGGAGTGGAGAAGTGGATACCTCGGTTCTCGTGCAAGCTGTTGAAGCTTCATTTTCGCCAAACCCAGGAATAGAAGCTTGGTACGGTATGTTATTCCCGAAAATTGGATTTCGTCAGCAATGGTATTTTTATGGATTGACCGAGGATAGCGCCCAAGCGGATAGACTCGATGATTTGGATTTTTATGCGCAGACCGCATTTGGAAAGTTGGAATATGCGTTTGGTGAAATGGCCATCGCGCATTTCGGAATCGAATATACTAGACTCGTCACAGATGAAAATGGGATAGGCGAATTTTATAATGAAATTTTGCCAAACTGGGGGATTCAAAAGTCTATCCCTCTCAACTTTGAAGATACTTACCTTACCTTCTCATACGACGGAAATTATCATGCCGCTGAAACGGTGACCTTCTTCGGTGGGCAATCAGATATTTTGGATCGTACTGATCAATCATTCACTGGTGCGGTCTCGACAGAGATTGTGCAAAATCTTTTCGCACGCCTCTTTTACCGTTTCAAATATACCGGATTTATTGAAGACGCCGAGCGTGACGATTTAACCAATACCGTGGGTCTTGGTCTTAATTATTACTTCAATCAATATGCCTCCATCAGAGGGTATTGGAGTTATGAAACCCGTGATTCCTCAGGACCATTCGTTGCTGATTACGAAAAAATGGACACTGGGGTGGGTGTTTCCGGTATTTTGCGGTTTTAGTTTAGTCAACCTCCATGGGTTAGTGGTTGCCCCGGTCGTGTGACCGGGGCTTTTTTTTATCTTTATAACGGCTCCGAGGCACGGGACACGCTCTCTTGATTGAAAAGGAGTTTATTATGAATTTTGCAGGTTTATTCGAGAATCAAAATGTCGGCAAGCTAGAGCGGGTGGGGTCCATTGCTGCCGCCACTATTTTAGGTATATTAGGTTTTAAAGCGCGCGGACTTAAAAGGGTGTTATTTATATCTACGGCAGGTGGGCTTCTCAAACGGGGTATTTCAGGAAAGTGCGAATTGTACGATTCCTTGAAGATAAATTCGCTTCACCCGGCTTTGATCGATAAAGATGGGATCCTCGTCCATGAGGAAATCCAAATAGCGATGCCTCGCGAAAAGTTATTCAAATTTTGGCATAACGTTGAAAACCTTCCCTCGGTCATGAGTCATTTAAAGGAAGTAAAACTTATCGATGATAAAAGGTCCCATTGGGTAGCGAAATCGATCGTAGGAACAACCGTAGAATGGGATGCCATCACTACAGTTGATAGAGTAGGAGAAAAATTAGATTGGCGTTCGGTTCCTGGGTCCTCGGTTGAACTGTCCGGGAGTGTCGTGTTTTGGAAGGTTGGGGAAGACCAAACTTTGCTCAAAGTAGATATGCATTACTTGCCTCCAGCAGGGCGCTTAGGCGCGGCTGTAGCTCGGTTGTTCCATGTCGATGCCGCCACGGAAATTAGGAGCGACTTGCAACAATTTAAAGCAGCCGTTGAATCAGGGCAGGTTATTACTTAGTACGGATGACCGCAGGTGGTGAAGGTGTTTGTTTGCCTTCATCACCAACATGGGGTTAATTCTCCCTATGACCCGTTTTATTCTACCTCTCACTTTTTTTATCCTGGCGCTTCAACTGTCTGCGGAGCCCACTAAGAAAGAAATTGCGCCATCTCCTCTGCCAATACCTTCTGCTAAATTTTCTATCCAAGTAGCAGATCCCGCCGATGAGATTAAAAAACAGGTCGATCAATTCTTTGACCTATTGAAGAAGGATCAAGTGAGTAGTGCGTTCGACGGTATTTTGGCCAATACAAAGGTCAAAGACCGCGAGAGTGAGGTCACAGATCTAAAGTCGAAAACAACAACGTTGCTTGCCGATTTTGGCAAAGTTCTGGGTTACGAACTTTACGAGTCGAAGTTTTATAGCTCCCGCTATTTGGTGCTTTCTTATATTAGTTACAGTGAGAATTATCCTATCCGCTGGAAGTTGACGTATTACAAACCCCAGGGCGTTTGGCGCCTTATTGATATCCGGGCCGATACCCGGGTGGAAGATGCCGCTAAGTAATAAAATTCTCTGAAGCGCGCGGCGGCGCAACGCACAGGAGGGAAAACGGGCGGGCGTTGACTTTTGAACGTGGGCTCTTTAGTTTAACCGTCGATGCCATCACTTTTCCAGACGTCCTACGAATGGAACTTCATCATTCTAGGAATACTCGTGATCATGGCTATCGGCTTTGCCGTAATGCCATTGATCATTGCTCGGGTCATTGCGCCCCGCAAACCGTCGTTGAGCAAACAGGACATTTACGAGTGCGGCCTTGAGTCCAAGGGTGAGGCGTGGGGCCAATTCCGGATTCAATATTATGTTTACGCTTTAATGTTTGTTATTTTCGCCGTCGAAACCGTGTTTTTGTATCCTTGGGCGGTGGCCTCAAAAAAGCTTGGAATATTTGCCTTGGTCGAGATGGGGATTTTTTTAGTGATACTCGGAATCGGACTTGTTTATGCATGGCGTAAGGGTGTTTTGGAATGGAAATAAATATGGCAGTGGACGAAGCATTAAAATCTGAACTGTCCAAAGCGGGTATTTTCACGACCACGATTGAGGACATCTATAACTGGGGCAGGAAAAGTTCGATTTGGCCGTTGCAGTTTGGCCTCGCGTGTTGCGCCATTGAAATGATTGCCACTGCGGCTTCACGTTTTGATCTGGCGCGTTTTGGCGCCGAAGTTTTTCGTCCTTCCCCGCGTCAAGCTGACTTAATGATCGTTGCGGGGACTGTGACTAAAAAAATGACTCCGCAAGTCGTGCGTCTTTATAATCAAATGCCGGAACCCAAATACGTCATCGCAATGGGAGCCTGCGCGATATCCGGCGGGCCTTTTAAGCAGGGGTACAACGTATTAAAAGGTATCGACCGGTTTATACCTGTGGATGTCCATATTCCCGGATGCCCGCCACGACCGGAAGCTTTATTGCATGCGCTGATGACGCTTCAACGTAAGATTGATTCGCAACGCTCGATAGGTAAACCCGAGGCGGTGACTAATCGCGCTTATAACGATCGGTCGGAGGAATATCTCATTCCACGGTTTGGGGAACATGACCTTGTTCCGACGCATAACCCGCTCGTATTTCATCCAACTGCAATTAAAAGGACCGAATAGATGACCGACCCGTTGACCATACGTTTTCCATCTGTGACCTTTGATACCGCGACTGGATCGTATGTACTGCCTTTATCGATTGCACTCGAAGTGGCGAATTATTTAAGGGATGACGCTGCCTATCGGCTGGACATGGCGACGAACGTTGCGGGGGTTGATTGGCTCCCACAGGTTATCAAAAAGAAAGTAAAAACGAGCGTCACGAATGCTGAGGGTGTCGTTGAACAGGTTGAAAGTGAAGTTTCAGAAAACAAGCCTGGGTTAATGGAAGTGGTTTATCACCTGATTTCAGTTGAAAAAAGGAAAGGGCCCTTGGTCATTCGCCTTCAAACGACGCGGGAGAACCCTGTTGTTCCGTCTCTGACTCCCGTGTGGCGTGGATGCGAATTTCAGGAGCGCGAAGCCTTTGATTTGTACGGGATCGTTTTCGAGGGGCACCCTGATTTGCGGAGAATTTTTATGTGGGACGAGTTTAAGGATTTTCCAATGCGCAAAGATTATGTGGAGTCGGACGATTACGAATATGAGCCCACGCCACATGACGCCGTTTTAGAGAAGGCCCAGAAACATTATCCTAACCAAACATGAATAATCAACCTGACCCCACAGTTCTTGAAAGTCCGGGTGGTCCTAGGGCGTACACGGTGACTCCTTCGGACGAGGGACTTCAGACGTTGGAGATTTCGTTAGGGCCACAACACCCGAGTACGCACGGCGTTTTCCGTATGGATATTGTGGTGGATGGCGAGACGGTCATTAAACTAAAACCCGTCTTCGGGTATTTGCACAGGAATCACGAAAAAATTGCAGAGAGCACGACGTGGCTGGGCACTATGCCTTATACGGATAGGTTGGACTATTTTTGTTCTATGTCCAACAACTGGGGGTACGCGTTGGCCGTCGAAAAGCTGGCTGGTATACAAGTCCCTGAGCGCGCGGAATATCTTCGGGTGATCATGGCGGAACTGACTCGCATAGTGAATCATACCTGTCTGGTAGGTTTTTTCATCAATGACTTGGGCGCATGGGGAACTCCGCTTTTGTATGCGTTTCGTGAACGTGAAAAGATCTTGGATTTGTTTGAAGCTGCCAGCGGGGCGAGGATGATGTGTAATTACATGCGGTTTGGAGGGTGTCGGGTGGATGTTCCCGCGGGTTGGCTCGACCAAGCACGTAAAATCGTCGATGAGTACCCAGCGTTCCTTGACGAGTTCGAAAAGCTCATCTGCGGTAACGAGATCATTATGGCCCGCACGCAAGGGGTGGGAACTCTATCTCCGGCTTTGGCGGTCAACTCCAGCATGACCGGTCCGATGTTGCGCGCTTCAGGGGTTGCATATGATCTGAGAAAACACGCCCCTTACGGTATTTATTCTCAATTCGATTTCAGGATTCCATTGGGAGATGTGGGGGATTGTTATGATCGTTATTTTATCCGACTTCTGGAAATGCGTGAGAGCTTGAAAATCTTAAAGCAGGCACTCGATAAAATTCCTGAAGGCCCGGTTTCAGCCGATATTAAGATTAGAAATTTTAAGCCTGCTGCGGGGGAAGCTTATAGCCGGATCGAATCGCCCAAGGGCGAGCTCGGGTTTTATGTGATCAGCGACGGCTCGACTCGTCCTCATCGGTATCATGTCCGAGGCCCGTCGTTTGTAAATCTGACGGTGTTAGAGGATATGTGTCTTGGGCAAAAAATTGCTGATGCTGTGGTTATATTAGGCAGCATTGACATTGTGTTGGGAGAAGTTGATCGATAAGGAAGTATTATGGATTTTCCAGGAAAAGGTCTTATTTCAGGTTTGGCGGTTACAGGAAAAAACTTCCTAGAGAGTTTTCAGGGAGGCGATGGGTTGACGACGGTCCAATACCCGGAGGAAAAGATTAAAGTTCAGGAAGCGTACAGGAACTTTCCGTTCCTCGTGTACGATGAAAGTCCGGATCAACTTAGATGCGTAGCCTGTAAAATTTGCGAAAAGGAATGTCCCCCACAATGTATTTACATCATTGAGGACAAGGAAGTTAAGGGGAAAGCTCAGCGTCGGCCTCGAGTGTTTGATATCGATTTTACGGTGTGCATGGGATGCCAAATTTGCGTCGAAGTTTGTCCCTTTGAGGCCATCAAGATGGATCAAGTTTATGAGCTCTCCAGCTTTAATCGGTTTGAAGATCAGTTAAAACACAAAGAAGATTTGCTTAAGTCCTCCGAATATTATGAGGAGATCCACCCAACGGAGGGTAAAGCAGTCAATGCCAAGATTCGCGCGCAACTTGAAAAGAAAAAGAAAGCCGATGAGGCTAAAGCTGCGGTAATACCAAGCGAACCACAGGCGGGCTCCTAAACTTTGTGGGTTGGTTATCAGCTCTTACTGATGCGTTCCACTGGTTTGTCTAGGAGAAGCTCGTGGGCTTCTTGAAGGAGCATGGGGATTTTATCTTTGAACGGGCTGCGGGCTAATGCTGGATCTAACTCCGTCATAGATCCCAACTTGCCAATGTGCTGGCCCGGAAACCAATGCCCGGCTTGACCCAGTAAGTTGTAACGCATTTGGCCCCATGCAACGAGGTCGAGGCCCTTTGCATAGGTGTAAAGTCTCAGAATTTCCGGGAGATTAACCTCAGAGGGGGTCTGCGCGTAATCCGGCAACCCTTCAGGCCATCGGTTCATCCAGTCTTCTCCCCACACTTCGCGCAATCGGCTCCGTAGGCGCTCTTCAATCGGCTTGACTACTTTTTCGGCATTTTCGTAGTGATCTAAAGCTTTGATGTGCTCGTCAAAATCAGAAGGTTTAGCGGCACCCAAACTCAGTGTGTGCACCTCAGGGCGAGACAAACAGTAGAGGTCATTAAACTGCATGGGCGTCAAGGGGGCGCATAGTTCTACCAAGCGCTGGGGCGGTTCATAAAGCTTCCCGCCTTTGTCGTTGGGACTGATAATAAAAACTCCCATATCCTGCCGACTCGCGGCCTCAATGGCCGGCCAGTTGAGATGATTTACAAAGTACCAATGCAGGTTGACGTAATCAAACTCCCCAGTGTCAATGGCACGTGTGATTTCCGAACATGTCCCATGCGTGCTAAACCCTATGAAGCGCGCACGCCCCTCTTTCTGAATTTTTCGGGCTTCTTCGAGGCACCCACCCTTTGCAAGGGTCTGGTTGAGGAGTTCCTCATTGTTGATCCCATGCACGGAAAGTAAATCGACATGATCAAGCTGCAACTTCTTCATGGATTCATTGAACTGCGTACGAAATTCCGCGCCGGTTGCGGTCACACCCACCTTGGTTTGAACAATAATTTTATCACGAGAAAATGAGGGAAGCACCTTGCCGAGTTGGATTTCGCTAGTACCGTATCCACGTGCCGTTTCAATATGGTTTATTCCAACCTCAAGGGATCGATGGATGGTCGCTTCAAGATTTTTCTGATTATCTGCTGGGATTTCGGAATCCGCAAGGTCTTGCCAAGAGTGTTGATACCGCATTCCCCCGCATGAGAAGACAGGGATTGAAAGACCAGTACGACCGAAACGACGAAAACGCATCATGGGACCTTATTGAAGACTCCCATTCGACTCATGGCAACCTGAAACCTTGGTTTTTACGCAAAAGACAAAAAATACTAGTAATTGTGGTTGGCGGCACTATATACACTAAATACGGTATATTTTTGTTGAAGTTCTCAGAAGCTTCCTTAAGGTGTTTGCTTTAACTTTTAGGGAGTCAAGAAAAAGTCTGCTCCAATAAATGTATGGCTGGTCCGACCAAAAAAAAGAAATTTGAAAACGTCGAATTTATTTTCGATGCACCCACGACTTTGAATACGGAACCCACAAAACCGGCAGATCCTGTAAAGGAATCGGCATCAGAAAACAAAGAAGTCAGGCCTTCGAATATTAAAAAACAAGAAGAAGCGGCAATTCAAGAAGCCGTTGAAAAAAGCGAGATCATTTCATTTACCACGGGAAAGCCATTAGATCTGAATGAGGTGGAGAGTGATCACGTCGCGCCCCTTTCGACTAAGGCCTCTACACCAGAAATTGAAAACGTGATTCCAGAGGTTCAACCCAAGTCGGTTGCTCCAGCGCGAGCCCCGCGGATTGTCATTTCTGAAACGGATGAATTTGCTTCGGAAAGTATGAAACAACAAATTTTAAACCCAGCGGAAGGAACTGATGACACGCATGAATCAGTAACTGAACCTGTCGAAAAACCTTCTTTTATGGAAAATGTACGGATTTCAAAAACTGTTTTACCTGAATCATCAAAAGCGGACAGCTCCAAGTCACCTCTATTCCGCACTAAGGAAGGGGCAACCGGTTCAACCACTTCTAAAACCCACGCTCGGTCAGTGGAGAACGCCACTGTCCGGGAATATGATGCAACTGATTCCTTAAACTCCAAACCCAAGAACACCATGCCCACATCACCCACCACACCGTTATCAAGTTATACAAAGAATATTGAACGCCAGTCGCGCGAACAAAAAGCAGTGGGGACACTCCTTTCCGGCGTGGGCCTTAGCCTTCTTGTGGTTGTGACCTTTGTCGCTTTATGTGCGGGGTTTGGAGGTTATGTTTTGTATAAACAAATCCGGAATCAATCGGTCACGATTGAAAATCTTCAGGCGAGCACAGATAATCAACTGGCAGACTTGAACGAAACATTGGTCAAGACGCGGGAAGAATTAGCGACGACAGACAGATTGCTTAAAGCTCAGAACGAACAGCTGATTACCACGCGCCAGCAGTTAGCCGCGGCACAGACCCAGGTGAAGAATGATCGGAAGTTTTTCGAAGAAATTTCCACGAAACTGAGTGTCAGGTTACACGCACTGGAAGGTCGAAAGGATCGCGCGAATTGATCTCGGTAGTAGAGGTCCGGCGCATTCTTAATGAATGGCGTGTTCGACTGAATCGCGTTCAAGCTATTATTCAGCCACCGGTCTGGAACGAGCTGGAGTGGAAACAGTTTGCCCGCGTGTTAGTAGGTCTCGTCCAACGAAATGGTTCAACGTGGTCAGATGAAACCCATACCTACTGGGACCTGCGCTGGAAATTAAAAGATGGGGGTGATCTGATTGTCCAAATGCAGGCTATTCCCGATCAGGAACTGCAGTTGGTTGTAGCTCAACAGGGTGGGTTTATCGGGAAAGACGTAGAAAGCTATACCTGGTTTTGGTCTGTGTTCACAACAGATGGCGAATTTGCCCGTGACCCGTTTGTGGTCGAAGGCACATGGAAGGAAGCGCTCATGCAGTTACTCCTTCCTTATCAGTTTCAGGCTGGTTATTATCTCGCTGGAACGCAGGAAACACCACAGGAACTCTTGCTCCAAAATAACGCGACTCCGGGATATCATGACGGCGAAATTAAACAACTTCATAGTGCTGACCTGCCTCGCGCCTAATTGGGTGCGGATTTTCGCTGTTTTTCTTTTCGCATCTTCGATCGCCATTGCCGGTGAAGGTCTGCCTTTGTTGCGGGGCGGGAAATCTGATTATACTATCGTCATCAGCCAAGGAGCCACGGAATCCGAAAAATATGCTGCTGAAGAGTTCCAACGATTTTTCGCTGAGGCTTCAGGTCAAAAACTCGAAATTAGTTCGAACCCAGGAAAAAAGGAGAACCTGATTTTCATTGGGAACTCCCCTGAACTTTCCCAGGTAATGCCGGAATTAAAATTAATCTTACTTGAAGCGGAGGAATCGGTCGTTGCTACCAAAGGTTCCAGCTTGATTCTCGCTGGTGGTCCGGGCCGGGGAACATTATATGCAGTGTATAGTTTTTTGGATGAATTCATGGGATGTCGCTGGTACTCCTCAGATTTTCATCATGTTCCGAAACGCAAAGAGCTTTTCATCCCAGCCCTTAAAGTTAAAAGAAACCCCACTTTTGCCTATCGCGAGGTGTACATCCACTCTGCGATTGACCCTGATTGGGCCGCGCGGAATCGATTAAATAGTGCGCTCACCCCACTCCAAGAAAAGCATGGGGGTCAGGTCAGGTTTGGCGTCTTTGTTCATTCCTTTTTTACTTTTGTTCCCCCCACTAAATTTTTTGCGGAACACCCTGAATGGTATTCGGA
>Ga0163154_10005179_pt1 | contig 16715 bp, 13 predicted proteins | sample OliLakLV19MP9P1_FD_148649 | JGI IMG/M metagenome (GOLD analysis project Ga0163154, IMG submission 148649) | Freshwater microbial mat bacterial communities from Lake Vanda, McMurdo Dry Valleys, Antarctica - Oligotrophic Lake LV.19.MP9.P1 | ecosystem: Environmental > Aquatic > Freshwater > Lake >... | reverse complement strand
CGTGTGCGAAGGGCCGTGGACGATTGAGCCGTTCGTGGATTTCAAGACGGTGTGGCACCCCAGCGCGGTGTGACGGTCGGGAAACGTCAATATGTCAACAAGTCGAAACAGGGCGCGTGAAAAAACAACAAGCAAAGCCCACGGCCTCCCGGCCGTGGGACGCGAAGCCTCGAAACGAAGGAATCAATCGCATGAAACACAAGACATGGTTTCGATTGGTGCTGCAGGCGATCGGCGTGCTGCTGGTCGGATTCTGTATTCCCACCCTTCTACAGACGACGATCGGATTTTTTGACCTGATGATCGCAGACGGCGGATGGACGTTTCTCTCGCCGTACGGAGTGTTTTCCGGCACCCGCAATCCCGGCGACCCTTCGCCGTACTGGACGCAGTTTTGGTACGCACTACCCTATGTCGTGCAGTTTGCGTTCGGCCTGTATCTCATGTGTGGCGGCACATGGCTGCTCAACAAGATCATTCCCTCGAAACGGCCGTATTGCCCGGAATGCGGGTATGACTTAGCGAAGAACAAGAGCGCAACTTGCCCAGAGTGCGGAATTCAACTTGTTCAGCCCGCCACTCCCAATGTTCACGCCATTGATTCCGACTGAAGTCGGTATGGCCGGTTCAGTTCATAGCGCGGGGACTTCGACCAATTTGGGGGTTTGCGGCTTGGTGCCGCCGTGCTTCTGGTTGTATTTGTCCACGAATTCGTACAGTGGTTCGCCGTTGACCAGTCGCGTGGAAAAATCCTTCATTGCGCGTTCGACGTCCAGGCTAAATAGCCCGCTTTGGGCATTGATCGCCCGTCGATCAAACAGCCCCACCGTGACGATGCTGCGCTGATTCACCTCATCGTGATAAAAATAGGCTTCGTGGCCCTGCTGACGCAGCTGCTTGGCGTAACCCTCGGCCTTCCTGCGAATCTCCTCGAATTTCATCTTGCCCGCGTCAAAATCGTCCCAGAGCGCGACATCAAGCGTGTACAGCGGATTCACCTTGGGATGCGCCTTGCGGGCCGAGAGCAAATCGTTGGGATGCAGGCGGCCCTCGCCCCGCAGATCGATATGGGTCAGCATCACGCGATTGAACACCGTGCGGTTCTGATGCTTGATGCCCTTGAGCCATTGCTGGTCGCGATCGGCCTTGGGATCTTCGCGGCCGGCGTAACTGCCGAACACCACCAGTGAACCCTTGGTGTTGGTGTGGACGCGGGCGCCGGTGACCTCGGGGGCAATCTGCCGAAGGCCCCGGATCATGTTCTTCGCGGCGGACTCATGATCATTTTCGGTGAACGTGCCCAGTACGAGGACCCACTCGCCATCGGTGCTGTCGGTTTCTGGTTCGGGGGCAGTTTTTTTGCCCGCATCCTTGCCTGATTCTTTACTGCTGTTCTTCGGCCCGCTGGCGGATTTTTTCTTCTTGTCTTTGTCGTTGTCACCGTCGGATCGGCCGTCGTTTGAGTTGGAGCCACCGCGCGGTTTTTGCCGATTTTTTTCCTGTTCCTCAAGTTCCTTTTCCGGCTGATAATCATCATCGGAAGGCGGATCGACCGGCCGCGCTGCGGCTTGCAGGTTATGGCCGCCTTGTTCTCGGCCCCCCGCCGAATCAAACGAAATATTCACGTTACTGGCGGCACATTTCACGACGACGACCAGGACAGCCGCGGTCACGCACAAAACCGCCTTGGCAAGGGCGTGCAACGAGCTTTTATTGGCCATTGGTTCAGTCATGACGTTGCCCCGATGAGGCTTTGCAGGATTGGGTCATATCCTCATCCGCATTATGGGTCATCATGCGACGTAAGCGTATGACACTGCGTGACTTCTGTCAATTTTGTCGAGATTTCTAAAGTTCAAGCACATTCGCCGGCCCTGACGATGAAAGTGATCGAGAAGCGCAAGAAAAATTGCAGGCGCTTCAAGGCCGATGTCGATAGAAAGTTTGGGTTCTGTTCGCCCTGTGAACCACCTCGTTCGGCCGCAAGGAGTTGTTTTCGATGTCAGATTTAGCATCAGCGTTTCCCGGAGGTTCCGGCTCGGTCAGCCATATCAGTCATGCCACCCATGGCACGTTTGCCGGGTCAGTGACTTCAACGGGCCGTATGACTTCCGTACCCGCCGTAAAAGCGGCCGGCGCGTTCGGGCCGGCTCCGCAGCTGGAGCGACCTGCCGCGTCCGCGGACCGCGTTGAGGTCTCCGATGTCGCCCGCTTCATGGACATGCTCCGCCGCCTTCCCGAAGCGCGGCTTGAGCGCGTACATGCCGCGCGGCAATCCATCGAACAAGGACGCTATGAGTCCGAGGATGTACTCAATCAGACGGTCACTCGCCTCGGTGAGGACCTGGTCTAGCGGTTCAGGGTGCGGGAAGTCATCCTCGCGAGCATCACGTCCCTTGCTCAGCCTCGGCATCGCGCTGGCCGCTGCGGTGATACGCCGACCGTCGCTGGGCGTAACTCGCGGGTGAAATCGGCAAGTCCGGCTCCTCGCCTCGTTTCCATTGCTCATGCAATTTTCGCAGGAAAGGCACGCACCATTGGCACCCTGTGCCCGCGCCCAGGCAATCCGCCAACTGCGAAGGCACCGTCGGCTGCTCTCGTTTGAGATAATTCACGAGCTTCCGCTGACTGACGCGGAAACACAGGCAGACGTTGTCATCAGGATGCACGATCGAAAAGCATAAAAGCACAAAGCACAAAGCACAAAGAGAGCTTCGCGCTGCTGCACATCGCGAAGATCGATCGACGCGCAGCGTCGAACCGATTTTTTGTGCTTTGTGATTTGTGCTTTGCCTGATTTCACCCCGCCAGCGGGTTGCTGAACGTGCGGTTATAGACCGGCACCAGGGCTTCCAGCACATGCAGCAGCACTTGGATAGGTGATCCGATCGCGTTGACATCGCTGATGAGGGCGCGGTCGTATTCGGCCAGCACGGGGGCCGTTTCCTGGCGATAGATGTCGAATCGCCGCCGAATCACGGTTTCATCGGAATCGTCCGGCCGGTTTTCGCGTTGGCCCCGCAGTTTCATGCGGCGGACCATCTCATCCACATTGGGGCACGCCAAGTGAATGATTCGCAGGACCCGCACATGGCTGGCCAGGGCACGCGCCTGGGCGACGCTGCGGGGGATGCCGTCCAAGACCAATAATTCGCGCACGGGATCGAATTTGCCGCTGGCGATCAACCCCTTCACATGCTGCCGCCAAAGCTGCACCGTGAGCGTGTCGGGAACCAGCGTCCCGGCGGCCATGCAAGTCTTGATTTTCTGGCCGAGTTCGGTGGCGGGATCGAGGCTGCGGAACATGTCGCCCGTGGCCAAATGCCGAATTCCCGGCACTTGACCCAACAATTTGCCTTGGGTTCCCTTGCCCACACCAGGGGCGCCAAAGAGGAGCACGGTGTTGTAACGTTCAGCCGGGGACATTGGCGGGGCATGGTAGCGGAGGGCAATGCGGAAAGCAGACGGCAAACGCCGAAACGCCGAAACTCCATGGCCAACACCTGACAATCTGCCACCTGTCACCTGTCACCTGTCACTGTGACTCGATCCCTGATCCTTCACCCTGTCGCCTGTGCTATTCTAATTCCATGCGAGGCATGACGCGGCGATGGACCCTGCGGTCCTCGATGGTCGAGGGAACGACCCCGGCAGACACCACCGTTGGCGAACGCCCTTCGTTGGTGCAGCGGGTGTTCCGCGCGCGGGGCTTCACGGATTCTGCCGTCATCGCCAGGTTCTGCGAACCGAAGTTGACCCATCTGCATGACCCTTCGCTGCTGCCAGGCGTGAATGAAGCCGCGGCGCGACTCGTCGCTGCGTTGCGGACCAATCAATCCATTGCGATCTATGGCGACTACGACGTGGATGGCATCACGGCCACCGCCATCATCTTTCACACGCTGAAGACGATCGCGCCGAATGCTCGCGTGCGGCATTATGTTCCCCATCGCGTCGATGAAGGCTATGGCATCAACTGCGATGCGCTGCGAACCTTGAAATCGGAGGGCGTTGACCTCGTCGTCAGTGTCGATTGCGGCATCACCGCCGTGCGTTCCGCCCAGACCGCGCGCGAAATCGGACTCGAACTCATCATCACCGATCATCACAGCTTGCCGCCTGAAGGCGTTGAATTGCCGAACGCGTTGATGGTGCATCCGCGTTTGCCGGGCCGGGACGGGGCGTACCCGTTCGGCGACCTCTGCGGTGCGGGTGTGGCGTTCAAACTCGCGTGGCGATTGTGCAGCCTGTGGTGCGGGTCCGAGCGGGTGAGCAAGCAGTTGCAGGAGCTGCTGATGCACCTCCTGCCCTTGGCCGCGCTGGGCACGATTGCCGACGTAGTGCCGCTGGTGGATGAGAATCGCACCATCGCGGCATGGGGGTTGCGATTGATCAAGCGCACGCCGCTGGTCGGCTTGCAGGCATTGATCACCGCGTGCGGGCTGGATGACGAGAAGATAGACTCGGAGACGGTGGGCTTCCGCCTCGCGCCGCGGTTGAACGCCTGCGGCCGTCTCGGCCACGCCACCGACGCCATGCGCCTGCTCACCGAAGCTTCGCCCGAAGAGGCGATGGTGCTGGCGCAGCAACTTCATGAGCAGAACGGCCATCGACAGGCCTTGGAACGGACGATCTTCGAGCAGGCGACGGCGATGGCGGAGGATGGCGGATTCGATCGCGATGATCGCCGGGCCATCGTGCTGGCGCATGAGTCGTGGCATCCGGGCGTGGTGGGCATCGTGTGCTCACGCATGGTCGAGCGATATGGCCGGCCGACGGTGCTGCTGAGTCGGCAAAATGGGGTGTGCAAGGGATCGGCCCGCAGCATTGACGGGTATTCCATTCACGCTGGCATCGATAGTGGACGCGAATTCCTGACGACCTTCGGCGGCCATGACATGGCGGCGGGACTGACATTCTCTGCGGATCATCTTGACGCCTTCACCGAAAAACTCATTGCCCACGCCAACGCGAACATCGCGGCCGCGGACCTCATGCCCGGGTTGCACATCGATTGCGAAGCCGGCGTTGAGGAACTGACCGAAGACGCGGTCAAGAAACTCCAGGCGATGTCGCCGTTCGGCCGCGGCAACCATCAGCCGCTGATCTGCATTCGCGAGGCGATCTTGCACGAACCACCCCGCGCGGTGGGCACGCAGGGCAAGCACCTGCAATTGCGACTGCGGCAGTCGGCGGGCGGAAGGGATCGCTGGTTGAAGGCGGTATGGTTCAACGGAGGCGGACACGCCGTGAACCTGGCGTCGGGCATGACGCTTGACCTGGTGATCGAACCGAAATTGAACCATTGGCAAGGCCGCATCAGCGTGGAAGCTCATGTGCGCGATGTCCGCATTGCGCATCACGTCGCTGTAAGCGTGATTGGTTGATCACGACCGACATCACACGGCCGTGCGCATGAATTCTCAAGATCAGGCGGAGCGCAACCATTTCCCGGATGCGTTTGGGGTGATTTCCTGCCTATCCCACCGCTCATCATTCGGCTTAAGTGGTTGATCACTTTGAAGAAGGAGGAATGGAGCATGGAGCTATCACATTCGCTGCGGGCTTTTGGGGCGGCATGCATGTGCGTGATCGGAGGGAAGTCTGCCCACGCCGTGGTCACTGTTCCCCCGGGATTCGAGGCCATCGTCATGTCACCTGCCGTGAACGAGCCGACGGCGATGGCGTTCGCGCCGGACGGGCGAATTTTCATCGCCCAGAAGAATGGCATCGTGCGAGTCGTGCAGGATGGACAACTTCTGCCCACGCCGTTCATCGACCTGAGGCCGGAAGTCGGCGATGCGGGCGATCGAGGATTGCTTGGCATCGCGTTGTCGCCTGAGTTCGCGACCAATCGTCAGGTGTATCTGCTGTATACGGTTGATCAAATAGAGGGCGCGCCCGATGAACCGCCCTTCGAGGCTTCGTATGGTCGTCTCACGCGTTACACGGGCACGATCGCCAGCAATGGTTCGGTCGCCAACACCACGCTGCGCGCCGTCGTGCTGGGCCAATCACCGCTCACCGGCATTCCGGTGTGCTGGACGACGCATACCGTGGGCGCGCTCCGGTGGGGTCACGATGGTTCGTTGCTCGTTTCCACGGGCGATGGGGCGCGGTTCGAGGGCATGGACGATGGAGACCAAACTCCCGGTTGCCTGAGCTACATGCCTGACTCGCACGATATCGGCGCGTTTCGCTCTCAACTGCTGGATTCGCCTGCGGGGAAAATCCTGCGCATCAACCCCAGTAACGGCAACGGACTTGCCGACAATCCATATTTCGATGGCGACCTCACTTCCGTACGGTCGAAGATTTGGGTGTACGGATTGCGAAACCCCTTTCGATTCGCGGTGCGGCCGGGTACACCCGCGCCAGGGGAGATTTTTGTCAGCGATGTCGGTTGGAATACGCACGAAGAATTGAGTTACGCCCCGGTCGGCGCGAACATGGGGTGGCCGTGCTACGAATCGTTTTTCGATTCGCCCTCCTATCCGCAAGCCACGCCGCCATCGGGCGGGTGTTCCACGCTGGAATCGCCTGGCAATCCCGGCGTGGTGACATTTCCGTTGATCAGCGGGCACCACAGCAATCCGGCCAACTCGGTCCCCGCCGGTTTTCTCGGTCAGGCGTTCGCTTGCGGCGTGTTCTCGCCGAACAATAATTACCCCGCGCCGTTTCGTCGCGGGCTCTTCGTGGGCGATTTCATCAACGGCTGGATCAAGGTGCTTCAAGTGGATGGCGACAATAACCTGGTCGCGCTTCATCATTTCGCCACCGGCGCGGATGGCCCCACCGACTTCGCGATCGATCCCCTCACCGGCGATGTGTGCATGCTGGAACTGCTTGGCAGCCGCGTCATTCGCTTTCATAGCACCGTCGAGTTCAGCCCCAGCGACATCAATCAAGACGGCGTGGTCAACGTCGACGACCTGCTCGCGGTGATCAACGGCTGGGGTCCTTGTCAAAATCCGCCCTGCGATTCGGATATTGATGGCGACGGCTCCACCAATGTGGATGACCTGCTTCAGATCATCAATAACTGGGGCTAATCGCCTCAAGTTCGATCGGCGTTAGCGTACGGTGGCTGCGGGTCGCCGCGCATGGACTTCCACCACCTGATCGGGCCCGATGGCGAACACGCGATCGCCTCGTCGCGGAGAGATCGGATGCGTGCCCGTGAAACTGCCGAAGGCCGGAAGTATGGCGATCCGCGGGCCGAAATGAAACACCGTCGCGCGAAAGCTCGATCCATCTCGATCCCGCAGCACCACGCATGGATGCACATGACCACAGAGCGCGGGGGGCGTGGCGGAAATGAGCGAGGAGTGGTCAGGGTGGTGCGCGATGGTCATGCCGTCCAAAGGGAAGCATTCCGGATGACACTGGATGTTCCATTCCGACGGCGGGTCGCCGGCATGCAGATCGTGATTGCCTCGCACCATCAGCATTTCAAGTTCGGCATGGCCAAGCCGCCATTGCGAGAGGGCGAGCATGGTCGCGTCGTCGCGGCCGGCGCGGGCGTGGAAGAAATCGCCGAGGATGACCAGGCGTTCCGCGCGCGTTCGGACCAGTAAAGCCGTCAACCGATCAAGGTCCGCTTGGGTGGTGCCCTCCGGGACGGGCACGCCATGGTGACGGAAGGCGGCGGCCTTGCCGAAATGGGCGTCCGCGATGATCAGCGTGCTTCGCGCCGGCCAATGCACCGCCCGCTGGGGATGGAGTTCCAGCGACAAGTCATTCCATTCGATGGGCAACGATCCCGGAATCATTGGGAAGTAAGCGTAGCACACGCTCGCGACGCTGAGCGAATCGGCCGAGGCTGATCCATTCCCCGATACACTCACGACATGCTCCTGCGCCGCCTTGCGCCCACGTTGCTCATGCTCTTGCTGCTCGCGCTTCTGGGCGTCTTCCTGCTGTACCCCATCTGGCTGACAGTGCGCGGCGGTTTCGTGGATGATCGGAATGAATTCACGCTGTTCCACATCACGTCAATTTTCGCCGATGCCATGCAGCGGCAGGCGCTCGTCAACAGCCTCAGGATCGCCGTCTGCACCACCATCACGGCTTTTCTGATTTCGCTTCCGCTGGCGGTGTTGGCGGCGCGGTTCGAGTTCCCGGGCAAGAAACTCTTCAGCGCGCTGATTCTCGTGCCCATGATCCTGCCTCCGTTCGTCGGGGCGATCGGCCTCAGCCACCTGCTCGGCCGATTCGGCGCGGTCAACACCGCCCTCCAGAACCTCGGCGTGACCGACGTCGGCATCGACTTCCTCGGCCAAGGGGGTTTCTGGGCCATTGTGTTCATCCAGGCGTTCGCCCTCTATCCCATCATGTATCTGAACGCCACGGCCGCGCTGGCGAATCTTGACCCGGCACTCGAGGAAGCCGCCGAGAACCTCGGCGCGGGGTGGCGGAAACGTTTCTTCGGCATCGTGCTGCCGCTGATTCGGCCGGGGTTGTTCGCGGGCGCGACCATCGTGTTCATCTGGAGCTTCACCGAACTCGGCACCCCGCTGATGTTCGATTACCAAGTGGTGACGCCGGTGCAAATCTTCAACGGCATCAAGGAGATGGCCGCGTCGAAACAGCCGTATGCGTTGACGGCCATCATGCTCTTCATCGCGGTGATGAGTTATGTGCTGGGCAAACTCGTCTTCGGCGGCAAGGCTTACGCGATGTATTCAAAGGCATCTCTCCAAGCCACGACGATTCGTCTCCGAGGTTGGAAAGGTGCATTGGCCGCTTGCGTCTTCGCCTCGGTCATCGCCATCGCGGTTCTCCCCCACCTCAGCGTCATCCTCGTCAGTCTCAGCGGCAACGGACAGTGGTACCAAAGCGTGCTGCCGCGCTCGTTGACCACCGACCATTACACCGGCGCGCTGAGTCATCAACTGGCGGTGGGCGCGATCCGCAACAGCCTGTTCTATGCGACGATCGCGGTGTTGATCGACCTGGTGCTGGGTCTCCTGATCGGTTACTTGATCGTGCGCACGCGATTGTGGGGTCGTGGTTTGCTTGATGCCCTCTCGATGCTGCCGCTGGCGGTGCCCGGGCTGGTGATGGCGTTCGGTTATGTGGCGATGACGCTGAAGTGGCCGTTCACCGATTGGACGAATGACCAAGGCGAGGTGGTCGTCGAGGCGCTGCTGCCCTGGATCAATGTGATCGGTGCGGATCCGAACCCGATCCCGCTCCTGATCATCGCCTATGCTGTGCGGCGATTGCCGTATGTGGTGCGGGCTACGGTGGCGGGCTTGCAGCAGACATCAGGCGAGTTGGAGGAGGCGGCATTGAACTTGGGCGCAGGCCGGATTTGCGCGGTGCGCACCATCATCGTGCCGCTGATCGCCGCGAATTTGATCGCGGGCGGCCTGCTGGCGTTCAGCTTCGCGATGCTGGAGGTGAGCGATTCACTGATCCTCGCGTTGCGCGAGGAGCACTTCCCCATCACCAAGGCGATTTATGTGCTCTTCGAGCGATTGGGAGACGGGTTGTATATCGCCAGTGCCATGGGCGTGTGGGGCATGGCTCTCCTGGCGGTCACACTGGTGGGCGCGAGTTTGATGATCGGCAAAAAAATGGGCGCAATCTTCAGGGTTTAGCCAGCGGCGTTCCCGCCGCGTTGGCCAAGTTTCTCTGAAATGCCTGAATCATCACGCGTTTCACGTCTTCCATCGACGGACACCGCGCACCCAGTTCGCGCTGCAAACTCGTCACCCCACGCCCGGACAGGCCGCAGGGCACGATCAAATTGAAGTGATCAAGATTGGTGGTGACGTTGAGGGCGAGGCCGTGCATCGAGACCCAGCGCGAGACGCGCACGCCAAAGGCGCATATTTTCGAGTTTGTGTGCGTTGATTGATGTTCAGCGACGCCCACGCATTGCAATGCGTGGGTGTCGGCAGCGCGGGGCGCGCTTGATTTTACCCAGACCCCTGTGGCGGATTCATCGCGTGTGCCAATCACCCCGAACGTCTGCAATGTGTCGATCACCACCTGTTCGAGGAACCGCATGTAAGTGTTGATGCGGAAACCGAAGCGGTTGAGGTCAAGGATGGGATAGACGACGAGTTGGCCGGGGCCGTGGTAGGTGATGTCGCCGCCGCGATCGGTCTCGGAGACCTCGATGCCCGCGTTGGTCAACATTGCCTCCGTCGCCACGAGATGCTGCCGCGCGCCGGGTCGCCTACTGATCGTGATCACCGGCGGATCATGCTCGAACAGCAGCAGTTCCATGCGACCATCGGTCTCACGGGCGGCGATGACCTCCTGCTGCATCTGCCGCTGCAATCCCAAGGCGGGGCCGTACGCCATGCGGCCGAGGTCGCGGATGCGCAGTTCAAATGATGCGACGAAATTGGAAGGTTGCATGGAGAGACGGGCCACGGTGCGGTAATCATAGGATTGGTTCTGGAAGCTCACGAGGAAAGGCTGGCAAGAAGAAGTTGTACGGGGCGGCATATCGCGCAATGAAAACGACGAGCGACGAAGGTACGACTTTGGATCGACTTGAGATTCTCCATATTTCGAGTTTTAGCTAAAACTCAAATTAAGTAAAAGTCGGCTGAAATCAAGAGATCGCGAGCGCGATTTAAGTTTTCGATGGGGCAAGGCCGCTCGTAATTTCTAACGCCCATGCGGCAAGGGTGCCGCAGGCTAGACTACGGGCCTTCATGTCCGCCCTTGCAAACCGAATTCATGCCACCGCCATTGTTGAGGGCGATGTTCGCCTTGCGGACGACGTGACCATCGGCCCGCATTGCGTGCTTACAGGCCCCATCACCATCGGCGTGGGCACGCGGTTGCGCGGCCACGCCTATCTCAATGGTCCTCTCACTATCGGCCAGCGCAACGTGATTTATCCCCACGTCACGCTGGGTTTCGCGCCGCAGGATTTGAAATGGGATGCCGACGTCTCCGGCGCGGGACTTGTGATCGGCGACGGCAACACCTTCCGTGAGGGCGTCTCGATCCACCGCGCCTCCTCGCACGAAACGCCCACGACCATCGGCGACAACAACTACTGGATGGCCAACAGCCACGCCGGGCACGACTGCACCGTGGCCAACAACTGCGTGTTCGCCAACGGAACCTTGCTGGCGGGATTCGTGCGGGTCGACGACAAGGTGATCACCGGCGGCAACTCCACCGTGCATCAATTCTGCCGCGTGGGGCGCGGGGCGTTCCTGTCGGGCGTGGTGGGCATGACGCTCGATTTGCCGCCGTGGTTCATGCTCACCGGCATCAACGTCGCAGGCAGCATCAATTTAAAAGGGATGCGACGCGCGGGAATGTCGGCAGAGGACATCAACGCGGTGCGCTGGGTGTACACGACGCTGTATCGCCGCGGCATGCCGCCTAAGAAGGCGGTGGAGATGCTGCGCGACCGCATCGACCGCCCGATCGTGCGCGAGTACATCCAGTTCATCGAAGGTTCAAAGCGCGGCATCTGCCTGGCTAAGGGCAAGCCGGCCCGCAACACCGCGCTGGCCGTGCCGGAGGCGATCGAGCCGGGCGACAAGGATGCGGACTAGCGAATCAGCATTCGCAGGCCATCAGCGTTCGCACAGCTCGCGCCGGGCGCGGGCCTGGTCCAGCCGGGCGCGAAGCACCTTCAGGATGGTGTCCAACCGTTGCGAGACGCGCGACTCGCTGCATCCCAGTGTCTCGCCGATGTCGCGCATGGTCATCTGTTCGTAGTAATACAGGATCAAAATCAATCGGTCTCGGCGGGCAAATCCCTTGGTGATCCACTGCCGCAAGTCCTCGCGTTCGGGCCCCGAGAGCGGCACCGGCGATTGTCGATCCTGCAAGCCATCCATGCCTTCCAGGTCGTCAGCGGTCGAGGCGTCCATTCCGCCCGCGGCTCCCGCATTGTTGAAATTGATCATGAGCGCGGGCCGCGCATCCCGCCAGAATTTGGCGAAAACGCGTTCCGACATCGCCATGTGCTGTCGTAGTTCTTCACAGGAGGCGGCCCGGCCGTGAATCTTGCGGAACTGCTCCGCAGCCGCTTGAACTTTCTTCGCGCGGTAACGAACCAAGCGCGGCGCGGGATCGATCATGCGGAGGTAATCGAGCATGGCCCCGTGCAGCCGCGTGCTGGAATAGGTCTCAAAGCGATAATTCTTGCTGAGATCAAAGCCCTCGATCAGCCACACCAACGCGTCGTAACTTTCGTTGATGAGATCTTCCAGGTCAACCTGCGGCGGCAGATGTTTGTGCAGCCGTTGTGCGATCCGCTGCACATGCCCCGACATGTAGTGGATGACCAGCCAGTGGCGCAGCGTTTCGCGCCGCGCCATCCGCGCTTGCACCTCGGAATCAATTTCCACCTCCTGCATGGATTCAGCGCGCGGCAACGATTTGAATTCGATCCAGGTCTGCTGCACCGTGTCTTCTATCCCAGCACGTGCGGATGACGTGCCCGCGTAGTCGGTTTCCGAGCCGCAGAACCGTGATCGAAAAATGAACGAGACCGATGAACTGGTCTGCTCGCTCGCTTTTCTGGAGCGCCGGCGGGGGATGGGACGATCGATGACAGCAGAGGTGGCACCACGCATGGGTCTGATCCTTGACGTGCGGAAGGTGGGTGCGAATGAAAAGTGAAGGTGCCGCCACCGTCCATCCTTGGGCGGGCGCAGCTTGGGCATATCGGCAAGTAACGATCGCCGCGCCAATCTTGTGCGCGCTGAATTTCAACCTTTCGCAATTAAATGTCGCGCAACAAATGCAACGCCTTGCGTGATGCGGGTGATAACCGCGAGGACGTTGCCGTTCGCGCCGGAGTTGCGCGGAAAACAGCGCGAGAAAAATTTGTCGATCGGCTCGACCACCTCGCGGCGACTCACTCTTGGTCGCCGCCCGCGCGTTGACCGGCTTCCAGAAACGTGCCTTGCGTCATGATGCCATCGGCTTCGATGCGCACCCAGCACGCGCCATCGCGCGCGGTCACCAGCCGCGTGCGCTCCCGTAATTCCTCGCTCCATTCATCGCGTTGCCAGCGACCCCAGCCCGTTGATTGAAGGATCAATTGCGGCCGCACCTTGCGCACGAACTCGACCGCCGCCTCGTGATGGCTCCCATGGTGCGGCAATTCCATCACGTCCGCAATTAGTTGTGGTTCATCAACCGGTGACAACAGCTGCGCCATCGCGGTGCGCTGGATGTCGCCGCACAGCAGCACCCGTCGGCCATGGGCGTCCACGCGAATGACTTGCGAGCGGTCGTTCACCATCGAAAAGGCGTCGTCCTGGCCGGGGTGGAGCCAGGTCCAGGTCAAGTCGCCGAACTTCCGCACCGTGCCTCTTTGCACGGGCGTAATCGTCACGCGCTGACGCGTCAATCCGGCCAGCACATGCGCGACTGGCCCCAGCGGATCACGTTCCACGTCCGCCAGAAGTTGCGGCGTGACCAGCAGCTCGCGCACCGTGAACTCGTTCGTCAGCTCCAGCATCGCCGAGTAATGATCAAGGTTGGCGTGGCTGATGGTGATGGCGTCGATGGATGAAACGCCCAGGCGCCGCATCGCGGGAATGATCGACCTTTGGCCGGCATTGAGGTCGGTGCTTGAACCCGCATCGAAGACGATCGTTGAATCCCCCTGCCGCATCACATAACACGATCCATCACCCACCGCCAGCATGTCGATCCGCAACGCCTCATCGCGGAGCGTTCCGAAAGGAAGCAGCGGCCACATCAGCCAGATGGTCAAACCCGCAAGGACGAGCCTGGCGAACCGGCATGTCCATCGTGATCTTGCAAAGCACCACCCGATCACCGTCATCACCGTCAACGCAGTCCAGGCGTTGGAGGGCGGCGGCACCTGCACGGCCGCGAACGGAAGCTTGTCCATCTTCATCACCAACGACAGCAGTACCTCGGCCCCGAGCGCGAGCGGTACGCCCAGCAGCAATGCCGCGCTCGGCAAAATCGCGCTCAACACAATCTTGATGTAGCCCAGCATCAGGATCACCGCCGACAGCGGCACGGCCACCACGCTCAAGATCGCACCCAAGGGCGAGATCATGCCGAAGTGCCAGGCGGCGATCGGGGTTGCGATCAGCCACGCCACCACCGACACGGCGATCGCCGTCCACAGCCATTGTTTCATCATCTCGCCCGCAGTCGCCGCCTCGGGATCAAAGCGCCCGAACCAGCGCGTCCGCACGGGCGGAACCAGGTAAATGAGCCCGAGCACGGTGCCATAGGTGAGTTGAAATCCCGCGTTGAACGCCTGATCGGGTTTCCACAGCAAGAGCAGGATCGCGCTGAACGACACCAGCCCGCCCACGCGAAAGCGCCGGCCGAAAATGAGTCCCAGGCAACCGGCAATGGTCATTACGCCCGCCCGCAGCACCGGCATGCGCACCTCCACCAGAAAGAGGTACAGCAGCACCACGGCAATGACCAACCAGCCGTGGGTCTTCCTCGATCCGCCGATCATCCGCGCGAGCAGAAAGACGAATCCCGCCAAGACGCTGAGGTGAAAGCCGGAAATGGCCATGATGTGCGCGAGGCCGACGCGCTGGAACGACTCGTACCAACCATCAATCTGGGCATCGCGTTCGCCCAGCAAGAGGTTCGCAAGCATGGAGTCGCGTTCGGTGCGTTCGGTCTCGGGCAGGTCGGCCCGCAGCCAAGCGCTGGCGCGGATTCGCAGTTGATGCTGCGCGTTCAAGTACGCGGCAAGCAAAACGTGTCGGGGCGGGGCGGGTTCGAGGGTCAGCAGATCGCGGCCGGCCACGGTAAGGAGGCCCGCCTGGCCGAGGCTCTTGGCGAAGTCGCGGTAGTCGAACTCGCCGGGGTTGCGGGGCGCGACGGGCCGGGTCAGGAAGCCGATCGTTTGAATCGTGGAGCCGGCGCGGAACGGCGGCACGGTTTCGTCGACGCGCACCAACACCTCGCCCTGAATGGGAATGCGTTGCTGCGCGCGATCGAGAAGCGAACTGACGCGCAGCCGGAAATACGTCGCCGGTTCGCGGTAATCGAACTTGGCCATGGAGCCGGCGGTCCGTGCCCGCAGCACAGGCGGACTGAGCGCGGTGCCCTCCACCCGCACCAACATGCGCTCGTCACCAAGCCAGGCCATCAAATTGTCAGGCGTTGTTCGTTCGTGGACGACTGAGTACCACCCGCCGCCGAACAGCATGAAAGTGATTGACAGCAGCGGCAACCCAAGCGGCGGCGAACTTCGACGCGCGATCACGATGAGAATCATGAAGAGCGAGGCTGCAATCAGCCACGGCCAGACAATGGGCCCATCGAGGGATTGGCTTTGCTGACGCCCTAGCGCGATGCCGACCGTGAGCGCGATGGCCAGGACGGTGACGCCCCAGCCGCGGGGCGAGAGCGCAGTGGCGACGTCGCGGCGCGGGGTCATATCAGACAGCGGTTGCATCGCCTCCCGCATGGCCGGGCATGGTGAAATGAAGGCGGCGGATTGTCAATTCGGGCTCGATGACGTCGTTCCACCCTCTATCATGCACCAAATGTCCTCCGCTGCGCCCCTCTCCATTCTTGGTCAGAACAGAGCCTTGGAAATCCTTCAATCCGCGCTCAATAGCGGGCGGTTCCATCATGCGTGGATTTTCTCCGGCCCGAAAGGTGTCGGCAAGTTCACGGTCGCCATGCGGCTCGCCCGCGTGCTCTTAGACCCGGAACTGCGCGATCGCCCGGACGCTCTCACCGATCCCCAACCGTCACATTCCGAATCAAGAATCCAGCAACAAATCTCGCTCGGCACCCATCCCGACCTGCACATCATCCGCAAGGAAATGGTGCTGTATTCCGAGGATCGGCAGTTGCGCGACAAAAAGCAGACCAACATCCCCATCGACCTCCTGCGCGAGCGCGTCATCGGAGGCAAATCGGGCGAGACGATTCACGAAGCGGCCGCCTACCGCACCGCGATGCTCGGCCAGGGCAAGGTGTTCATCATCGATGAAGCGGAGCTCCTGGCCCGCGAAGCGCAGAACGCGATGCTGAAGACGCTGGAGGAGCCGCCGCCCCAGACGTGGCTGTTCCTCATCACCAGCCAGCCCGAGGATCTATACGCCACCATCCACAGCCGCTGCCAGCAGGTCCGATTCGGGCGATTGGATGATGCGGCAATGCAACAATGGGCCAAGGGAATAGAGTTAGAGGTCGGCGGTCAGCGATCGGAGGACGAAAAGGCATGGGCACTGGAGTTTGCGGAGGGTTCGCCCGGGGTGGCGAAGGTGGCGCTGGAGTACGGCTTCGCGGAATGGCAGGCCAAACTCGATCCGATGCTGGCCGACCTTTCCCGGGGAAAATTCCCGGTGCAGATGGGCGCGACGCTCGGCGAATTGGCGGAGACGTTCGCGCAGGCGTGGGTGAAAAATCATAAGAACGCCAGCAAGGACGCCGCCAACAAGGATGCGACCCGGCACCTGTTTTCGCTGCTGGCGGCGTTCGCCCGCAAACGGCTGGCGGCATTGGATGACGACGTTGACCGCTGGGCGGCGGCAATTGACCTCTTGGCGGAAGCGGAGCGGCAGCTCGACTCCAACGTGAACATGAAACTGGTCTTGGAAAACCTCAGCGTGCAGTGGAATCTTGTGCTGGGCGGCGCGCCGGTTTGATGAACCGGTGGCGGGACACGTGGAGCGCGCGTGGTGATGGGCGCGGGAGGCATCAGCGCAGGGGGCAGCACCGAGAAAGTGATCATGGCTGTACGAACAGATGTGGAT
>Ga0163154_10005175_pt1 | contig 16730 bp, 15 predicted proteins | sample OliLakLV19MP9P1_FD_148649 | JGI IMG/M metagenome (GOLD analysis project Ga0163154, IMG submission 148649) | Freshwater microbial mat bacterial communities from Lake Vanda, McMurdo Dry Valleys, Antarctica - Oligotrophic Lake LV.19.MP9.P1 | ecosystem: Environmental > Aquatic > Freshwater > Lake >... | reverse complement strand
CTCCAACATTTCATCAAAATCCTCAAGGCCGGCGGACGCGGCGGCGTGGTTATCAAGAACACCTTCCTCTCGAATAGCGACAATGCCTCCGTGAGATTGAGGAAACACCTGCTGGAAAGCTGCAACCTCCATTCCGTGCTCGACTGCCCCGGCGGCACGTTTCAGGGCGCGGGCGTGAAGACCGTCGTGCTCTTCTTCGAGAAAGGCGCGCCCACCCGCAAAGTCTGGTTCTACCAGCTCGAACCGGGCCGGAGCATGGGGAAGACCAACCCGCTCAACGACGCCGATCTCGCCGACTCGCCCAAAAGCTGGAGCGTGGATGCCCGGACGATCGACCACGCCACCTACGACCTCTCCGTGAAGAACCCCAACGGCGGCGAGGCCGTGGCGCACCGCAGCCCGCTGGCCATCATGGAAGAGATCGCCGCGCTGGATGCCGAGAGCGCGAAGGTGCTGGAAAATATCAAGAGGCTGCTATGACAGACGATGGGAAGAATAGGAAGAATGCGAGTGATGGGAAAAACATCTCCCATCCCATCATCCCACCGCGCGGCGATTACCAGACGCTCCTCTCTTACCAAAAAGCTGAGGTCATCTACGACCTCACCTTCCGCTTTGCGCACAAGTATCTCGGCAGAGGCGACCGCACGGTTGACCAGATGATCCAGTCCGCTCGCTCTTGTAAACAGAACATCCTCGAAGGCAGCAAGGCCGCACTCACTTCTAAAGAAACCGAACTCAAACTCACCAGCGTGGGCCGGGCGAGCTTGGAAGAACTGCTCGCCGATTACCGAGACTACCTGCGCGTGCGCGATCACGCCATCTGGGATAAAGACTCCAAGGAAGCGCAGTTCGTCCGGCAACTGGGCCGCAAGACCCCGCACACCTTTGAACTTTACCGTGAGTTCGTCGAGACCCGCCCGCCCGAGGTTCTGGCAAATATCGCTATCTGCCTGATCCATCAGGCGAATTACCTGCTCGACCAGCAACTCCGCTACTTGGAAAAGGATTTCCTGAACCAGGGTGGCCTGCGCGAGCGTATGTTCAAGGCGCGTCTAGCCCACCGCAACCAATCGCCAAAGAAATGAAAGCCACTACAAATGGGAGTCATGGGAGTCATGGGGAGGTTCCGTGGCAGGGCCCCTATCTTTTCGATTTTGCCCATTCGTGGCCCGTTGTCGGCAGTGCTGGCCGCAACGCCATACTTCCCATTCTTCCCATGACTCCCATTCCCCGGCTCGGCGCAGAGGTGCTGGAAACCATCAAGGGGTCCCGGAGCAAAGCCGAAAAGGGGCTGCTGTTATGAAGATGGGGTGGGAAATGAAGCGCTTTGCAGAAGTTCTGGAGATCCATAACGGGAAAAACCAGCGAGATGTGCTGTCTGATTCCGGCACCTATCCCATTTACGGAAGTGCGGGCAAAGTGATGGGAATGGCCACAGATTTCATCTGCAAAGCCGGGACGACAATCATTGGTCGTAAGGGAAATATTAACAGCCCTGTCTTTACCGACACCCCATTCTGGAACGTGGATACCGCCTTCGGACTATCCGCGCTAAACGAATTGGATTCCAAGTTTCTCTTCTACTTTTGCCTGACCTACGATTTCAGTGCTCTGAACCGTGGGACGACAATTCCAAGTCTGGTGAAGTCTGAACTACTTGAGATTGAGATGCCCGTCCCCCCCGTGCCCAAAAGAGCCGTGTAAGAAGTGCGGCCAGCGTCCATGCATCTGCAAGAAAAAGAAGATCAAAGTGAAACTCGCCGATGGCAAAGCCCGCACGATCCAGCATATGACCATGACCACGTTCTGGCATCCCGACGGCACACCGATGTCCGCGCAACAGTTCATGGAAACACTCTTCGGCAAGCTGCCGGAGTTCTTCGAGAGCGAAGATAAACTACGCGCGCTGTGGAGCGAGCCGGCCACACGCCGCATGCTGCTGGACGGACTCACGGAGAAGGGATTCGGCCACGCTCAACTTGTGGAGATGCAGAAGATCATCGATGCGGAGAAGAGCGATCTCTTTGATGTGCTCGCGTATGTGGCTTACGCTCTGCCCACGCTGACCCGCGAGGAAAGAGCATCCAAGGCGAAGGTCGAAATCACTACCCACTTCAATAGCAAACAGCAGGTCTTCCTCGACTTCGTGCTTTCACACTATGTGCAAGTGGGAGTGGAAGAGCTCGATCAAGAAAAACTGACGCCCCTCCTTAACCTCAAATACAACAACGCCCTCAACGATGCCTTGGCCGATCTCGGCAAGCCGGAAGAAATTCTCATGGTATTCGCAGGATTCCAAAAATTCCTCTACGTAGAGAATGTGGCTTAATCCGCGTGACCAATCCGAAGGAACGGACAAACGATCAAACTTTGGTCTCACACGAAGGTTGGTTAAGATAAGTTCTACAGGAAAGTCTAATCAAGGCATTTGCCCCTAAGGGGCCTGCCGCCGACATGGCAGGCACATTCGCGTCTATACTATTGCGTTTTACAATATTCCTTCCCTAGGCGTTTCCTCAATCTGAGTGAATCTTTTTGAATCTGCGGTTAACTATTCGCAAACCTTCGTGGCTTCGTGTGAAATTATCTTTTCTGACTCTTTGTCGCGTAACAGCACGTTATAAACAATCCTGTATGCGTTTTTTTCTCAATCTGCGGCTCCTTAGTTCGGCATTCAAATTCGTACTCGCACACGCCTTCACTAACTTGCTTCTCGCTTGTTATGTTCTTAAACGGGGCGCTTGGCAATTTTGGTGATCATACGCGCGACCAAAAAATTCGAAGGGACAAACTATTCGTTTAAGGATGACTGAAAAAGTGACTCGCGATTTGATGTCTTCATTGACTGAAAGGTGGAGGGTGGACATGAGGTAAGGTTGGCCGATTAAAATCAGATTATGGTTTTTTGGGAAGTCTTCAAAGAGGAGGCGTAGTTTGCGCAACTACAGGCGAGCCCTTGGGACTGGCCGGCCAGGCATTTTGGAGGCGCTGACCATTGAGCAGATTGTTTAAAAAGACCATGAAATTGTTGGGCAGAGAGGATTTTGGAATAGAACATCCTCATATGATGTCACGTTGCCGGATACGTCCTTAACCGGCACGGCCGTCGAGGAGACGGACGCATATAAACTTTGTCTTAACGCCAGTCACCATTTGCAAATTCATACGTGGAAGAAACGCAAGATACACTTGAAAAATTAAGCGTGTAGAAGCGCTTGAGTTTAAGAGTGTACAAATAAAAATTGACAGTCTCGGCGTGGCTCCATACCTTCGCCGCTTGCTCGGGAGGATGAAAAGTTGGGAGTCATCCGTTGGGCAGACACACTTTACAGGAGTCACAATGTCTTGGTTAAAATCAAAGCAAATTCTTATTCTCTTAATTCTCTTTGTATCAGGGGTTTCCGCATTCGCCGGTGAAGCCGATATTAATTTACCACCGCTTGATCAGGTAAGCTTTATGGACGGCAAGCTAAGCGGACATGCCGTTTTATACGCTGGGCTTGTGGTGTGTATGTTGGGGACATTGTTTGCACTGTTGAAGTACAGCCAGACCAAGGCGTTACCTGTGCACAAAGTCATGAGCGACGTATCGAATATCATTTGGGAAACATGCAAAACGTACTTGTGGCAACAGGGCAAATTCCTCGCCGGCCTTTGGGTATTAATTGCCGTTTGTATCGTTTATTACTTTTATTTCCTTCAGGGAAAAGGAGTTGGGCCGGTTATTCTGATTCTTATGGCGTCCATTCTTGGAATTCTGGGAAGCTACGGTGTCGCTTGGTTCGGGATCCGAATTAATACGGTGGCCAACAGCCGTACAGCCTTTGCCTCTCTCAAAAACAACCCGCTCCAGACCTTGTTTATCCCTCTTCAAGCCGGAATGAGCGTAGGTCTCTTACTGGTGTGTGTTGAACTCTTCTTCATGATTTGTATCCTGACTTTCCTTCCAAAAGATTTGGTTGGGGCGTGTTTTATCGGGTTTGCGATAGGTGAATCTTTGGGTGCCAGTGCCCTGCGTATTTGCGGTGGAATTTTTACGAAGATCGCCGACATCGGGGCTGACCTGATGAAAATTGTTTTTAACCTTCCGGAAGATGACCCCAAAAATCCGGGTGTAATCGCGGATTGTACAGGTGACAATGCGGGCGATTCAGTTGGACCTACAGCTGACGGTTTTGAGACCTATGGCGTCACAGGTGTAGCTTTAATTGCTTTTATCGCCCTCGCGCTTGGACCTGACTCCACGGCCGGTGCCACCCTCATTATCTGGCTCTTCGCCATGCGTATTCTTATGGTGATCACCTCCGTCGTCTCGTACGAAATTAATCAGGTCATCAGTAAAAGTATATGGACTGGAAAGAAAGGTTTTGATTGGGAGCATCCTTTAACGAACCTCGTTTGGATCACATCCATCGTTTCCATTATTGTGACATTCGCTGCGAGCAAGGTATTGCTTGGAGACCGTTGGCCTGACTTATGGTGGGTGTTGTCCTGTATCATTTCTTGCGGAACACTGGCGGGAGCCTTGATCCCAGAGTTCACAAAAGTTTTCACTAGTACCCATTCACGTCACGTTAAAGAAGTGACGAATGCCTCGAGACATGGGGGGGCGTCCTTGAACGTTCTTTCCGGATTCGTCGCAGGAAATTTCTCCGCTTTCTGGACTGGCCTTGTCATTTTGGTGCTTATGTTATTGAGCTTTAAATTCAGTCAACATGCATCCGTGATGGACCTGATGAATACCTACAGTTTTGCGCCACCGATATTTGCTTTTGGGTTGGTGGCTTTTGGCTTTTTGGGTATGGGCCCGGTGACGATTGCCGTAGACAGTTTTGGACCTGTCACAGATAACGCTCAGAGCGTTTACGAACTCTCTCGCATTGAAAGCCGGCCTGGAATTGGCGCTGAAATTGAAAGGGATTTCAAATTTAAACCTGATTTTGTAGGTGCAAAACTTGAATTGGAAAAGGGAGACGGTGCGGGTAACACGTTTAAAGCCACAGCCAAACCGGTCTTAATTGGCACGGCGGTCGTCGGTGCGACAACCATGATATTTGGGATTATCATGCTTCTGGAAAAAATGGAACCGGGCATTGTTTCGCGATTGAGTCTCGTACAACCTCAGATCATGCTTGGTCTGTTAATGGGCGGATCGGTCATTTATTGGTTTACAGGCGCCAGCACGCAAGCGGTTGTGACAGGGGCTTATCGAGCGGTTGTTTTCATTAAGGAAAACATGAAGTTAGATAATGACGAAGCGTCCATTGCAGATTCAAAAAAAGTTGTCGAAATCTGTACGGTGTATGCACAAAAAGGAATGATCAATATTTTTATTGTCATTTTCTCCTTCGCGCTGGCACTGCCCTTTTTTAATGCCGAATTCTTCATTGGATACCTGGTTGGCATCGCATTCTTTGGTCTTTTCCAAGCTATCTTTATGGCGAACGCAGGTGGCGCTTGGGATAATGCTAAAAAAATCGTAGAAGTGGATTTGCGCGAAAAAGGAACACCCCTCCATGCGGCAACAGTCGTTGGGGACACGGTCGGTGATCCCTTCAAAGACACATCCTCTGTTTCATTGAACCCGGTCATCAAATTTACAACACTGTTTGGGTTGTTAGCTGTTGAAATTGCGGTGCACATGGAGAATCAGAATGTGAAGATGGGAATAGGAGTATTGTTCTTTATCATAGCTCTCATCTTTGTGTATCGGTCTTTCTATTGCATGCGCATCCCTGATAACCACGACAAAGCGGTTTAAAAAACGGTAGGAAAACAGGGACCAGGCTGGCCGTCGAAATCTCTATGATCTCGCGACCAGCCAACGCTAGGCCGGTCGCGGAATAAGGGCGAAGACGGGGAAAATGTGGCTTATGACAGCCCGACCCTTTCAAGGAATCAGATCAAGGTTCTGCCGACGATATTGACATGGAAGAATGCAACCATCAATGTAGACATTATTATGAGTTCAGTTCAGAAAGCTTATGCGCGTGCGGGTGTTGATGTCGATCTTGGGAATCGTGTTAAAGCCACTATTCAACAAAAGGTCGCCAAAACAATGCGCCCCGAAGTGTTGGGAAAGATCGGCGGGTTTGGCGGGTTATTTCGCGCGAATTTTAAAGGGATGAAAGATCCTGTCCTTGTCAGCAGCGTCGACGGGGTGGGAACCAAACTTAAACTGGCGTTTGCCCTCAAAAAGCATGACACCGTTGGACAAGATTTGGTGAATCATTGCGTGAACGACATTGCTGTCCTTGGGGCTGAACCCCTTTATTTTCTTGATTACATCGGCACAGGCAAACTTGAACCGAAGGTTTTTAATGAACTTCTCTCCGGCCTTGCCACGGCCTGCGCGCAATCAGGGTGTGCCCTTCTAGGCGGTGAAACGGCGCAGATGCCCGGGATTTATCAAGTGGGTGAATATGACCTAGTCGGTTGCATCGTGGGGATTGTCGACAAGCCCAAAATCGTTGATGGCAAAAAAATTAAAAAGGGTGATGTCGTTATTGGTGTTGAATCGAGTGGGTTACACACCAACGGGTATTCACTTGCGCGCCGTATTCTTTTTGACGATCTCCAAATGGCGATGTCGGATAAGATCCCGGGTCATAAACAATCTGTCGGGCAAATGCTCTTAAACGTTCACATTAATTATTTGCCGCTCGTGCGATTAATGATGAAAAAAGGGGTGATCATCAAAGGCATGGCGCATATTACGGGTGGTGGGCTCATGGACAACTTGCCGCGTGTTCTACCCAAAAGTGTCGATGCAGTGATTGACTCCAAATCCTGGCCTGTTCCTCCCTTATTTCAGTTTTTATGCGAACGTGGGAAACTGAACTTTGAAGAGAGTTATCAAGTTTTCAATATGGGTATTGGATACACCTTTGTCGTTTCTCCAAGCGAAGTTAATAAAGCATTGGGCATCGCGAAAACGTTAAAAATGCGAGCTCACGTTATTGGGCAAATTGCCAAGGGCTCAGGCATCGTCAAAGTGCAATAAGCTTTAAAATAGCCCATTTAAGGAAACCGGATCTCGAATCCGGTTATTACAGGACCTTGCGCAGCTCTTCGATGAACTGACTGTTCTGAGCGTGCGTCCCTATTGTGACGCGGATATATTCCGGTAATCGGTAGCTTGTCATATCGCGGACAATGATTCCGCGTTTTTGAAGTTCCGTAAAAATACGTTTCCCAGCCCCTTCGCCACCCACTTTAACGAGGATAAAATTCGCAGCGCTTTTGGTCCAAGGCAGGTTCAATTCCGAGAAGCTCTTTTCCAAGTAAACCCGGCCTTCGTCAGTAATCTTTTTGGTCCTGGCAATGTGCTCGTTATCTGCCAATGCGGCTAAGGCTCCTGCTTGAGCAATCGCGTTCACGTTAAAAGGTTGCCGCGTTTTCTGGAGTATCGAGACAAGCGGTGAGGGCGCTATGCCGTATCCAATTCGGAGTCCTGCGAGGCCTTGGATTTTTGAAAAAGTACGCATCAGGAGGATATTAGGATATTTTTTTACGAGATCGATGGTGCGGGGAGGGTTGTCGAGGAACTCATAATAGGCTTCATCGATCACCACAATGACATGATCTGGGATGGATTCTATGACATTGATGAGACTCGCTTCGGAAACAATTGTGCCAGTGGGGTTATTCGGATTGGCAATAAAAAACAGTTTGGTCTTGGGCGTGACGGCTTTAAGCATGGCCGGAAGGTCATGAACAAAACCGGGGTCATCCACTTCAACTGTGGAGGCGCCGAACAAGGTTGCCATTAGTTTGTAAACGACGAAGGCATGACGCGCCATCACCACTTCATCACCCGGTTTCAGGAATGCGTGCCCGAGGAACTCAATAATTTCATTTGAACCATTACCTAGAATGATATTCCCCAAATCCAGGCTGAACTTACTCGCGATCGCTTGGCGTAGATAATACCCACCCCCATCCGGGTACAAATGACATTTCTCAATTGATTGCCTCATCGCTTCCCGCGCTTTGGGTGACGGACCCAGCGGGTTTTCATTAGACGCTAATTTGATAATGGACGCGGGGTCCAAACCCCATTCGCGGGCGACATCTTCAATCGGCTTGCCGGGTTCGTAAACGATAATATCTTTGAGCTGCGGATTCGGCACGATTTGAAGGTCACTCATGTCTTTGGTCTTATTCTAGATTCTTGGCGAGTGCACCTGTTTTAGCCGTTTCAAACAAAAGCCACTCACCAAAGGCAGCTTCTTTTTTACCCGTTTCATAGGTCTTCGCAAATGACTCGCGGTCTTTATTCCATTGTTCCTCGGTCGGGATAGTCCGGTCTTTGACAAACACAATTACTCCGCCCCCTTCAATGGGCCGGTAATTTGATACCTGACCTGATGGGAGACCTGCCGCGACTTCGCGAATCACCATTTCTGAAACGTCGCCCTGTACACGAGAGGTTGATCTTTCAAGAATGGACTGAGATGGAATCGAGGTGACCTTCAAGCCCAAGGCGGCAGCTGTTTTTTCGAAGGATGCGCCTTGACCGGATTGCTGTTGAAATTGAGCTTGAACCGCAGCGGCGTGATCGGTCATTTTTTTAAAAATAGCTTGCTGCGTCAATGCTTGGAACGCCTGCAATTCAGCCTGTTTTGATTCCATTGGTTGTGGTTCTTGAACCTCTTTTAGACTCAAGATGTAAACCGCGTCGTTGGCTTGCAAGGGATCGGTCATTTTGCGGGATGGAACGAGTTTGAAAACTTCGCCTACCATCGCTGGATTTGGCAGATTTTTTCCATCATCCTCCGCAGATATCCAAGGGCTTTCTACGAGCGGAACGTTTTCTTTTTTGGCTGATTCGGCAAAGGTCAAAAGCTTTTGATCGTCATTGGGCATGGTATTTTCAACGATTTTATTGGCAACCTCAAGGGCCACACGGCGCCCGGCTTCGGCAGTCAGTTCTTTCCTGATCACCTTTTTACCTTCTTCAACCGGCATAGGTTTGCCGGATTTATCATTCAGGACTGATTTGTATCGTTCGTACTCGGCATTGAGTTTGGATTCATCGATTTTTTCGTTTGTGCTATATGGGATGCGCACGTACTCAATTTTTCTTTTTTGCGGGGTTAACAAGACTGAAGCATTTTGGGTGACATAAGCTTGGATTTCGTCCTTCGATGGAGGTGTGATCTGCTTACGATACGTTTCCGGTTCAAAACGAATAACTTGAATCGTGGCCTTTTCGTTATACTGGTTGTAAACATCCAAGAGTTCTGTAGGAGTCACTTGCACAGATGAGGAAATCAGGTGAGCCGTTTTTTCGCGGATAATGTCCTGCTCATGAAGTGAAGTCAGGGAATTGCGGGGCAAACCTCGTTCCGAGGTTAATTTTTTTTCAAATAATTCAAATTTGGCATGGTCATATTTACCGTCTGTATGAAATGCTTTGTTTTTTAGAACTCGATCAAGCACTTCATCGGTCGATGCATTAATGCCAAGAGTCTTAGCTTTCTCGCGTAACACAACCATTTGAACGGCTTCGGCTCTCAAACGGTTGTTATCGATGCCGGAATTTCCGCCCATAAACGCAGAAATTTGGTCGGCCACTTCTTGGAGTTGTTTATGAGTGATGCGTTTTCCATCCACTTTAAAGGCATAGGACGTTCCCGTAAAGGACTGACCGGGGGTAAAAAAAACGACAAAGCTGAGGATAATAATGGAAGAAAACACAATCATCAGCGGTTTTTGATATCGATTTATTAATGGAAGCATAAGTTTTTCTGGTTAACCCCACGTTTTTTGATGTGAAGAAAGGAAAGATTTATTAGCGGTATTTGCCTATTTTGCAATTACGTCTTTAAATTTTTACATAAAAGGGCATATTGATTTGACGGTGCTCAACCCCTCTGTTACTAGTGACCAACCGCTTTTTTACGTATTTTAGCTACTATGGCGCGCAACTTAATCTTGACTCTCTGTGTTGGTGTAATGACCTTAATTGGATTACAAGCCGATGATGTGCTCGAAAAAAAGGTTGGGACGCGTATAGAAATCGTTCGCGGCGAGGTTGTTAAGGTGGATCCTGACGGGGTTCATATTAAACAGGGTGGGGCCACTCTTAAGTATTTTAACAAAGACATCCAAAAATTAACGCTCGACCTGCCCCCAAGCTACGCCCTGGGATTAAACGCTCGGTCCAAAGGCGACTTCAATGCGGTTATCAGCCAGCTCAACCCTTTAGTCGCTAAATACAAAGGGGCCATCGATCCAAAAATTTCCGACGCGATGATTAGTGTGGCTGATGCTTACGTTGAACTGAAAGATTATGCAAAAGCAGAACCCCTTTATAAGGAGTTCGAAAAGCTTTATCCCGCCGAAAAAGGTCGAGCTAACGTGGGGTTGGCGAAGCTCGCTTTTAATAAAAAGGATTATCAAACGCCCTTGAAGCTTTTACAGGATTACCTAGCGGAATCCACTAAGGTTGCATCGCCGACGTTAGCTCAGGAGCGAGCGTTTTGTGAGGCTCATTACATTGTCGGTCAATGTTATGATCAGCAAAAAAACTATCCACTCGCTCTGGAACATTACCTCCTGTCCGCTGTCGTTTACCCAGGATATAAAGAACTTTCGGAAAAGGCTCAGGCACGTGCGGACGCACTACGTAGGGAACAAAACCCTGCGACTGGTGTTCCAAAGATATATGTGCAATGAGTTCTCCGATTAAACCCAGAAGTACTACCCGATATGTCGAAGATTAAAAAACTCAGTCGTCTATTCCTCTTTTTGATATTGCTCACCGGCTCGATGGCCGTCGTCCAACCCTCGCAATCCTATGCAGAAGAGCCTGCTGCAGGCGAAGCAGCCCCAGCCGAAGGAGCCGGGGGCACAGTTCATAAATCCAAAACTTTGTGGGATTATATTAAGCATGGCGGGGTCATCATGATGCCGCTTTTTATTACTTCTGCTGTTTGTTTAGCTTTCATCATTGATTGTCTCGTGCGACTCCGGAAACCTAAAGTTGTACCTCCTCAGCTTTTTGCATCACTTAGACAAGCCATGTCAGCCGGAAATTACCAGGAAGCTTGGACGGTCTGTAAAGCGAACCCGTGTTATCTTGCCAATGTCATGCGTGGAGGACTCGAACGCGTAGGCAAAGGTCAGGATGCTTTTGAATTTGGGTTGGAAGAACAAATTGCCCGGGAATCTTCAATTATCCGCACAAAAACAAGTTACTTGTCAGTCATCGGGGTTGTGTCACCCATGATCGGATTGACGGGCACGGTTTTTGGTATGATCAAGGCATTTGAAGTCATTGGGTCAAAAGGTGTTGGTGATCCCGGAGCGTTGTCCGCGGCTATCGGCGAAGTACTTGTGGCGACGGCGGCAGGTTTGTTGATTTCTATCCCCGCTTTCGTTTGTTATTATATTTTCCGGAATCAAGCCTCTGCTCTGCTTATTCATGTTCAAGAACATATCAATCGCCTTTCTGAAGATATTCCTTTTAGGGAGTTAACGGGTATTAAGATTGGAGAAAATTTTAGCGCGGCTACGGGCCCAGCTGGCGTGGAATCACGTATGTCACGCCGTGTTCAAGCGCCGATGGGTTCGGGTACTGTTCCTTGTCCAACCTGTGGAGCGCCCGTTACTCCTGGAGCACCATCCTGTACGGCGTGTAATACAGTATTGCAGTGGGGTTAACTTTTAGTTTTCCAACCTAATTTAAAAATGTCTGGCCACGGTAAAAAACGCAAAAAAGCGGAACAATTCCCTGAAGAGGATCCCGAGTTTCAAATAGCTCCGATGATCGACGTACTCCTTGTACTCCTCACCTTTTTTATGTCGATTGCGTCAACCGAAGTGCTTCAGAAAGCTAAAGGTCTGGAGTTGCCGGTCGCAAAAAATGCTAAGGATAAAGAAAAGAATAAACGGGAAGCCATCATTAACGTATTTTGGATGACAGATTCTGGAAGTGTTAGTGTGGACGGTAAACCGAAGTCGGCTGATCTAGCGCAAATGACGGGTTATATTAATGCGAAAGTTGATTCCCTTTTAAGCGAGCAGGAGAAGTTGAACTTTCGGGTTTTAATCCGTGCAGACAAACAAGTGAGGTATTCGTATCTACAAGAAGTGATGAAAGCCTGCGCCCAAGCTAAGATCGTGAATATTACATTTTCAACCGTGGATAAAGAGGAATAAATTATGGCCAGCGGAGGAAGTGAAGATGGAGACTTAGGGCTGCAGATTGCTCCTATGGTGGACGTTGTATTCGTGTTGATGCTGTTTTTTATGGCATCAGCCGGGTCCCAACAAAAAGAGAAAGAACTCGGCATTGCATTGCCCGGCAAAGGTAAGCCCGCCCATGCCGATGTCATTGAAACTCCCATTTACCTTAAGCTCGAAGACTCAGGGCAAGTCCTCTTTAACGAGTTGCCTGTCGACGGCACGAAAACGAAAGAGCTTAATGAACTGCGCGGACGTTTAACGGATATCATTTCAAAATTCGGAGAAAAGCAACCCGTCATCATTGTTCCCTCGCCTAACACAAGACATGAACGACTTATTGATGTGCTCAATACGTGTACAGCCGCCGGGGTAAAAAGTCTTTCATTCGGAAGTTAACCAATGGCAAAAAAAAATCATCCCTTAGACGTGGCGAAGCGAATGGCGTATACCATCGTTTCTTCACGTTTTTTTATCTTATCCGTGCTGATTCATGTCGTTGCGATTATTCTGCTCGGAGCGATCGTGATCATCAAAGGTTTTGTGGAACCAGTGGAAGGTGATTTCGAAGCCACCGGCGACTTTATTGCGCAACCCCCCGGGCCACCGCCCCCTCCTCCTGCGGCCGCAAATGAAAATGAAGTAACGGTAGATGTCACCGAAGTTTCAGCGCCCACAAAAACGTTGGAGGTTAGTGAGCTTTTGATATCGGATAACGCATCAGCCGTTTCTTTTATGCCGGAGATCCCGGTCGAATCAACGGTGGCTCCCAACATGGATAAGATGGCGGCTACCGTTGCCAAAACAACTCCAACTCTCTCTCGTGGACCCGCTAAGCCGATGTCTAAAGAACGATTATCATCAATTGCGGGGCGCATCGGGGGAAAAGAAGGGTTTAACGTCGGCAATGGTGGTGGTGGAGTGGGTGGGGTTTCTGCTCAATTTACATGTTACGTTGCCAAATACGCCGGGGGCGATTGGAGTCATAATGTAAAATTGGTGGGCGATCGCATTGTCTTTGGAAGTATTCCTAACCTGATGACTCAGATCACGCGCTGGAATAAAAATTTAAAGGCCAATATCGAAGCTAAAGCTCTTGATTTAGCTAGTGAGGAGATCTTTTCAATTAAACCGCCTGCGGCGTTTGTATACATGACGGGACATAAAGATTTTAAACTGACTAACCAAGAAGTGCAAAATCTCCAAAGATTTATTGTGCAAGGTGGTGTTATTTGGGGTGATAACGGGTTGCCAGGGCGAAATTCGCGTTTTGATATCGCTTTCCGTCGTGAAATGCGCCGAGTGCTCCCAGATCCCGATCAGGAACTTGTTGCGATTGACGAAAAACATGAAGTGTTCACCCAGAGCGGCAGTAAATTAAAATATCTACCTACGGGGATGAATTTTTATAAAGAACCCATAGAAGTGATTTCTGTTAATAACAAAATAGCGGTTTTTTATACCCTCAACAGTTATGGCGACCTTTGGCAAGTCGCACTTGATAAAAGTGGACATGTGCTTGAGGTGTTCGATGAAGGAACCGATAAAAAGCCGAATGAAACTTTTACCTCTGGAAGATTGTGGGGCCGTCGGAATACCTACTATCGCGGAATATCGGAGGAATCAGTCACTGATGCTTACAAGCTGGGTATAAACGTTACGGTTTTCCTTCTCCTCCAATATCAAGACGAACTTAACAAAGCGGGATTGAATAAATGAGACAGTTTCTTTGTTCTTTTTTGGTGGTCATTGTGTTCCATGGACTCGTCCCAACCGTATGGGGTCAGGCCAAGAACCTCATTGCCAATGGTGATTTTAAACGGGGCAGTGGCCGTGATAACTTATGGGACGGAGTTGATTCCAGTGGGGGTATTAAATTTGTGCCTCGGGCGAAACGCATTTTAATAGCGGGTGGTGAGGAACAGGAGAGGCCCTTTCCGCCGAGCCTTAACTTTGTGGATATGGACAACGACGGTTTGAGCGATATTGTCGCTACGGATCCTACGGGTTTTTATTTCTTCTTTAAAAATAAAGGAACAGCTCAGGAGCCATTGTTTGACGCAGGAGAATTGATTCCAATCTTTTTTGAAACTCCCGGTGAAGACGTCAGTTCCACCCCTAAAATTCACGTGGTCAAGTGGCGCGGAACAGCTAATGATATTATCGTCGGTGACTACTTGGGTCGCGTTTTGTCTATACCCAATAAAGGAACAGGCAAACCAGATTTTGCAATGCCAAAGGATTTAAAAGAAATTTTGGTGCAGACAAGAGGAGAAAAGCTTTGGGGGAACTTTTTTGCTCCCTTTGTGGTGGATTGGAACAAGGACGGAAAAAAAGATCTTATCCTAGGTGAAGGCACGTATTCAGCAAATGCTATCCACTTGTTTTTGAATGAGGGAAGTGATACAGCTCCCAAGTTTTCAGAAAAGAATTATTTGGTTTTAGCTTATGGGATGGGGCGCGAACAACTAGTCCCTAACGCAGTGGACTGGGATGGGGATGGGGTCCTGGATTTGATTGTGGGCTCACGGGAAGGGGTGGCGGATCAAATGGGGACTATTAGCTTTTATAAAGGGCTCCCGTTTTCTGGGTCGGGTCGAGTGCCGCAACTTGAGTTCACAAAGCTGGTGGAGGTTGGGGGCAGTCCGTTTAACGGAGTCATGGCGGCGCCGCATGTGTGCGATTTTAATGGGGATGGGTTATTGGACATACTCATGGCCAGCTCAAGTGATTGTAAGGTAAAGGTTGCCTTAAACCAAGGCACCAAAACCGAACCGAAACTCGCCGCGTTTACAAACGTCAAAGCAGAAGATTCGCTGAAACGATATAAAGAACCTGTGGAGTGGCGTTTAAATTATGATGCCCGCACACCCAATAACCAATATGCGGTAATGGAAATTGTGCAGTCGGACAAGCCTGACGAAAATGATTACGACAAAGACGCCGCTCCGCCTGAAGGCACCACATGCTTTAAGGCCCATTTTCCAACTCCAAAGTTAGACTTTTTCCCAAAGAATTTTTTGGTCCCCGATACATTACGTAAGATTGGACCTGCTGGGGAAGGGGACTATAAAGTATCTCTGGCTGCGAGCTTTCCTTTTGTATTAGGTAAAGGATATGACTTAAAGATGCAGTCCAAAGGCAAAGCAACCACCGTTGTGGCAGTGTTTCAAGTGGACCAACAAGTCGATGAATCTGTAGACGGACAAGGTCGTAAGTGGCCTGTTACAGAGCCGCATCTGCTAAACTTGAAGTTGCCGGGTGGTGCTTCTTGGGCGGCGACTACACGCTCTATCAACTTTGCTCCTAAACCCGCACGTAAACCGGCACTTAAATATAAAGACGGAACTTCACTCACAGGTAGTTTAACCATCTATATCACAGGAACCGGTCAGTTTTATTTGGACGACATTCAATTGACAGAAAAATAATGAAATCGTTTCTTCCAGTTCTTCTGTTTGTCATAGCCTTTCTACAACTGCCCAATGTTCAGGCGGTTCTTATCCGCGAGCGAGGAGTTGTCTATCTAGAAGAGCTGCCTGATGGTCCACCTCAGTATAAAATCATTGAAGATTCTGCCATCTTTGCAGAGCGTCAATTGAAGTTGGTTGTGGGGTCGCTTCAAAAAAATCGAACAGTTGAATTATTGGGATGGTCCGATGAAGCTCTCTTAGTTCAGACAAAATCACCCGGAAAATTTTTACGAGGCTGGATCACCCATGAAGCGATGCAACTTGTGAAAACAAGCGATTTGGAGAAATGGAAAACTTTTGAAGAGACGCGCTTACGTCACCTTGAATTGATCAAAAACCACGAGATTGATGTGGGTATGTCCGCTGCAGAAGTTTTAAAAAGCATCGGCAAACCAGAATCAAAATCAAAGTTGAAAGAGGAATCAATGATTCAGGAAGTCTGGAGATACGTGAAGTATGAGAAGGTCGCCCGTTACGAGACTGTAGCAGACGCATTCGGGCGGTTACAGCAGCAGATAGTTTATATAAAAACCCCCGTGGGCACCCGAACCGTCGTTTTTGTAGATGGGTTTGTTAAGGCAATCGACGAACAAGTTAACGATTCCTCCAGTTCTAACTTTCCACCCGACACTTACCCTACTGTACCCTATAGGTAAGCCTGAGAAAGCGCCGACCCCGAAAATGGGAGTTTTGGTTGTGTGGGTACGCCTAGTGTAGTCCGTCATAAGTGACGTAACTTATCAAATGTCGCCGGACCGCGTTATTTCGATGATGTCAATTGCGGGTGCAATCTTTTGGCGCAACCCCTTTGGGGTTGTGCGTGAGCCGGGTTTTACCCAGAGTTTCTCGAGGACGAGCAACCCTGGGCTGTTCGACGGAATCCCTTTGGGATTCTTCTTTAGAGCTTGAGCTCTGTAGCAACTCCCTTCGGGATTCTTTTTCGGAGTCTGGGTTCTGCGACGAAATCCCTTTGGGAGTATTTTCCGGTAATGGTAATGCCCATACCATTATAAGCCACGCTTGCGGATCAATTATTCCACTCATAATAAATGTGTGGGTTGT
>Ga0163154_10005174_pt1 | contig 16734 bp, 9 predicted proteins | sample OliLakLV19MP9P1_FD_148649 | JGI IMG/M metagenome (GOLD analysis project Ga0163154, IMG submission 148649) | Freshwater microbial mat bacterial communities from Lake Vanda, McMurdo Dry Valleys, Antarctica - Oligotrophic Lake LV.19.MP9.P1 | ecosystem: Environmental > Aquatic > Freshwater > Lake >... | reverse complement strand
CGAGATCTGCGCGCCGCCGCCACCGTTGTGGATGTGGACGTCGCCGTTCTCGACGTGAATGTTGATCGCGCCGCCCGTCGCCGCACCCGAACCCGCACGCGGGGTCGAGGGCGCACCCGGGTGCGCGGGCGCGGCCGTCGGGGGCAGGAGCGAGCGCAGCGTGCCGGCGCGCCCCGGCATGCTCGGTGCCCCGGGCATCGGAGCGACAGGCGCCGTCGCTGCGTGCGGGGCGCTCGGCGGGGTCGGTGGCATAGGCGCGACAGGACGCTTTGGTGCGCCGGGCGGCATTGCCGCGGAGCCAGGCCTCGGCGCCCTGCCGCGCACTCGCGCGACCGGCGTCCGCGGATCGACCACCTCGGGCTGCTCGGCGTGCACTTTGTCTGCCTGCGAGTCCGGGCGCACGACCCGCGCGCGCGCAATGCGCGGCGCGGCTGGGGCTTCGAGTCTTATCCACTCGCGTCCCTCTGCGGCGCCCTCTGGCGTCGTGTCGACGTAACCGAGCCCACGCAGCGACTCGCGTGCACCTCTGCGCGCGCCTGCGACGGCCCGCTCGGCCTGTGCGCGCAGCTCGTCCGCCTGAGCGCGCGCGCCTTCAGCGTGCGCGCGGGTCTCCTCGGCAGCCTGGCGCGTGTGCTCGGCGAGCGCCCGCGCGTCGAGCGCTTGGGCCCGTGCATGCTCGTGGACGACACGCGCATCGATGCGCGCTCGCTCGGCGGCCGACTTTGCCTCGGATCGGGCGTGCTCGAGCAACTCGTTTAGCTGCGCTTGGTGTCCCCCATGCTCCGCGAGCGCCTTCTGGTGCGCGCGACGCTCAGCGTCGAGCGTCGCTTCATCGGCCGCTGCGTCATTGAAGGCGCGAGCTCGCTGCCATTCGCGTTTGGCTTGCTCGCCGGCCTCCTGCCTCGCACGCCCGATCCGCTTCCGGTTCCCCTCGTCCGACCGATCGCGCGTTCGGACCCGTTCCGTCTCGCCCCGCTCGCGTTCCGCGAGCTGCTGCTCGAGCTCCGCGAGGCGCGCCTTCAGACGCTCGAGCTCCACCGCCCGTTCGTCGTCGGCGCCAGCTGCCCGGCGACGTCCCCGGGTTGCCGGCGGCGCCGGCGTTGGCTCCTGCACTTCAGCCTGCGTGAAGAGTCTGCCGAGCACTGGGAGTTCCTCCAGGATGGGCACTCCCCGCGGCGGCGCCGCGGGCGCGTACTGTGCACCGAACAGGCTGGCGAGCACCGGAATCGGCGGGGAGTAGACCCCGGGGTCTCCCGAGACCGGCACTTGTGCCAAGGTGGGCGCTGGTGCGACGCTCCCGAACAAGTCTTGCGACGTCGTCGGCGCCGAGGCGACGGGGAGAGCGACCGGCGCGGACTCTTGTCCTGTACGCCCGCTCAAGGATGTGGCCGCGGCGACCGCGGTCGTCGCGAGCAGAGTGAAGATAGCTTTCATCGGATTGGTTCCTCCAGGGTCAGGGTTGCACGCGCGAGGGAATCACCTCGCGCGAGTCGGGGTGGACGGCGCCGCAGCGCGACGCCGTTCCCCCTGCGGCGCCTCCACGCCGCCCGAGGCTGCTCCCATGAGCAGCGCTCGGATCCTCTTCGCACGCGAGCGCACTTCGCTCGCGCGTTGCTCCATCGCTCTGACCCGCTCGGCGAGCGCAGGGTCGAGCGCGCGACCCGCGCTGGCGCTCTTCAGCGCCGCGAGCTCGGTCTCGAGCTCATCCACTGCGGCGTCGAGGGGCTCCGCGAGCGCGGCCAGCTCACGGTGCGCGGCGCCGTTGAGGGCATTCGCTGCGCGCGCGACGGCGCTCGTGCCCGTGTTCGTGCCCGTGTTCGTGCGCGTGCCCGTGCCCGCGCTCTGGGTGTCGGCGTAGCCGAGGCCTGCCAGGTCCGTCGGCGCAGGTGTCCCTGCCAGCGTCCCGGCCTCGGCGCGCGACCCGAGGCGCACGGCGGGCGCCGCGATCGCCGTCCCCGCCAGGGCGAGCACCGCCGCGACGCGCAGGGTTCGCACGCCGCTCACGGCGGGCGTGTCCTCGTCGAGGATGCGCGCGACACGTGCGCCGAGCAACGAGCGATGGCTGGCCATCGCGCACGCTGCGTCGGGCAAACTGTCGTCGGCGACGAGCCAGCTCGCGACTTTCGCGAGGCTCTGCGCGAGCGCGAGGCGGTCGCCCGTACGCTCGATCGCGCGCTCGTCGCACAGGAGTTCGGCGCAGTTGCTCAACTGACGCCGTGCGAGCGCGTTCAGCGGTTGCAACGGCAAACAGAGCTGCAACGCGCGGGTGAGGCCGAGCCAGACGGGGTCGCGGCGCTCGATGTGCGCGAGCTCGTGCGCCAGGAGCGCGCGTTGCTCGCACGGCGAGAGGTCCGACAGGACACGCGCTGGCACGACGATGCGCGCGCGCCAGACACCTGCGGCGTACGGCGTGTCGCTGCGGCGGCAGAGCCAGAGCTCGACGTGCCGCAGGTCGCGCGCGCCTTCCGTGAGCGCCGCGAACGCCTCGGCGAGCGGCCCGGACGTGAGGCGCGTCTGGCCGCGGCGCCGGCGCGCCAACACCATGACCCCGCAGGCGATCGACCCGCACGCGAACAATGCACCGAACGCGAGCGCAGTCGGCCCGACGTGGCGCAGGTCGCGGCTCGCAAAGCCCGCGAGCGTGCTGGACCACCATGCGGGCTCGGGCGCGGGCCCGGGGGCGTCCAACGCGGGTGAAGTGATGCCCACAGCAGGCAGCAGCGCGAGCTGCGCGGCGTCGAAGCGAGTGTCGTCCAGCGCCTCGAACGGAGCGAGGTCGACGGAAACGACTTGTGCGCCGAGCTCATAGCGACCGAGCGCGGGCCGCAGGTCGAGGCCGACCTGCACGCTGGCCGTCGCGAGCCCGCCGAGCAGCGCTGCGCGCCACACGACCTCGCGCCGCCGCGGCGAAGCGACCCAACGCGCCGCAACCCAAGCCGCGCCGAGCAGCACGGTGCTGTGCACGAGGTACGTCCCCAGCCATGCCGTCGCGGCATGGCCCAGCTCACCCAGCCATGCCGTCGCGGCATGGCCCAGCTCACCCAGCCATGCCGTCGCGGCATGGCCCAGCGCTCCGAGCGACGCCCCGAGATCCAGGCGCAGCCCGCTCATCGCGACCCTCCGCGCTGCTTCTTCGTCGCGTTGCGCTCGGCGTGCTCCGCGATGAGTCGTTGGATCTCCTGCAGCTCCTTGCGGTCGATCTGCTGCGCCTCCAGCAGGTGGTTGACGAGCGCGGCCGCGTTGCCGTCGAACAGGCGCTCGGTGAGCTCCGAGACCATCGAGCGTTGGACCTCGGCCTCCGAGACCGCGGGCGAGTAGCGGAACTGACGCCCCTCCGTGCGGCGCTTGACGACGCCCTTCTTCTCCATCTTCACCAGCATCGTCGCGATGGTGGTGGGGGCGAGGCCGCGCTCGTCGAGGAGCGCGAGGTGCACGTCGGAGACACTGCTCTCACCGTGCTCCCAGAGCACGCGCATGATCGCGTGCTGCAGGTCGCCGAGCTTCGGGTCGTTGGTCATGGCGGACGGGGTTCGCGGGCTGTTATGGGGCGGAGCGGTGTCGGAGGAGGGAGGGAGCGGGGCGCGTCCAGGTGCGCTCGACTCCCCAGGTAGTACTACCCAGATAGTTGAGATCCCGCAAGGCGGCGGTGTCACGATTGCGTCAAAGCCGACGGGGCGGGTGCAGGACCACCACATGGCCGCGCTTGCGACCCCGGCAGGCGCCCAATCGGGACGGCCGCCAGGGCCGAAGGTAGCCACGCTGGCTCGGCCGCACTAACTTCGGGCCCCGCGAGGCTCCTGGTCCTTCGTCTCGCGCCGAACTGAACCCTGCGATGCGCCTCGTCAAGACCGCCGTCCTCACCTGCGTCCTCCTCGCGAGCGCGCCGTCCTGTCGACCCTCTCACGTCGCCGACGATCGGCCCTGGACCGCGCTCGAGCTCACGCGCTCGGGCCTCGCGCCCGTGCATCGCTCGGAGTCCAGGGTGCGCATCGTCACGCCCGAGTCCGAGCCAGTCCCCTGGACGAATCAGCGCAAAGGAGAGGCCCGGATCATCGAGCTGCAGCGCGACTCGGGGGAAGTCGTCCACGGCTACGAGGTCGTGAGCGATGGCCCACGCGTGCTCGGGACACCGCTCGCGCTCGCGGCGCACGACATCGACTTCGCGGAGGTCGAACTCTGGCTGCCGCCCGGCGAGGAGGAGTTCGTCCGGCTCTCCTTCTACAACGAGGGGCGCGACCGCGCGTGGAGCGCGATCGAGGTCGTCGACGGCGTGGGCGCTGCGCAGGTGTTGCGCTTCGATCTACGCGCGATGCGCGAGCTCGAGGGTCCACTCGACCGCGTGCTCGTCCACTTCGGGGGCAAGGCGCAGAGGAGCGCTTTGTGCGCGCTGCACCTCGGGCAGCGCTCCGCCACCGAGCTGCTCCCCGACGCGGCGGTCGGCGCGGGCCTCGTCATCTTGGGGCACGACGGGCGACGCGGGGTCGGGCTGCACGCGACAGAGACCATCGTCACACGTTTTGACACGCGACCCGGCGCGGAGCTCCGCCTCTCGTACCGGACGGGCCGGCTCGCAGAGGTCGGCGCGGCCGAGCTCGTCATCCGTTGCGGGCCAACGATCCAGCGGTTGCCGCTCGCGGCCGGTGAGACCGCCGACTGGGCCGACGTCGCTCTCGACGCCTCCGGCTCGGGCGAGGCCTCCTTCGCTCTCGAGGCCGGCGATGGCACGCCGGGCTTCGACCCGCACACGGTTATCGCGGACGTCGGACTCTACATCCCCAGCGCGACAGCGAATGGGTCCGCGACCGTGTCGACAGTGATCCTCATCACGTCGGACACGCACCGCGGCGACATGCTCGGAGCGCTCGGTGGCACGCGTCCCAATGCCGCCCACGCTGGTGCGGCGCATGGGGTCTCCACGCCGCATCTCGACGCGCTCGCCGCGCGCGGCGTGCTCTTCGTCGACGCAGTCGCGCCATCGAACGCGACGAATCCCTCGCACGCATCCCTCCTCACTGGGTTGCACGTGCGAGACACGCGGATCGTCACGAACAGCTCGCCGCTCGGCGACCAGGCCATCACGCTCGCCGAGCATTTCCGCGCCGCGGGTTATCGCACAGCTGCCGCGGTCAGCGTCGTCCACATGGGGCAAGCGATGAGCGGCTTCGGTCAGGGCTTCGATCGCTACGACGCGCCTCCGTTCCCGACGGGCGCAGAGGTCTCGGCGCACAAAGGCTCTGAAGACTCGGTGCGCCTCGGGGAGCGCACTGTCGCGGCAGCGCTCGAGCAAGCGGCTGCCGCGGAGGGCATGCCACTCTTTCTCTGGGTGCACGTGTACGACGCGCACGTGCCCTATCTCCCCGAACCAGCCTTCGATCGACGTTATTATCCCGAGGGCCTCGACCCGCGCAGCGGCCCCGGTCTGCCGGTCGAGGAGAAGAAGCTGCACGGCAGCATGCACGGCATCCGCGATCCGCTGTTCATGTGGCACCAATACCGTGCGCTCGTCGACTACGTCGACCATGCGCTCGCGCCGGTCCTCGAATTGCCGCGCGCGCGGCAGGCCGTCATCGCTTTCACGGCCGACCACGGCGAGTCGTTCGGCAACCACGGCATGTGGTATGACCACCGCGGCATCTTCCGTGACAACACTCACATCCCGATGATCCTCGCGTGGCCCGACGCGCCGCAGCACATGCTCGGCGCGCGTGTCGCAGCGCCTGTGGGTCTCTTGGACGTCGGACGCACGCTCCTCGATCTCGCCGGTCTCGGCGCCGTCGAATTCGATGGCCGCGACTTGCGTACGGCGGTCGATTCGGACTGGCCCAACGAGCCCCGTTATTCGATCGCCGGCGGGGGCAAATCGGTCAGCCTCGACGACGGCCGTTGGGTGCTCGTGTTGCACATGGAGGACGATGTGAGCGACGACGAGACCATCAATTGGCGCCGTGGGCAGGTCGAACTCTTCGACCGCGCGAGTGATCCAGAGTGCACGGTGGACATCGTCGAGGCGAACGTGGAACGCGCGCGCACAATGCGCCGCGCGGTGCTGCGCTGGCTCGACGCGGCGCCAGAGCAAGGCCTGTCCGCGGAGTTCTTCGTGACCCCGCGCGCGGCGGCCGAGCTCGCGAAGCTGGGTTACGCCGCGGGCACGTCACCGACCGGAGCGTGGTACGTGCCGGGAGACGACGACTGGGAGCTGAAGTACGAGCGCCGTTGATGCAGATCGAGTACGGGTCAGATTCTGCAAGTTGCAGGCAGGATTGTCACCCGTAGTAGATCCAACTAGCCATGGTCGCCCTCCGTCGAGGCCGTCTTGTGCGCGGTCGGGGCGCCCTGCTGTGACCAGGTCCAATCGAGGATCTCGGGCATGTCTTCACCGTGCTCGCGAATGTACCGCGTGTGGTCGATCAGCTTGTCCCGGAGCGCCTGCTTGGCGTAAGCGGCGCGCGGCCCGAGCTTCGGCACGCGGTCGATGACGTCCTCCACCAGGTGGAACCGGTCGATGTCATTCAGCACGGCCATGTCGAAGGGCGTGGTCGTCGTGCCCTCTTCCTTGTAGCCGCGCACGTGCAGATTCTGGTGATTTTTGCGCCGATAGGTCAGCCGGTGGATCAGCCACGGATAGCCGTGGAAGGCGAATACGATCGGCTTGTCGGTCGTGAAGAGCACGTCGAAGTCCCGGTCGCTGAGGCCGTGGGGGTGCTCCTCCGGTCGCTGCAACCGCATCAAGTCGACGACGTTGATCACGCGCACCTTGAGCTCGGGCGCGTGTTGGCGCAGCAGCGCGACGGCCGCGAGCGTCTCGAGTGTCGGCACGTCGCCGCAGCACGCCATGACGACGTCGGGCTCACAGTCGCGGTCGTTGCTGGCCCATTCCCAGATGCCGATGCCAGCCTCGCAGTGCCGTTCGGCCTGGTCCATGCTGAGCCATTGCGGCGCGGGCTGCTTGCCAGCCACGATGACGTTGACCTGATTGCGGCTGCGCAGGCACCGGTCAGTGACGATCAGCAGTGTGTTGGCGTCGGGCGGGAGCCACACGCGCACGACCTCGGCCTTCTTGTTGATGACGTGGTCGATGAAGCCCGGGTCCTGGTGGCTGAAACCGTTGTGGTCTTGGCGCCAGACGTGGCTCGACAGCAGGTAGTTGAGCGAGGCGATCGGCCGCCGCCACGGGATGTGATTGCAGACCTTCAACCACTTCGCGTGCTGGTTGAACATCGAGTCCACGATGTGGATAAAGGCCTCGTAACACGAGAAGAAGCCGTGGCGGCCGGTCAAGAGGTAGCCCTCGAGCCAGCCCTGACACTGGTGCTCGGAGAGCATCTCCATCACGCGGCCGTCGGGCGCGAGGTTGTCGTCGCCCTCCTGCGTCTCCGCCATCCAAGCGCGGTCGGTGACCTCCAGCACGTCCTGCCAGCGGTTCGAGTTGTTCTCGTCGGGGCTGAACAGGCGGAAGTTACGCGCGTCGTCGTTCTCCGCCATGACGTCGCGCAGGAACCGTCCCATGACGCGTGTCGCCTCGGCGACGGATTCGCCGGGTCCGGGCACATCGACCGCGTACTTCTGGAAGTCCGGCAAGCGCAGATCCCGCAGCAAGAGGCCGCCGTTCGCGTGCGGATTGGCGCCCATCCTGCGCATCCCCTGCGGCGCGAGCGCGCGCAGCTCGGGCACGAGCCGCCCGTTCTCGTCGAACAGCTCCTCTGGGCGATAGCTCTTCATCCACTCCTCGAGCAGCGGGATGTGCGCCGGCACCTCGTGCATCTGTCCCATCGGCACCTGGTGGGAGCGCCAGGTCCCCTCGACCTGCTTGCCGCCGAGCGACTTCGGACCTGTCCAACCCTTCGGCGTGCGCAGCACGATCATCGGCCAGCGCGGCCGCTCGGGCGATTCGACCCCGCGCGCGGATTCCTGGATGCGGCGGATCTCCGTCACGATCGTGTCCATGGTGTCCGCCATCACCTTGTGCAGCACCTCTGGGTCGTCGCCCTCGACGAAATAGGGGGTGTAGCCGTATCCGCGGAAGAGCTGCTCGAGCTCTTCGTGCGAGATGCGCGCGAGCACACACGGGCTGGCGATCTTGTAGCCGTTGAGGTGCAGGATCGGCAGCACGGCGCCGTCGCGCCCGGGGCAGAGGAACTTGTTGGAGTGCCAGCTCGTGGCGAGCGGCCCCGTCTCCGCCTCGCCGTCGCCGACGACACATGCGACGATCAGGTCGGGATTGTCGAAGGCAGCGCCAAAGGCGTGGGAGAGCGCGTAACCGAGCTCGCCGCCCTCGTGGATGGACCCAGGCGTCTCGGGGGCGACGTGGCTGGGGATGCCACCGGGGAACGAGAACTGCTTGAACAGCCGCTGCATTCCTTCGGTGTCCTCCGAGATCTCGGGGTAGACCTCGCTGTAAGTCCCCTCGAGGTACGTGTTCGCGACGAGCGCCGGCCCGCCGTGGCCTGGACCCGCGATGTAGATCACGTCGAGGTCATCCCTACAAATGACGCGGTTCAGGTGCACGTAGATGAAATTGAGCCCCGGCGTCGTGCCCCAATGCCCCAGGAGTCGTGGTTTGACGTGCTCCTTGACGAGGGGCTCCTTCAGCAACGGATTGTCGAGCAGGTAGATCTGCCCGACCGACAGATAGTTCGAGGCGCGCCAGTAGGCGTCCACCAAAGCGAGCTCGTCCGAAAGCGCGTCCGCACGACGCGGAATCGCCGGCGCCCTGCCCTGCGCGCCGGTCTGAGTCGCAGCCTTCGGGATCGTTGCCTCGGTGTCGCTGTTCGGTGTCGGTCGCGCCATGGGAATCTCCGTGCCGACGTTGCGGCGGCATGTGTCAGCTCGCCCGTGCGACATCGCTCGGTGCGCCGCACTGACCTAGCGCAGTGATTCTAACGGCGTCGATCGTGGCGATTCCCTACGGCAAGCATGCGCCTCTCGCACCCGCCCTAATCCGATTCCAACAACGAGCTCACGTCCTCGCCGTAATTGGTCTCGTTGGAGCGGATCGCGAACGGGGGCGCAGCCGCTGCCGGCTGCGCCCCCGTGTGTCCTGCGAGGAGGGTCGTGAACGCCCTCCGTGTTGCCGGGACTACTCGAACTCGACGCAGAGCGCCGTCGAGAAGTTCGAGGTCGTGATTCCACCGACCACGTCACGGTACCAGTACTGCCAGTACCACGTATCGCCGCTCATGACGGCGACCGGGCCACCAGGCTGCAGCGGGGTCGTCGGCAGGTGCAGCGCGAGCGACACACTTCCCGTCGTGCCGCTGTTGAGCACCGACGTGTCGTACCGCCCGATCGCCGGGCTGGCGATGCAGATGTTGCCGCCCGTATTGCCGGGCATCACGACGATGCCCCGGTTCTGCGATGTCAAGAAGAAGCCGTTGGAGTTCAGCGGCAGTCCGTCGACCTGCAACGTCAAGTTGTTCGCCGAAGCCGTCGAGCTGCCGAACCCGGTGATCGAAGCGAACCTGTCAATGCTGTTCGGCTCGGCGGTACAGAAACGCGTGCCGACCGTGTCACGGCGCTCCAGGCTGAAGTCGTCGTAGTAGACCGCCGTGGTGGCATCGGTCGCCGGGAAGAGGTCGAGCGTGTCGATCGCGACGATCCCCGTCGTGTACACGTAATCGTTCATCAGGACGCCGTCGTAGTAGATTCGAATGATATTCGCGGTGAGATCGATCTCGAGCTCGATGGGCACCCAGCGGTCGTACCCGATCGGTTGCGGACCGTTGTGCACGGTCCCGGTCCCCTGCGGATCGACGGTGAACGTCGACGTCGCCGAGTTGACACTCACCTGTGCCGACCAGTCGTACGGACCGGCGGGCTGGCCGAAGTCGTTCAACAAGATGAAGTACGACTGACCGGAGAACCCGCTCGGCACGTACTGCCACACCGAGAGCGCCCAGACGCCGGTGGTGATCGCGGTCGGGAACTCGTACACGGTGTCCGAGCAACCGGCGCAACCGCTCACGCTGCCGGCGACACGCAGCGAGTGCGCGCCGCTGAACGCCTGGCTGGCGTCCACCGCGTTGTAGGGGTAGGTCGCTGTGCCCGTCCAACTGTCCCAGCCGCCCTGCCCCTCGATGGGCGTGCCGGCGGCGTAGCTCTCGAAGCCGTCGGTCCATGGGGCCGGGACGCGCTGCAGTCTGAAGTCGTCGTAGAAGACCGCCGTGGTGGCATCGGTCGCCGGGAAGAGGTCGAGCGTGTCGATCGCGACGATCCCCGTCGTGTACACGTAATCGTTCATCAGGACGCCGTCGTAGTAGATCCGGATGATGTTCGCGGTGAGATCGATCTCGAGCTCGATTGGCACCCAGCGGTCGTACCCGATCGGCTGCGGACCGTTGTGCACGGTCCCGGTCCCCTGCGGATCGACGGTGAACGTCGACGTCGCCGAGTTGACGCTCACCTGTGCCGACCAGTCGTACGGACCGGCGGGCTGGCCGAAGTCGTTCAACAGGATCAAGTACGACTGGCCGGAGAACCCGCTCGGCACGTACTGCTGAACCGAGAGCTTCCAGACGCCGGTGGTGATCGCCGGCGAGAACTCGTACACGGTGTCCGAGCAACCCGCGCAGCCGCTCACGCTGCCGACGACACGCAGCGATTGCACCCCGCTGAACGCCAGGCCGGCGTCGACCGTGTTGTAGGGGTAGGTTGTCGTACCCGTCCAGCTGTCCCAGCCGCCCTGCCCTTCGATGGGAGAGCCGGGGGCGTAGGATTCGAAGCCGTCGGCCCATTGAGCCGAAGCGGGAACGGCGAGAGCGAGCAGAAAGATCGGCGTCAGGCAGGCCATGGTCGATCGAATGTGCATGATTCCTCCGAGTGGTTGAGGTGCGAGAAGAGGAGTCGAAGGCCGTCGCATGGAGTTACGAGGCGCTCGAGCAGTGTAGTCGCGCTAGGAATTTCTTTTCTCAGAGACGTGGAAGCTGCGCGCTCAGTGAGGGCTCCGTGAGACCAGCTCCTCACTCAGATGGAAGTCGGTTCGATCGATGCTTCTCGAGCTTTTCTCTCGGACAGATGAAAGGGCCGCCTGCGGGGAGGTCGTGGCTCCTCGCAGGCGGCCCTGCATCGATCCGTGCACGTCGACCGCTCGCCGCGGATGAGACTCGTACGCCCGACGCGCTGCTACGGGGCAGCGCTCACCGGAAGCGCTCTCCGGTCGACTCCGCGCTCTTCATCAGCGTGTCCACGTCGCGGCGCAGTGTCTCGACTCGGGCTTGGAGCGAATGGATGGCCGCCCAGAGCTCTTCCGAGTCGCCGATCAAGACTCGCTCGCCCAGCGCGACATCGCCCATCACCTCGATCTCTTCGATGTCTTCGAGTTCCATGCCATCGAACGGCTCTTCGAGGTCCTCGTCGCGGCACTCCTCGGTGCACTCTTCGGTGCAATCCTCGTCGTCCTTGCACTCAGCGGCCTCTGCGCCAAGTTCCGCGCGCTCAAGCGCCTCCTCGAGGCGCGCGGCCTCCATCTCGAGCCGCTCGGCCTCGAGCTGCGCCATGAACTCATGGCGGTCACGCTCCATGCGCAGCGCGATCTCATCACGCTCCTCGCGGAACTGCGCCTCGCTCTCGAGCTCCTCGCGGCGCGACTCCATATCCGCGCACAGCGCCTCGAGCTCGGCCTGCTGCGCCTGGGCCTCGGTCTCGGCCTGCTCGCGCACGGTCATGTACTCGTCCTCGTGGGTGCGGCGCTTCGCTTCTCCGCGCTCGCGGCTCTGTGCCTCTTCGGCCTGGAACGCCTCGTGGAGCTTCCGCGTGTTCATGTTGAACTCGCGCTCGAGCTCCTGGATCTGCTTGTCCGAGCCCTCCTGGTCCTCGAGCTGGTCGACTGCGCGCTCGAACGACGCTTCGAGCTCCGCATGGGTGGTCTCGAAGGTGCGCTCGAAGGCCTCGCTCTCGCGCTCGAGCGCACGCTCTAGCTCCTCGGTCTGTTGCTCGTACCGGCGCTCGAGCTGCTCGATACGACGGTTCGACTGCGACTCCACGGTCTCGAGCGAACGCGCCGTGCGCCGCTCTTCCTCCTGATATGCCCGCATCTGTTGCCGGACCTCCCGCTGACGCTCCGCGCGCTGATCGAGCGCGCTGAGCTCCAACTCGGCCTCTCGCATCCGCTGCTCGCTCTCGAGCTCGATGCGGCGGAGGCGCAGCTCGGCGAGCCGCGCGCGTAGGTCTTCAGCGCTGTCCTGTGGGCGCGGCGCGGCCGCGACAACGGGCGTAGATGCAGCCGGGTCTGCATCGAATCCCAAGAGCATGTTGCGTGAGGCCATGCCCAAGAGCGACGGCTGCGCAACCTCTTGCGGCGCCGAGGTGAACGGGAGTGTTGCGGCACCAGCCGCGAGCGAGACGAGCAGCAGAGACTTCATCGGGTTGCTCCAAGGAACGAGAGTTCAGAGCCGGCGTCATCGACGCCCAGCGTGTTCGGTTGGTCGGCCAGGACCGCGCGCAGGTCTTCAGCCACAGCGCCGAGGCGCTCCGCGCGTGCGGCGAGCTGCGCCGCCGCGGCGCGCACGTCGGGGTTGCTCGCGCCCTCGAGCCGCGCCAGCTCGCGCCGTGTGTCGGCGAGCTGCCGCTCGAGCGTGGCGAGCGCGCGCGGCGCAGTGAGGGCGCGCGGCTCGGCGACGGGCCTCGCCGCTGCGTGGGGCGCACTCGCGCGTGGCGCGCGCGCGACGAGCGCGAGGCCCGGCGCGGCCAGCGCGACTGCGCCGCCGACGACGAGCGCCAGCGGCCCGAAGTAACGCGCGTTGCCTTCGGCGGGGCGCTCCAGCGCGCGCTCGACGCGTCGGCGCAATCCGTGCGAATCCTTCGTGCGCACCATCGCCAGCGCCGGCACCGCGCGGTCGCGCGGCCCGAGCCAGCCAGCGACCTCCGCGAGGCATTGCGCCAGGCCGACGCCGTCGTTTGTCCATTCCACCGCCAGGTCGTCGGCGAGCAGCTCCGCGGTCGCGACGAGCTCGCGCCGCGCGACGCGATTCAGCGGTTGCAGCGCGAAGAGCGTCGCCACCGTGTGCGCGAGCCACGTCCACAACGGATCGCGGCGCGCATGGTGCGCGAGCTCGTGCGCGACCAGGGCGCGCGCCAGCGGTCGCGAGAGCTCGCTCAGCGCGCGGCGTGGGACGACGATCTCGGGCCACAGGATGCCCAGTGCGATGGGGGACGACAGTTCGTCGCTGACACTCAGTCGAACACTGCGCGGCGCTCCGCGCTCGGCGCGGGCGCGAGGCAGGAGACCGGCAAGCTCCTCGGGCAGGAGCCCGTCGGTCACGGGCGTGCGGCGCCGCAGCAGCCACGCGAGGCGCAGGCGCGGTACGAGCAGGATGCAGCACGTCAGGAGCGCCGCCCCGAGCAGCGCGAGTCCGCGCAGCGTCGCGAACGACGGGCGCAGCGTCGCCGCGGCGAGTCTGGCAGCGTCATGGCGATCACGGTGTACGACGATCGATCGAGCGTCGGCGCGCTCCGAGGCACTGCGCGACGGAGCCACGATTGTGTTGGGTACACCTCGTACGGCGCTTTCCCCGGCGCGCGCGATCGGCGCTGCGTGCACGACGCGCGGCGCGGCGCGACGCACGTCCGCGGGCGTGCCAGCGACCTGAGCCAACATCGGCACCTCGACCGTGTAACGCCGCGCCAGCGCGCGCTCCGGCCACACGATGTGGGCCGTCGTCGTCGCGAGCGGCAGGCACAGCGCGCACTTCCATGCGAGGTCTCGCGTCCGCGCGCCGGCGCGGGTCAGCTTGACCCCGGCCCACACCGCGCCGAGGATGAGCGTCGAATGCACCAAGTAAGTCACGAGGCCGCTCGCCGCCAGCGTGATCGGGTCGTCGGAGCTCAGCATCACCCGACCTCCTTCGTCGCTCTGGATCCGTCGCGCTCGTCGTCGTCAGTGCTCGCGCGGGCGCGGCTCGTGTGCCGCTCGATCATCGCGCGGATCGCTTCGAGGTCCGCGGGACCCAGCTCCTCCTCGCGCACGAGGTGGCTCACGAGCGCCAGCGGGTCGCCGCGGAAGAGCCGCGAGGTCACGTCGCGCACCATCGAGCGCTTGGCGTCCGCCTCGCCGATGCGCGCGCGGTACACGAACTGCCGCCCGCTCTTGCGGTGCCGCACGAGGCCGCGCGCCTCCATCTTCGTCAGCATGGTCGCGATCGTCGACGCCGCGGACCCACGCTCGGGCTCGACGACGGCGTGGACGCGGTTGACGGTCGCTTCACCTTCGGCCCAGAGCACGCGCAGGATCGCGAGCTGGAGGTCACCGAGGCGCACGGGGTCGGAGTCGGGGTCGACGGTCGGCATGGGGCTCTCGAGATATTGCTACTACCACGGTGGTTTTTGCGGTAGCCCCGCGCGCGAAGAAATGTTTGCAATGCTGTCTTAAGTGTCTGTCCCAGTTGTAGTTAGAAACTTCTACCCGGGTGGTTGTCGAGCGCGTCGGCGCGGCTCGCAGCGCCGGTCGCGTCAGCGCTCGGAGCCCGGACCCTGGCCGAGCCGCCCGGCGCGCGAGCGCAAGCGCTGCATGCCTTCGTAGAGCCGCGACTTGACGACCGAGGCCTCGATGCCGAGGACCTCGGCGATCTCCTCACGCGTGAGGTCTTCGCCGTAGCGCAGGTCCAGCACCTCACGCTCTGCCGCCGGCATCTCCGCGAGGATCGCGCGCAGCGCCGCGCGCTCTTCCGCGCGCACGAGGCGCGTCAGGTGGCCCGTCTGCGAGGCCGCGAGCGCAGCGTCGCTCGCGAGGTGCAGATCGCCGCGGCGCGCCGCGTCGCGGCGTCGATTCGAGCACGCGTTCCGCACTGCCTGGTAGAGCCAGGGCTTCGTCCGCTGCGGCATCGCGCCGGCGCCGAGCGCGCGCACGAAGGTCTCTTGCACGACGTCTTCCGCGGCCGTCGTGTCACCCAGCAATCGGTACGCGTAACGCACGAGAGCGGCGCGATAACGCTCGTCGAGCTCGCGCGCAGCCGCAGCGTCGCCGCTGCGCAGCCGCTGCAGCAGGTCATCGCTCACCGCGCCACCTTGCGGGTGCGCCCGGCCTCGACGTCGTGCGACCGCGGGTTCGTGACGGGTACATCGCGCACCTCGAACGGCGTCGTGCGCGGCCCCCGCCGCAGGACGAGGTCGAACGCGCGATCGGGCCGCCGCCCGGCGAGGAACGGATGGAGGTGCCGGCAGAGGTCGGCTTCGAAGCGCCTCTGCCACGCGCTCGCGTCGTCACCGGCGTCGCCGGCGGCGCGGATCGCCGCGACGAGGTCGGTGACCACGATCCCCTCTACCGAGTCCAAGATGTACCACTCACCGAGCACGTGCACGATCGGCTGTTCGCCCTGCCAGCGAACGCCGTCCCAAGGGGTCCCGAGCGGGAAGCCCAGCGCCTCGACGGGCTTGTCGTAGAGCGGCACATCGATGAAGCGGCGCGCGTCGAGCTGGTCGAAGTGGGTCGCCACCGCGAGCCTCGCGCTCAGCGCAGGCCACCATTCATCACGTTTCGCCCACGCGACGAACAACCCGAGCAAGAGGCCAACCACGAGGCCGCGGGTGACGCCCTGCCCGAGGCAGGCGCACCCTGCGCGGACCCTCTCACGCGCGGCCGCCAGCCGTGCACGAGCGTCGAGCCCGGTCGCCCGCAGCCGCTCGTGCGCATTCGCGCCAGCACGGTGCAGCGAATGGTGCGCGCCATTGGCCGCGGAGCGCACCGCGTCCGCGGCGCGGCGTGCGTGTTCGCTGGCCGCCGCGCCGGCTTTGCGCGCCTCATCTGCTGCGCGTCGCGCGTGCAGGCCGGTCATCTCTCCTCCCTTGCGAGCTTTGTCCGCAGCGCGGCGGACTTGCTCGCGTGTCTCGGGAGAGGTCGCGCCGACACGGACCTCGCGCGCGAAGGTCGCGACGACCTCTGCGACCTGGCCCACCGTGCGGCCGGCACGTGCGCCGATGTCCTCGAGCCGCGCGCGGGTGCGCGGCGGCACGGCGCTGACGGGCGCGCCCTCCAGTGCGCGGCGCACGTCGTCGGCGAGCGCCAGCGCCGACGCATAACGTGCGCCGGGCTCCTTCGCGAGCGCCTGCATCGTGATCGCGTCGAACGCGCTCGCGAACCTCGCCTCACCCTTCGCCAGCACCGTCGAGGGCAGCGCGATCGGCTCTTCCGCGACGCGGCGCGCGGCCTCGAACAGCGAGGTGCCGGCGAAGTCATGGGGCAAGCGGCAGGTCAACAGCTCGTACAAGAGCACGCCGAGCGAGTAGACGTCGCTGGTCGCCGTCGCGCGCGATGCGAGGCCGCGCGCTTGCTCGGGGCTCATGTAGCGCACCGTGCCGACCACGCGGCCCGTGACGGCGGCGGACAACGAGACGCTGGTGTCGGGGTCGATGATGCGCGCGAGGCCGAAGTCGAGCACCTTCGGGCGATCGCCGAGCTCGACGAGCACGTTCGATGGCTTCAGATCGCGGTGCACGACGCCTTTCTCGTGCGCGTGTTGCACCGCGCGGCAGAGCTGCTCGAAGACCTGCATGCGGCGGTCGAACGAAGGACGCGCGTGGTCCTCGTCGCCTTGCGCCCAGCGATCGAGGGCGACGCCGTCGACGATCTCCATCACGAAGTACGGCGCGCCCTCCTTCGTCTCGCCGGCCTCGATGATCTGCGCGATCCCGGGATGATTGAGGCGCGCGAGCACCTCGGCCTCACGGAAGAACAGCCGCCGCGTCGTCGTGTCGTCGAGCCACGCGCCGCGGATGACCTTCAGCGCGACGCGGCGGCTGTTCTTC
>Ga0163154_10005173_pt1 | contig 16735 bp, 13 predicted proteins | sample OliLakLV19MP9P1_FD_148649 | JGI IMG/M metagenome (GOLD analysis project Ga0163154, IMG submission 148649) | Freshwater microbial mat bacterial communities from Lake Vanda, McMurdo Dry Valleys, Antarctica - Oligotrophic Lake LV.19.MP9.P1 | ecosystem: Environmental > Aquatic > Freshwater > Lake >... | reverse complement strand
TCCAAGGGGTTGTAGACCAAGCTAATAAATAAGTTTTATCCGCATCTTCAACTTTATATTTATAGGTATTTGAAGCCTCAGTCACATCAACGTAACTGTTATCCATAGCAATCTCAAAGTTAGACAATGGAGTGGCACAGCGTGGACAGTACAAAATAACTTTTTTACCTTGATAGACTAAATCTTTTTCCACTAACTGTTTAAAGCCCCACCAGACAGACTCCATAAAAGTAGTATCCATGGTTTTGTAGTTATGCTCAAAGTCTACCCAGCGACCCAACCGATCAATAATTTTCTCCCACTCTGTATCTAAGCGTAATACTTCCATTCGGCATGCATCATTGAACTTATGGATGCCAAGGGCTTCGATTCCTTTTTTGCCACCTTTGATATCAAGTTTTTTCTCGATCATATTTTCGATTGGCAAACCATGACAATCCCAACCCCACACTCGCTCGACTCGGTATCCTTTCATCGTCCAGTATCTAGGAATCACATCTTTGGACGTTGAACCTAACAAGTGACCGTAGTGAGGTAAACCAGTCGCAAATGGAGGACCATCGTAGAAGATATATTGTTTTTCTTCAGGTCTCATCTCAACAGATTTTTCAAAAGCTTTTGTCTCTTTCCAAAACTTCAGCACTTCTTCTTCCATGACTGGAAAATCTGCTTGTTGTGGTAGTTGTCTTGTTTGGGCCATATACTCTTTCATTTTATGATATTAGATACAAAAAACCCTCTTACACTCACCAAATTAATGATGAATATAAGAGGGTCTTCGGTTAGAAGGCGGTACCACCTCGATTAATCTTATTTCCTGCTGTAACGGGCTTACCCGAAGTAATCTACTGACGACATTTTGTCGTGTTCTCTACTTACCTTGATTTCTTGATCGTACCTGTTGATAGCAGGTGAGGTTTTATTTTTTATGTTTAGCAATTATAAAGAAATATGCAAGAAACATTGAAACAATTATACCACCAAGCAGACTAAAGTATGCCCATAAGAAACTGTTTAGCATATTTATCTCCTTCTATTAGTAATTTTACTAATATTTATGACATCAACTGTAATTTAGTAAGTAATTGTCGACAAAATATTTAGAATCTCTTGCCCTTGTTCTTCAGTGGCAAAGATAGCGGATATAGTTGGTTGCGCAGGAATTTCTTCTGGCGTAAAGCTAAATACATAGAAAGAATTACGCAGTGTACGATCGCTCTTAGATCGAGCATTTTTATCAATCATGTCTAAATGATGTAAGTTATTTTGAATCATTAGATCTAAAGTACCGACAGTTCTACACTCATTATAACCTTGATTGCCACATATAGTTCCCGATGTTGAAAAGACTTCTGGATTACCAATTATTACTTTGGGTGGAGTACCATAACCTTGAACGATATCCGCTTCTGGCTTGGTTAAAATAATATTTACTAATCCACCAAAGTCTTGGTCTTTTTCTTGAGTCACAGTCCATGAAATCGGATATTTAAAAGCGACATCTGCTCGAGAAAATTGTTTCCACTGACTAGTATTTACATCAGCTTGAGAAACTAATAATGGTTCAGCTATCTGCCAATCGTGATCCACTATTTTTAAAGAATCTAAAAAATGTGCGATATTTGGTTTTGTATACTCAGGAAACGGCGTTCCATAATTCACGTCAATCACCCCATTTTGTTCTGGCAGATCAATAATCATAAAATTACTTTTGTGCTCTCCTGCTGATGCATGAGGCGGCATAAGCAGAGCTCTTCTACCTTTGAAAGTAGTTTCTATTGCCGTACCATATTCTTGACTAAAATTATCATTATAATAACTATTCAATGCATCTATGTTTCCAGAATTCGAAACATAATTTTTTATCATCCCAATCGACAATACAGTATCTCTGCCATCGAGAGGTTGCGTGAAGTTCCAAATTTTCTTATTATCTATAGTTGGCATATCCGATGGCTCATCTACCATCTGCCAGTCCGCCGAATACTCAAAACTCAAACCATGATCACTATAAGTTTCAAACTGAGTGGAAATAAAAGGCTTATTAAACTCATCGCTTGTATCTAATAAAGTAGAGGGAGTTATTGCAATTTCACCAGGAGTAATTTGGGTATTTTGCTGTACTTCTTGGAAGTAAAAAACATATAAAGGCAAAGTAATAAAGCCTATTGCCAAAGCAATGATCAATAATTTTTTGTCATTCATACAACAACTTCTATAAACTAGTATGAACCTATTTTAATAAAATTAAAGCAATATTTATTTCTGTCTCAAGAAAGCAGGAATTTCAAATTCATCATCAAATTCAGAAGCAGGATCATTTGACTTTTGAACTGGTTTTTGTTGAGGTTGAACTGGAGAGTGTTGTTGCATTGGCTGAGGTGAATTTGACATTTGATCACCAAACGAATGAGACTTCACATAAGGTTGTTGTGGCTCTGCGCTTCCTGTTTCTAATTGTTGAGTTGTCATTGGCTGAGTAAAACCACTTGGCGCTCGATCAATTCTTGGCTCACGTTGTACTTGAGTTTGTTGTTGAGAATGATCTTGAACTCTTCGTTGAGAATCACGACTAAAAGCTCCAAACATTGATCTATTTGATCCAGAAAATCCGCCGTCATTATTGAATCCAGTCGCAATGACACTAATTTTAATCTTATTACCCATAGCTTCATTAATAGTAGCTCCAAAAATAATATTTGAATCTGGATCAGCTGCATTTGCAATAATAGTTGAAGCATCAGATACCTCAGTCATAGTCATATCAGGACCACCAATGATGTTATATAAAATCCCCTTAGCACCATCAATTGACACTTCAAGCAATGGAGATGCAATTGCCATTCGGGCTGCAGTAGCAGCACGATTCTCTCCGCTAGCTTCTCCAATACCCATCAGAGCAGAGCCTGATTCGGTCATAATCGTCTTAACGTCAGCAAAGTCTACGTTGATCAATCCTGGAACAGTTATCAAATCAGAAATACCTTGTACACCTTGGCCTAAAACATTATCAGCTAATTTAAAAGCATCAAGCAATGTCATTTTTTTATCAACCACATCCATTAATCTTTGATTAGGAATAACAATCAAGGTATCTACATTTTCTCGCAAACTCTCTATACCCTCTTCTGCTGATTGCATTCTTCTGATACCTTCAAAAGCAAATGGTTTAGTTACCACTGCTACTGTCAAAGCTCCAGCCTCTTTAGCAATTTCAGCAATGATAGGAGATGCTCCAGTTCCGGTACCACCACCCATACCTGCAGTGATAAACACCATGTCTGTGTCAAATAATAAATCCTTAATTTTTTCGTAAGATTCTTCAGCTGCTGTTCTACCAACTTCTGGATCTGCACCAGAACCTAAGCCTTTTGTAAAATTACTACCAATTTGCAGCTTTGTATCTGCTTTTGATGTAAGTAAAGCTTGAGCATCTGTATTTACCGTAATAAATTCAACTCCACTTATTTGTTGTGAAGCAATCATTGAGTTAACTGCATTCCCACCACCTCCGCCGACACCAATAACTTTAATCTTTGCAAAGGTGGTGTTGGTTGGTTTTACTAATGCCATATATTCTTTGTGCTAGTGCTAGTGCTAATTCAATGTATGAATCTGGTTGTATGGTATTTATTCGGATTTTTACCACAGATCCATTCCTTCAAAGTGTAACATTAAATACTAGATAATCAATGGGAAGCGAATTAATAAAATAATTTACGGAGCAAGTGACTTAAACCAGTCGGTGATTTTTTTAGCTAAATTTCCAGGCACAAAACCGCTAATCAGTTCGCCCATATCAAAGCCTTTGGGTTCGTGTCCACTCAAGGTCTTACGACCATAGTGCAATAAACCAATGCTTGTTGCATGTGCGGGTGTGTGAATATCAGTGGTTAACCCTGTAAGTTCCATTGGCATACCGATCCGAGCCGGCAAACGCAGTTCTCTCTTGGCAACCTCTTGAATGCCGACAGTCATAGCGCCTCCACCAGTAATAACCAAACCAGCAGGTACATCTGATAAAACTCCTGCATCACTCAGCTTGGCACCAACCATGTTAAATATTTCTTTGATGCGTGGCATCATGATTGCTTCAACAATAGTTCGTTTCGAGCGAATTTCTTGGTTGCCTGGATCAAAGTCAGCCAAACGCAACTCATCTGCCTTTTTACGTCTTTTATTGAATTCTTGTTTGGATTCGCCTGGATGTGGCATTAATTTACTTAAGGATTCTTTACTGAGGGAAATTTTGATCTGCTCGGCAACGTCCAAACTAATTCGACAACCTAAAGCAATATCTTGAGTAATATGACGAGCGCCAATTGGCAATGCGACTGAGTATTCAAGAGAGCCATCAACATATGCACACACAGAAGTTGACCCAGCACCAATATCAACAACAACAACTCCTAATTCTTTCTCTGTTTCAGACAAAACTACTTCTGCAGAAGCTAAACCAGAAAAGACAAATGCATCAACTTGCAGACCCAAATCCAAGATACATTTTTCTATATTTTTAACTGCAGGTGTAATGCCAGTAATTATATGTGCTTCTGTCTCTAATCTCACACCAGTCATTCCGACTGGATCTTTAATTCCCTCTTGAGAATCAACTTTAAAATCTTTGGCAACTACGTGGAGAATTTCTCGATCAGATGGCAAAGAAATAGCTTTTGCAGCATCAATAACTCGATTAACATCTTCACTGGTGATTTCTTGATCTGGAGAAGCAACGGCAACAACGCCTTTAGAATTCAGAGAAGAAATATGAGTACCTGATATTGAAAGAAATGCGCTTTGAACATCAAAGCCCGCCATTCGCTCCGCTCCATCTAAACTCTCGGTAATCGTACTCAAAACTTGCTCAAGATCAATAATTTGGCTGCGCTTCATGCCTTTAGATTGAACAGCAGAAACACCAACCACATTAAATAAACCAGATTCGGTTTCGGTAGCAATTAAAGTTACACATTTATCTGTGCCTATGTCTATTGCAGTAATAATCGGATTTTGTGCCATGATAATAAATAACCAGCAAATACTGTCAAATACAGCATATCAAAATTATTGGCGACTGCGTAGTACTGGCTGACGAAATCTAACATCAATCACATACGGACGCTGTTGCTGTAGTTCCGAAGTTTGCAGGTACTTCTTGATATACACTAATTTTTCCATCGATGCAAGCAGTGACGACATGTCCATAATATAGACATCTTTATCACTCGTTTCTAACTCAACTTGTTGGGTACTGCTCACAATAATACTATCTATGTCTATATGATATATTTTTAGTGATTCAAGTAATGAAATCACAAATGCATGATAGACAGGATTAATGTGATAATTATCCAAAACTGCAGAACTTGTAGTAATGGTAATTATTTCTAATGAATCAGCAATTGATATATCAGTTGGTGGAGAGGTTAAAAATAACTTTCCAGAAGAAGACACTTGATACTTCTTATTTTCATATACAATTGCATAACTACTTATTTCTGGCTGAAACTGTACTACCACAGTACTAGGCATTTTTTTATACAACAAATCAAATACAACTGGTTCGGGGAGAACTTCATTTTTTAACACTTCTGAGTGATTAACAAAAAATATGGAAGTGCCGCTTAATTTTTCTGAGACACTTGCAGTTAATTCAGCTGAACAAGTACTACTGGCAATCTTACATTCAACTGTTCTAATTAAAAACAGTTTTGACAAACCAATGATACATAAAATAATAACACTCAGTCCACTTATAACAATGGTCCAGCGTTTGAGGAGCGGGAAAATATTTTTACCTTGTTGTGTTCTTCTCATATACTTTGACTAGGGCGTGCAGTTTTTCGGCTGCAGTCAAGGATACGGTAGTCTTCTTTAAATTATTTTTTAATTGTGGATATTTTTTCTTAACAGCATCAAGGGCTTTTAGCAATGATTCTGGTGTCAGTTGTTGTTGAGGTAAAAGAATCGCCATACCTTGTTTTTTTAAATATTCAGCAGTATGTTGTTGTTCATCTGCGTGTGAGAAAGGCAACGGAATGTAAATAGTGGGAATTGAAAATGCAGTTAGTTCCAAGGTAGTATTAGCTCCGGATCTTGATATACATACTTGAGCATTTCTGTAAATCCATGACAACTCGGTCTCTGAGATCCATTCCTTAACCATATAGCGATAGCGCAACTTACCTGGCAATTTAACTCGTAATTTTTCTAAATCTTTTAAGTAATTACGAGAATGAGAGGCAGGCCCACATTGATGAATGACAACCCAGTCTTTAAGTAAGCTCTTGAGCATTTGAGCAATAGTAGCGTTAATAATTTCTGATCCTTGACTCCCTCCAGTTATATATAGCAAAGGTTGACGGTCAGTATAGCTAACCCAAGCTGGTTTTGGGTGCGATGCCAATATGCCCTGTCTGATTAAATTTCCAGTTAATACAGTTTTAATTTTTGGAGTTTGTTTTTTTGTTTCCGGAAATGAAATAGCAATTTTATCTGCCAGGTGCATCAAAAATCTATTTGCAAAACCTAGTGTTCTGGTTTGTTCATGAGTAATAATAGGAATTCTCTGTAACCAACAAGCTATACCTACAGGAGCAGCTAGATAACTACCAAAACTAATATAAATATCTGGCTTAATAGTATAGACAATTCCAATACTTTTAAATAATGAAATGATAAAACGAAAAGCTTGAATAATTAATAAAAAAGGATTATATAAAGTTAGTTTTCCAGAGTTTAGAGATATAAAAGTAATATTTCGTTGCTCGACTTCTTTTTGTTCTAAAGCAACCTGTCTGGAGGACTCTTGACTAAAACGTCTACCTACAAAAATCAGTTCATTCTCAGGAAAATGAGTTTTAACGTAATCTATGTATGCTAATGCCGGTGTTAAATGTCCGCCAGTGATCAAAATTTTCATGTTCTTCGTCCAATATTGATTATCAAGCCTGTTGCACACAATAACATGACTAATGACGATCTTCCATACGAGAAAAAAGGTAATGGTGTTCCAGTCAATGGAATAAGTCCGACTACCGCTCCTAAGTTCAGCATTGTTTGAATACCAATCCAAGAGATAATACTCATTCCAACAACTTTTTCTAATTGTGTCACATTGGCATTTAGGACAACAATGGTGGCTAAATAAAAGAAGTAGGCAAATAGTAATAAGATGCACAATGATCCAACAAAGCCAATTTCTTCAGCTATGATGGCAAAAATTGAGTCAGTACTTGCTTCTGGAACATACGAGTATTTTTGATTTGATTTACCTAAACCTTGCCCCATAATTCCTCCTCTGCCAAGTGCCAAAATTAACTGTCTATAATGAAAGCTTGAACCGAGTGGATCACTTTCTGGGTTCATAAATGTTTTTACTCGCTCTAATCGGTACGGCGACATAAAAATTGCTATCAGCACCAAAGGAGTAATGATAGCTCCCGCCATCAACATTTTCTTGATTTCTCCTCCACTTAAAAAATATACGCATAAGATAATAGCCGCCACAATACTTAAAGATCCTAAATCAGGTTGAAGCATAATTAATACTGCCACCAGCCCACTCATGATAGCAAACTGCTTGAATTTATTAGGAAAGCTTAATAGATAACTAAAGTAGACAATCACCCCAAGCTTCATTGCCTCAACTGGTTGGAATACAATCGGGCCAAGTGATAACCAACTTCTGGCGCCATTTAATTGCAAGCCAATTCCCGGAACAAAAACTAATAGACATAAAAAAACACACGCTGCAAATACAAATGGTGACATTTTAAGCAACCACGGCAAAGAAATATAACTTGTAATTGTCATTAAAATTAATCCCACTATTACTCCGATCATGTGTTGTTGAAAAAAATGATATTGAGAACCAAAGGTGTTAAAACTTTCTACACCAGAAGCATCAAAAATAAATAAAGATCCTAGAATAACTAATAATAAAGTCATTCCTACAAACAGGAAAATTGGTGGTATACCCAAGGTACGTTTAGACATTGGTATGAATTGATAGCCAGACGCCGAATAAAGTTAAAATGATCTGAATAAGCCAAATTCTTTGTACAATTTTTGGCTCTTCCCACCCGTGATTTTGAAGCGTTAAATGAATGGGAGCAGCTGGAAACATCTTTCTCTTTAAAAATTTCTTTGACATTAATTGTAAAAAGGAAGTGCCAATTTCTATAACAAAAATAGAACCAATTACCACTAAAGCAAAAACTTTACCAAGAAGTAAGCCAATTACCGCCAGAGTGGCACCAAAAGAAAGAGAGCCAACATCCCCCATAAAGATACGTGCTGGATAGACGTTAAAGTATAAAAATGAGATCAAGGAGCCGATCCACAGTGCAATGAAGATAGACAACGGCACGTCAAGGATCGTTGAAGATAAGAACCATAGACCAAACAATGAAATCATGAGTGTCCCACTTGCTAAACCGTCAAGTCCATCAGTTACATTGACAGCATTTGCAAATGCCACAATTGTAAAAGTTGCAAAAGGAATAAAGAAAATTCCTATGTCAAAGGTGCCAATAAAAGGAATATTTAAAATAGAAATACCAAGATTGTTGTATAACATCCAGGAAATAATTGCAGCTAAAATAATTTGAAAAATCAGTTTGTACTTCATGCTCAAGCCAAAGAAGCCAGCATCTTTAAGTTTGAAAAATTTCTTAATGTCATCGTACAGACCTAACATTCCAAAAGACAAAAAAGTGAAAAATAATACATTTAATTCAGCTTGAATATTTGTATAAATACTGGTAAAGGTAAATCCAAAATAAGTAAAAATCGGTATGAATAAAGCAAACAGAACCGAGACTACCATGATTACTAATAATCCTCCACCAACTGGCACGCCAGCTTTTACTTGATGAAATTTATTAAACACTGGTGTTAAACTGCCAAAGACATCTCTTGTTTGCTGTTCAATACGTTGAAAACGCATAAAGTACAACAAATTAATAAAAGGCACGATAACAATTGACGTTACGATAAACGAGAAAATTAAAGAACCTAGCATGACACTCATCGAATTCATTTTAGACTTCCTGTTGACGCTTTATATCAGCTCCCATTGCTCGTAATTTTTCATCAAGACGTTCATATCCACGATCAACATGAGCAATATTAGTTATTAAAGATGTTCCTTGTGCAATCATAGCTGCAATAATCAGGGTTGCCCCATGACGTAGATCTACCACATCAAACGTGCCAGCTTTTAAAGGTGTCAAGCCAGAAATTTTGATGGCATGATAATTTTGAGCATCATCATCACTAATATTAAAATTATACACGTTTTCTGGATCACTAACAGGTGGGTTGAATAGTTCTATATGCGCACCCATACTCTGCAACGCTGGAACATATTGAAAACGTTTTTCCAAAATTGTTTCATGAATAACGCTTTTACCTTGGCACTGAGTCATTAAAGTTGCCCATAATGGTTGCCAATCTGTTTTAAATCCTGGTGCTATTTGAGTAGTCACATTAGTCGCTACTAAAGGTTGCTTGTAATAAAATCGAATACCATAAGTACCTACTTCAATACCTGCCCCAATCTCTTCTAATTTATCTAAAAAAGCTTGTAGGTGTGGACCATGGGCATTTTCGATAATCACATCGCCTTTTGTTGCTATCGCAGCGCAAGCATAACTAACTGCTTCATTCTGATCCGGCATAATTTTATGAATTGCTCCACCTAGTTTTGCCACACCTTCAATTTTAATAACTCTACCAGGCAATCGCTCTATTTGAGCACCCATAGCATTTAAATATGAAATTAAATCATCAACTTCTACTTCTTCTGCTGCATTATTAATGATTGTAGTTCCTTCTGCTAGGACAGCTGCCATTAAAATAGTCTCAGTGCCTGTGTGTGTATTTTTAACAAATGTATAAGTTGTACCCTTGAGACGTTCTGCTTGGGCATGAATCATGCCATCTTCAAAACTAATTTTTGCACCTAGTGCTTGAAGTCCTTCAAAATGTCTTTCCAAGGATCTCTTGCCAATTTTATCTCCACCTGGAAATGGCACAACAGCTCTTCCAAATCGATGTAGTAGTGCTGGGATAAACATACTAGAAAAACGACCCTGTTCACCATGTTCTTTATCAATGATAAAACTATTCATTTGACTTGGATTTATAAATAAAGCTCTTTCACCTGCATGTTGTACAGAACCACCTAAATAAGAAATAATTTTAGCAACCAAAGCAACATCACTAATTTGAGAAAAATTTAAAATACGAGATTCTTCTGAACCAAGCAAAGATGCAATCATTAATTTATATGATGCATTTTTGGCACCACCAATTCTGACCGAACCATGTAAGGCAGTTCCACCGGTAACTAAAAATGAATTTTCACTCATACTACTCCTTCTAACTCACTTGGTTGAAATCCAAGAAAGAAAATTTCTGGTTGCAAGTCTACTCCCAACTTTTTCTTAGTCTCAGCAATTATTGTTTTTATGATAAACAAATAATCAGTGGCAGATGCTGCCCCAACATTTTCAATAAAAGCCGCATGATAAGGAGAGACCCTTGCCTCTCCAACTTGCCAGCCTTTACGCTCTAATACGTGTTCGATAATATACCCCACACTAGGTGTTGGCAAGGACAGTTCCTCCTGCTGTTCTGTAGTTATATTTTGAAAAATACAACCAAGAGACTTAGCTGGTTGAGGAGCCTTGCGCTTACCCCATTCTTGCATAACCTCTTTTGCTCGATTAGCATCACCTTTATATAGTAAAAAAGTAACTTCTAAAATAGTTTCTTGACTATGATGGAATTTTGAATAATCATAACCAAGTTCTAGTTTACCTACTGGTAAAATGTATACTTCACCCACTTTGTTCACAACTCGGACAGATTCAATAATCTCACTTAAAAAATGTGTACCGCCATGAATATTGTTATAAACTGCGCCACCGATTGTGGCGGGAATTCTGGCATACCACTGAAAACCCGTGATACCTTGATTAATTAATTGCGTCATGGCAAAAGCTAGCGGAACTCCAGAGTCCATAGTTACTCTAACTCGTACTGAACCTGATTCATCGTAATTAATATCATTAAAATCATACTTAAAAGTGCCAGCTGATTGATCAGCTTGCCAGCGAGCTGCCGGTTGTTCTACAGATTGGTCCTCTTTAATTTCTAAAACTTGATCTTCAATTTTGATTAACTTTGAGTTATTTTTTATAACCAGCCCTCTTAATCCACGATCTGATATTAATGTATTAGCCCCCCAACCCAAAATGGTGTAAGCAATTGTATTTTTACAACAATACTTAACTAAATCTTCTAAAGTTGAACTAGCTTGAACCTGACAAAATAATTCTGCTGGACCACCGATTTTGACAGCAGTATATAAAGCTAAAGACTCCTCGGGTTTGAAAACCAAATGAGGAAACACAGAAGATAATTGAGCTAGTTGTGGTGTCATGATTAAGTAATTAAATTATAAACGTGATAAATATCACCCGCACCCAGAGTGATGAGTGTATCACCTGGATGAAGTTCTGCTTGGCAAAATATAGCTAGACCTTCAACTGAGCCAAGGTTTGAAATGATACAATTCGGGTTGTACTCTTTAATTGCTTGAACCAGTATATCACTGGTGATGCTCGGATCATATGCTTCACGCGCTGAGGCAAAGATGTCTAATAATACAAGTTCAGGTGAATGAGATAAGATCTGAGTAAACTCAGAAAAAAGTTGTTTTGTTCTGGAAAAGGTATGTGGCTGAAAAGCAATAACAACCCTACCTGTTGTCTTCCATGATTGCACGGTGTGTAAAACAGCAGCTATTTCCCGAGGGTGGTGTGCGTAATCATCAAAGTAGGTAACACCGTTTATAGTACCTCTGAGTTCAAAACGCCGTTGTGTTGATTTAAATGTTGTTAATGATTGAGCCGCATCAAGAATGGAAACTTTTGTAATATGAGCTGCTATTACTGCTCCCACCGCATTAGCTACATTGTGCATGCCAGGTATGACTAAAGATAGTAATGTTTTTACCTGACCATCATCAATAATTGCTTTAGTTATATGTGGGCTTGATTCTTGGAGTTTGTATTGATAATCACCTTTTATTTGCCCATAAGATATAAGTGTAAGATCTGAGCGTTTGTCTTTAATTATTTGCGCTATTTTTTGTAATTCGTCATCTTCAGCATTAATGATTAAGTAGCCATTTGGCTGAATATTTTGAAAAAAAGACATGAATGTAGTCTTTGTATGGTCAAAATCTTGATATACATCAGGATGATCAAAAGCCAAACTAGTACACACAATCACATACGGTTGTAGATAACTAAAGCGAGGAGTAATTGGTTGACCATTTTTTACAGCAGTTGGATCAGTTACATATTCGTCAGCTTCAACTACGCAGTACTCTGAATCAGTCCAGTCACCAGTACTATTTAGACCTGGAATACTTCCCACACCCACAGAGTAAGATGGCTTCATACCCATCTTACTTAAAATCCAAGTAATCATGGCTGAGGTTGTGCTTTTTCCACCGACACCACACACTGCGATTGTTTTTTTTGTATTGGCTAAACTAGCCAGAGCTTCAGCATGAGAAATAGTTGGAATCTGTAGTGATTGAGCAGCCTGAACAACTGGATTATATTGTGCTTGATGAGCTGCGGTATATATAACTAGTTGAGTTTTAGGTGGTAATTCTTCCGGTTGAAAACCAACAGAAATCGCAACCGGTAATTCTTCTAAATGTTTTTGGGTGACAAAATGCTCAGCTACATCACACCCAGTAAGTGTTTTACCAGCAGCTACCAACATTTGGGCCAGAGATGCCATGGCAACGCCTTTTATGCCAACCAGATGAATGTATTGGTAATCAAGAATAGACACAGCTGGTGGTTTGAAGGTGTTATTCAATTGTGTCATACCAGTCAAAGGGCGGCGGCTCTTTGGCAAGAGCCGCCGCTGCTATCTTTGCCTCATCCCAAGGATATTCTTGGTTATCATAAGCTATGCTTTTTTCGTGACCTTTACTAGCTAAAACCACCGTATCTCCAGGTTTCGCTAGAGTATTGATCGCATAATAAATTGCCTTTTGTCTATTAGGAATGGAAATGATCCGTTCATGTCCATGAGTTAGCTGCTCTTTCATTTGTCTAATAATACTCCATACATCTTCATTTCGGGGATCATCGGCTGTTAAAATAACTTGATCAGCAATTTCTACCGCGTCTTGAGTCATTACTGGACGCTTAGATTTATCACGCATACCCGCACAGCCAAACATGGTAATTAACTTACCACTCTTCATTTCTGATTTAGCTGCTGTTAAAACTGCGTGTAATGCTTGAGGTGTGTGAGCAAAATCAACGATGACGCGAATATTACGTTTATTAGGAATCTGTTGATACCTTCCAGGTACACCAGCAAATGTTCTAACACCTTCCACTATTGAATCTTCTAACATTTCTAATTTCTGGCAAATGGTAGTTACTAATTTGGCATTATATTGATTGTAATATTCTGGGAATCTCTTTTTGATTGCTGAGTCAATTTTTTTACTAAAATGAGAATCTTTATTAAAAGTTAATAATTCTTTTCCTTTAAGCATTCTCTTAACTGTCGTATAAACTTTTATATCTTCATTGAGGACGATTGTAGGAGCCTTTTTTAAAAAATTAACTTTGGCTTTTAAATATTCATCAAAAGTAACATGATAGTCTAAGTGTTCATGTTCTATATTGGTTAACCCTGCAATTAAAGGAGTAACTCCCCAAGTTCGGTATTGATACTCTCCATGAGAAGTAACTTCTAATACTAGATGCGTAATATTTTCTTTAACCATTTTAGCCATAAATTCTTGGAGCTTATATGGTGAAGGAGTAGTGACATGGAAGCCAGTATCAATTGATTCATCTCCAACATAGGCAGCTACTGTAGATAACAAGGCAACTTTTATTCCTGCTGTTTTAAGGGTGTGATATAACAATGTACTTGATGTGGTTTTTCCATCAGTACCAGTAATAGCCAAAATAGTTAATTTTTTATTCGGAAAGCCAAATTTAATTTGCGACCGCAAACCGTTAAGTAAACCAGTTTTCACAAAGTGATACGGGCGCTTAATTCGGTACATGAAAAGTTTCAAATTCATAGATAAAATTATTTTAGCATGGTTTGTAGTAGTTTTAAGTACTGCAAACTATAATATTAGTAGCAACTTTTCTGCAATGTCATACCAGAGTGGTGCGGTGGTGGTAGAACTTAGATTTCCAACTGACGGCTCATCAATTTTAACAAGCATCACAAAACTAGGTTTTTCTGCTGGCGCAAATCCCACATAACTGACAATTGTCTTTCCTTCAGCATATGCCCCACTATCAGCGATCTGAGAAGTTCCTGTTTTACCAGCTATTTTGGTATCATCAAAAGCTACCCAATGATCTCTTCTTGTTTGTGCTGCATAGACCATCATATCAGTTACCGTTTGTGCTGTTTCCGGCTTAACTGCTTGTCTTATTACTGATGGTTGAGTATAAAATTTCTCGCCTGTGGATGGGTCAATAACGTGATCAACAATATAAGGTTGCATTAATTTGCCTCTATTAGCAATCGCCCCAATAGCACGGACTAACTGAAAACTATTTGTGATAATGCCTTGACCAAATGAACGAGTAGCCATTTCAACCGGTCCCCATTTTGTAGGAAATGGTGTAGTTGTATCTTCTTGTAATTCAATATTCACTTTTTCGGAAATACCAAATTTTTTTAAATATTCAGGAAATCGTTTATTTCCTAGTAATTCAGCCACAAAAATCATAGCAGTATTATCTGAATTTTTTAATCCGTCACGGACGGTAACATTAGGAACATATTTCTCATTCCAGTTTTTAATAGTATACTTACCAAAAACACGAGGGGCTCCACAGGTGGAGCAGACAGTATCTGGAGAAACCATGCCACTATCTATCGCGGCTGCTACAGTTAAGACCTTTAACGTAGATCCAGGTTCATAACCAGTAGCCAATCCTGGGTTTTTATATAATTCAGGATTATATTCAAAGAATTTTTCTTGATCATAACTTGGGTAAGCAGCAAAACCCAAAATTTTACCAGTGCTTGGCTCCATAACTAAAACTTCACCAGATTTACCACCATACTGCTCGATACCTTTCAGAAGTTCATCGCTAATTATATGTTGCACATCTCGACGAACTGTCGTCACTATATCACGACCATTTTGCGGAGTTAAATCAGGATCGAAATGCTCTAAAAACTCCCGACCCAATGCATCAGCTTTGATAACTTTGGTATTGTCTCGAGATTTTAACTCATTTTCTAAAGCACCCTCAATACCAAAATATCCAATATCCTGACCTTGCTCGTTCTTACCTACAAAACCAGTCAAATGGGCGGCCATCGAGGCTTCTGGGTAGTATCTTCGCTGGTACGGCTCAAAACCTAAACCTTTTACACCGAGGTTTCCGATGGCCGCCTTCTGCTCTTCCGTTACATTTGTAGCCAAACTCAACCATTTCTGATTTTTATCTTGTAATTTTTGTTCGAGTTGCTGTTTCACTGATTTAGTATCAACCTCAGCTTGAGCTTTCTCATCGGTTGCCAAGACAATATTCGGAGTCAATAAAGAAGAGATTGAATTTGCCACCATTGTTGGATTATCTGTAAATAAAGGTGGTTCCAAAAAAAGTCGATACACTACTTGATTAGTCACTAACAAATGACCATCAGAAGTATATATACTACCTCGATTACCCTTGGTAGTCACTGACCGTTCATATTGCTCTTGAGCAGCTATTGCCAGTGCTGGACCTTTAATGATTTGCCAATAAAATAATCTACCTGCTGTCAATAAAATTCCTAACATCAAGCCACCAAGTACCCAATACGCTCGGACTTTTATGTCAACTGGAGAGGTAGATGTAACAATTCTGGATTTTCGACTAGGTATTACAAATCTCATAAGCAATTAACTATACCAGTTTCACTGTATGTTGCGAAAAGTAAGTTTGTTTAATTTTGTATCGACTATTGAGCTAAAGCTAAACCAGTTTCACTGATAACAGCCACTTGACTAATTGGACCAAAAGCATTTGTATCTTGAGTAGAAACTGCTTTGCTCAAAGCTGCTTGTTGAGCAATTTGCTTCTCTAACTGTTGTTGTTGAAGTTGTAATTGTCGTTGTTTGTATTTTAATTGTGCAATTTCACTACCTTGAGTCACGCCTTGACCAAGAGTAGTAACACTACTTAATAATTTTACGCCTAACACAGTTAAAACTAATAAGTAAGCGATGACGTAGAATGATTTTTGCATGTTCTTTTGTACTTTTAATTATTTTTTTTAAATTCAAATCCTCGTACTTTTGCACTTCTTGACCGGGGATTAATCCGTATTTCTTCATCAGATGGGGCGAGTGCTTTTGGTGTGAGTAATTCACCAAGTTTTGATTCGCTCCACTCTTTCATTGTTTGCTTTGCCAATCGGTCTTCGCCTTCATGGAAAGCAATAGTCACAATTCGAGTATTTGTTACAACCAAAGGAATTTGGTTAAGTAACTGTTCAATACTGCCGAGTTCATCATTAACTGCAATTCGTAAAGCTTGAAAGACTTTAGTAGCTGGATGAAGTCTGCCACCTCCAAAACCTTTTAATCGTTCAATTAACTTTGCTAACTGCTTAGTTGTTTGAATTGGCGTTGTAGACTTTTTAATTGCTTTAGCAATTG
>Ga0163154_10005169_pt1 | contig 16744 bp, 14 predicted proteins | sample OliLakLV19MP9P1_FD_148649 | JGI IMG/M metagenome (GOLD analysis project Ga0163154, IMG submission 148649) | Freshwater microbial mat bacterial communities from Lake Vanda, McMurdo Dry Valleys, Antarctica - Oligotrophic Lake LV.19.MP9.P1 | ecosystem: Environmental > Aquatic > Freshwater > Lake >... | reverse complement strand
GGGTTATGTTGCAGGTCTGTTGTGTGGCCTGCCGGCGAGTATGACGGCAGTGACGGGACGTAGCGCAGCCCGGTAGCGCACCTGAATGGGGTTCAGGGGGTCGCAGGTTCGAATCCTGTCGTCCCGATGGTGTAACACACTGTGGCACAACGAGTTACGACCCCCTGAATCTCTGCGATTCAGGGGGTCGGTGCCGTTTTGGTGCCGTCTTGGTGCCGTTTTGTCCCCGATTGTGTCGTCAGCGGGTCTCGAGTTCGAGACGAATTACTGGACGCGAGGCTCGTCACACGGACGGCTAGCCGTGCGAGTGCGCGCCAGCTGACGCTACGCGGGCTTCGCCCCGGAGTGCTTCGACTTTCAGTAGCCATCGCCGACAGAATTGGTGTCGATACAGTCCGCATCATCCCGACGTTCGCACCACTTCGCGTGGAGCCAGGGACGCTCACGCTCCGGCGCGGCGACTCGGCGACGGTGCGCCTCATCGTCCGCGACCTCGAGGGAAAGCCCGTCGAGAATCTGATCGTCTTCTGGGAGACACGTGACTACACGCTGGTCAACGCAGGCTGCTGCAGAGATACATTGACCGTGCGCGTTCCACTGCTGAATCTGCGGGGACGACGCAACTGGTCGCGAAGACGGTCAACAGGTCGGCGGCGATGTCCGTGACGGTGTTGCCCCGGTGACAGAACCGCCCCGTGCTCGTTGACGCGGGTTCCTGCCGACAGGTCGGCGCGCACTCGTCTGTGGGCCCAGAACGCACCATCGTCCCATTCAACGAAGGTCGCTCGAACCGATTCACACGTTGCGGCCTGGCCCAGTGACCACTGTGCGTGCGCGCCCAGACCGGCAGCGGTCTGGCGCGGTTGGCGCACCCGAGTCGAAATGGTCGGTGCGACCCGAATCCGCGTCGAGCTGGAGCGCGTTGGGCGCGGTCGGTCGGCAGTCGACACATGCTGAATTATCGGACCCTCTCGATTGTTTTCGCACATTCTGTTCTATCCGGCACGTGTTCCGCGGTCGTAATCAGGTGAGCACGCGCGTTCGACATCGCTGGATACTCGATCACCGGGGAGCACGGCATGGCACACGGCATTCGCACCGTCGTTGTCGCGAGCAGTGGCGCCATCGCGCAGGACCGCCTGGTCATCGGCGGCGCGGTGGGGACGACGCGTGTGCAGTCGCCGCACCTCGCAGGTTCGCGAGCTGGGACTCCGATTGTCCGTCCGCCCCGAGTGGGCTACGTCGGGCGGTACGGCCTCGGGCTCGACAGCCGGGTGTCATGTTTTCAGGCGTCCACGTCGGCCAAGTCTGCGAGAGCTGATGCGTTCACGATTGGCGTGCGCGCCGCTGTGCAGGAAGCGTCCGTGACATACCGTCGGGCTTTTTCACCGCGTGGCAGGCTCGCGTCGGCCGCGAATCTTGGCGTCGCACGGGTCGGCCTGACGGACTTCTGGGACTCGGACACACCGCGCCAGGAGCGTCAGGCGCGCGCGCTGGGCGTGATCGCCGCCATCGACGCGGACCAGCGTGTCGCGCGCAGCGTGTCAATCACTGGTCGTTTTGGCGTGCGGCACTTCGCCAACGATGCGAGACGTCCAGCGCAGGCATTCGAGCTTCGCAGTGCCACACTTGAGACAGGGTGCGATTCTGGCTGTAGTGTGAACGGGGATGGTAGGTCGATGCTGGCCCTTCCGCGATACGACCCGTTTCATCTGACGTCGTGCTGATGCCATCCCGCTCGTGCCATCTATGTTTTCGGGACACACTCGGAATGCCTGCACTCTTCACGTGCTGCGGGACCCGGCCGCACTTACGGTGCCAATTCCGAGTTGTCGGTCTGCGGCGACGCGAACCGTTCGGCTTCGCCGGTGCGCTCGTATTCCGTCGAATGATGGGAATGCAATGCACTCCGGTGCCAACTCCGTGCGATTGTATGACTCGCGGTACAAGGCCGCGGTCGTGACCCCGCTTGCGCCAATGTTTGTGATGTTGAGTACCGTAGAACCGCGATCTTGCCGGACCGAGAGTTTGCTATCCGACACAGCAGTAAGTTCGCGGTCGCAGAGAAGCAAGAAAGCGAAGAAGAGAACAGATCGGCGCATCACAAGTCCCTCCACTGCGTGGCTGACATCCTGCTGTTCACCTGCGGACCGCGCAGCGGACAGTCAGGTGCAACGGCGTGTTGTACGGCGCTCTCAGTCGAGTCACATGCGACGGTGCCGTGCGATCTCCTCCTCGCTCAGCCTGAGGAAGCGGGCGGCATTGTCGTAGAGGAGCGCGCGTTTCTGAGCCGCGCTCAGGAACGGTGCTTCCTCGATCACGGCGATGGCCCGCTCGAGCACCCCGGGCCACACCATCTGATCCGACCCGAACATCACGCGGTTGCCGAACCCCGCCTCGACAATCGCCCGGAGGTAGCGATAGAAGGCCGCGCGGGGCTGCGTGTAGACGATGACGCCGACGTCCACGTACACCTGCGGATGGGCGTATAGGACGGCAAGAAGATCGTCGAGCATCGGATAGCCAGCATGCATCAGGTAGACGCGGAGCCGGGGGTGGCGCACCAGCACCTCCTCCATGGTCAGCGCACTATGGAGACGCGCGCGGTAGCCCGCCAAGCCGAGGTAGATCACGCCCGGTGGGCCGGTGCCGACGTGAATACCAACGGGGATATCCAGCTCCTCCGCCAACGCCCAGTACGGCGCCATTCGTTCGTCATCCGGCGCAATCCCCGCGTACTGGTTCGTCACTTCTCCCAGTACGGCGAAGTCGCCCCGCTTGTGCATGCGCCGGAGCGAATCGGGCGACGGCGCGCCGTCTCCGATCTGGAATAACAGACCGGGAATGAACCGCTCCGGCGCCGAAGCTCGCCAAGCTGCCAGACGTTCGGGAGGACCGCTCAGGACCCCGATGATGTTGCGGCGCTTCATGATTGCCAAGGTTTGCGACATGACCTCTGCGTCGGTCATCGGCGACCACACCGGGTCAGCGCACGCAGGCGCCTTGAGCATGGCCATGAATGTCTCATCGTAGGGCCGCTTCGGATCCCACGACGGGAATGGCTCGATGGGAGTGCACATCCCCAACGGTGGCGGGCCCTGGGAGTTTGCCTCGACTGCGTGGAGGTGCATATCCAGAATCGGCGGGCGCTCCTGGGCGGGCGCGGCGGTGGCGAGCAAGGCGAAGACCAGGTAGAGAACGGCGTTCTTCATATGTCGATCTTCCTCGTAAGGTGAACTGCAGCTGCCATTCACCGGGCGTCCCGATGATGGGATACTTCGGATTCCGTCGCCAGCTCTCGTTGGGGGATCGCGGATATGACTGCGCAGGTTGCTGAGTTCGGGTTATTGATGGTAGCCTACTGTGCGGTTGAATAGTGGGTTGGACCGACACCGTTGCCGTCGAGCACTCGGTCCTGTGTGCGAAACCGCGTTTGGCTTCGGGGTTTGGAGTGTTGTGGTCGGAGTGAGCTGTCGCGGGTTCCGTAGACACCATTCTCAGGTGTTCGTGCGGGTGGGGAGGTGGGACATGGCACGGGTCCGACGGAAGTTCAGCGAGGAGTTCAAGCCGGAAGCGGTGCGGCTGGTGACGGGGCGTGGCGTCTCGATGGTGCAGGCGGCGCGCGATCTCGCGATCCACGTCAATCTGCTCCGGGTGTGGATTCGCACGGCGACGGGCGACGCCGCAGCCGCTGCGAGCGGGGGGCACAGCGCGAAGGTTGACCACGCCGAGCGTACGCGCCTGCGGAAAGAGGTGACAACGCTCCGGATGGAGCGCGACGTCCTGAAAAAAGCCGCGGCCTACTTTGCCAGGGAGTCGATGTGAAGTTCGGCTTCGTGGCGAAGCACCGAGGGACGTGGCCGGTGGTGATGATCTGTGACATGCTCGGTGTGCCACGCAGCGGGTTCTACGCGTGCAGGACGCGGCCAGAGAGTCGACGGGCGCAGACCGATACGGCGCTGGGCATCGCAATGCGCGCCAGCTTCGCATCGAGTGACCGGACGTATGGGGCGCGCCGGATCCGGCGCGAGCTGCGTGAGCGTGGCTTCGCCGTGGGGCTGCACCATGTCGAGCGCGTGATGCGGGCGAACGCGCTCCGTGCTCGGCCCCGCCGCCGCGGCTTGCCACCCGATACCGGGGAGCGGTGGACCCATGCGATTGCGCCAAATCTGCTCGACCGGGATTTCACGGCGACGGCACCGAATCGGAAATGGGTCGCGGACTTCACCTGTCTCTGGACCGCGGAAGGATGGCTGTTCGTGGCCGTGGTGCTGGACTTGTTCTCGCGCCGTGTCGTCGGGTGGTCGATGCCCGGCGATGACGGCGGAGTTGGTGACGGACCCGCTGCTGATGGCCGTGTGGCGACGCGGCACGCCGCCCAGCGATCTCGCCCACTCGGACCTGGGCAGTCAGTACACCAGCGACAGCTTTCAACGCATCCTCCTGGCATGAGGTATCGTGTGCAGCATGAGTCGCTCGGGCAACGTCTGGGACAATGCCGTCATGGAGAGCTTCTTCTCCACGCTGAAGACGGAGCGGACAGCCCGCCAGCACTGCGCAACTCGCGACGCGGCCCGCGCGGACGTCTTTGACGACATCGAGCGGTTCTACAATCCGATCCGGAGGCATTCGACTTGGGCTATCTCAGCCCCATGCAGTTCGAGCAGGCAGTAGCTGAGCCGTGTGTCCACGGAACCCGGGACAGCTCATCCGCCTGCTCGGCCTGCGCGTCGAATGCTCGCTGCACCCACAGGCAGGTGCGAACGGCGAGCCGCTCGCGTTGGCGTCACGCCATCCGTTCGAGCGTCGGCTCGCGATATGAAGCCCGGGCCGGTGGCAGGTGATCGTCCACGCGTTGCCTCACCGTTGGCGAGGCTACGTTCGGGGGTACGATCCAATGCGATGGGTACGATGTGTTGTTTGCGGCAGCGCAAAGAATTTCGACCTTTTCCAAGGGTAAAGTCGCTCCATCGCAATGAATTACATGTTGGTTGCGCACGAAGCCGCCGCCGTGCCTCTGACCCTCCGCCAGCACCCGGCCTTCGCTGCGTGAATCGCGTGTGGGGTTCGTTGTGCCCGGAGCGGACGCGGTCGGCCGGCACCCTGGCAGGCTGAGTGTCGCCCAGTGCAGCATCTTCGCGCCCGCCGCCGCCGAAGCAGCAGACTCGACACCCGCCTCGCGCCCCGCGCCGCTCCTGCCAAACGGCCAACTCGCTCCAACGCACCATCGATGTCACCGCCATCCGGCATTGCCGCACAGCTGATCGCATCCACGCTGCTGTCGCTGCTCGCAGTGACCACCGTCGAGGCGCAGGCGCGGCTCACCGCCGGCGATCTGCAGGTGGAGCTGAGCGCGACTGGCACCATCACGGCGCTGCGAAATACCGCCCGCGGCACCGACTCGCTCCACCACGGCGCACCGGCCCCGCTGCTGACACTCGTCCTCGACGGTCAGCGCCAAGCACCGACTGCCCTTTCGATGTCGCAGTCAGGCGGGAGCACACGCCTCACGCTGAGCTATGCCGAGTCGGGTGTCCGGATCGTCGTCGGTGTCCGCGAACAGTCCACCCACCTGGCACTCGACATCGTCAGTGCGACTCCGGAACGCCGCGTCGATGCCGTGATCCGGGGGCCGTATCCCACCACCATCACACAGACCGTGGGTAAAGTCATCGGCGTTGTGCGTGACGGAAGGGTGTCCATCGGCCTGCAAGTCCTGAACGTGAAGACGCTCGGTGGTGACTTGCCGAACAGTGAGGGCAGCACCTGGGCCCGCGGTATCGCCGCCACCGCACATTCGTGGGGCAGCTCGCTGCAGGCGTATGCCATCGACCGGAGCCGAGAGCGCCGCGTGGATGCGTGGGGCGGCAATCAGAAGAACATGCCGGTACCACCGATTCCGGGTGAGACGGTGGTGGGCAGCAGCATCGCGCTCTTCACCTGCCCGGAGCCGGCGACGCTCGACCGGCTGGCGCAGATCGAAATTGCGGAGCGTCTGCCCCACCCGACGATCGATGGTGTCTGGATGAAGCGTTCACCGATCCATGGCCGTTCGTACATGCTCTCATCCTTCGGTGAGAGTGAAGTGGACGAAATGCTGACCTTCACCAGGCGCGCGGGGCTGTACTCCCTGTATCACGATGGGCCGTTCAAGAGCTGGGGCCACTTCGCGCTATCGGGATCGCAGTTCCCGAACGGCCGAGCGGGGCTCAAGCGCGCTGTGGACAAGGCACACGCGCTTGGCATCCACCTCGGCGTGCACACACTCACCAATTTCATCAACACCAACGATCCGTATGTCACGCCAGTGCCGGATGCACGGCTGAGCGTCACCGAGCAGTCGACGCTGGTTGGTGCCATCGACAGCCTGCAGACCAGCATCGAGGTCGCATCGCCCGAGTACGTCAGTGAAGTGAAGGAGAACCATCTGCGCACGGTCCGCATCGGGCGCGAGCTGGTGCAGTACGACAGTGTCGCGGCAACGCGGCCCTATCGACTGCTTGGCGCCACACGCGGCGCATTCGGGACGACGGCCGCACCGCATCGCGCCGGCTCGGTGGTCGGCAAACTGGTCGACCACAGCTACAAGGTCTTTTTCCCGAACTTCGAGATGCAGCGCGAAGTGGCGAAGAATCTCGCTGATTTCCTGAATGAGACAGGCGTCGATCACATCGACTTCGATGGCCATGAGGGTGGCCTGGCGTCCGGGCAGGGCGACTATGCGGTGGGGGTGTTTGCCGAGGATGTGCTTCGCGGCGTGAACCACGACCTGATCACCGGGACCAGCATCAGCAAGACGCACTACTGGCACATCGGCTCGTACTGCAACTGGGGCGAACCCTGGTGCGGCGGATTCCGCGAGAGCATGCAGCAATACCGCATCGACAATCAGGCGCTGTTCGACCGGAACTACATGCCGCACATGCTGGGGTGGTACCTGCTCACCGACAGTACGACGATGAGCGTGGTGGAGTGCATGCTCGCGCGGATGTGTGGCGACTCTCCGCACATGCGCTCTCGACGGTGCTCGTGCGCGAGAACGTCGAGCGACAGCCCGGCGAGCCGACAGCCACGACCTGGCAGCTGCAGCAGGATTGGGATGTGCAGCGCGCGCAGTTCCGGCTCACTGTGCCTGCCCGCAAGGGATCGGCCCGGAACTTCCGGCTGCAGATCGATCGGACCGCAGCGATCCGGCTGCCGGTTGTGCTGAGCGCTGGTGAGAGCCTTGTCTGCGATGGCTCGAACGCGTGTCAGGTGCGCGAAACGTCGGGCGTGGCGAAGTCGATCGTCACGCTGGCGACACCACTTCCGATGCTCGCGACCGGCACCCATACCGTGACGCTGGACTCGGAACGTGAGGGTGACGCGGCGCCGCGGGTGGAGCTGCAGTTCAAAGGGCTGAGACAGATCGACCAGTTGCGCGCGTCGCGGTCGTCGCGATGACGCCGCTCCTTGGCCGGCCCCCACGTATGAACCACGATGGCCGTTGCGCGCGCACCGACGTACTCTACAGTTGTGAACACTGCAGCCACGATGATGTCGGTGATCAGAACGCTGCTCGTCGGGGTCACCCTCGCGAGTTGTGCCACTGCCGGCCCAGTCGGCCATCCATCCCGGGTGGTCTATCAGGGCACCGACGGACCTGGCGCTGGCAAACGCGTCGTCCTCATTGCCGGAGACCACGAGTACCGGTCCGAGGAACTGCTCCCTGCCTTTGGACGCATTCTGGCCCGACGACTCGGGTTCACGGCCAGTGTGTTCTTTACCCTCGATAGCGCCGGGTTCATCCAGCCCGGCAGCTCCAGCATCGGTGGGCTCGAGGCGCTGAAGACCGCCGACTTGCTGATCCTGGCCATCCGCTTTCAGGATTTTCCTCCTGACCAGATGCAGCACATCGTGGACTACATCGATCGTGGTGGCCCAGTGCTGGGGCTGCGGACCTCGACCCACGCGTTTCAGATCAAGGATGGTCCATTCGCCAGATACTCATGGGACTACAATGGCACCGACTACCTCAGCGGGTTCGGGGAGCAGGTGCTCGGAGAGACCTGGGTGGGTCACTACGGGACCAACCACGAACAGAGTTCCCGTATTCTCCCGCGCAGCGACCAGGCCGCCCATCCGATCTTTCGCGGTGTGAGCGACATGCATGTCCAGTCAGGCGGCTACAAGGCCTATCCTCTCGCCGGGTCTGATGTGCTGGCGACAGGACAAGTCCTCAATGGCATGCAATCCGATGCGCCGCCCGACACCAGCAAGGAGCAGCTGCCCGTGGCGTGGACCCGGACCTACCAGGGGGCCGACGGCAAAGCGGGCCGGGTGTTCACCACCACCCATGGCGCGTCCGAAGACTTTCTCAATCCCGGCTTCCGGCGGATGTTGGTGAATGCCGCCTTGTGGACGCTCGGCATGGAGCAGGTCATCACCCCCGACCTCGATGTGGGATTCGTGGGACCGTACCACCCGGTGACGTTCAACTTCGACGGCTATCGTCGCCGCGTGCGTCCCTCGGACCTCGCCGGCTGGGATACCCCCATCATGTCGCCCGATCACCCCACGGACTCGGCGTCCCATCAGACCGGAGGCAAGACCCCATGACGTTGCGCCCGCTTGGCCCATTCGCGTTGGTGGTGCTTGTGATGACTGCGGCTTGTGCGCGCCCGCCACTGGAGCTGAGGGAGGGCGACCACATCGTCGTCATCGGCAATGCCCTGGCGGACCGGATGCAGGACGACGGATGGTTGGAGGCCTCCCTGCAGATGGCCCGCCCCGAACTGCACCTCGTGGTACGCGACCAGGGATTCACAGGTGATCGGATCGATCATCGCCCACGGAGCAAGGGCGTGCCTTCACCGGATGACTACCTCGGCCTCTCGCAGGCCGACGTGGTGTTAGCCATGTTCGGGTACAACGAATCGTTTGACGACGATGCGGCGGGCTTCGCGGCCGCACTCACCACCTGGATCGATCACACCCGCGCGCAGAACTATTCCGGTCGCGGCGCTCCACGCATCGTGCTGTTCTCGCCGATCGCACACGAGAACCTCAACGATCCGAACCTGCCGGATGGGACCGCGAACAACGCTCGCCTGGCGACCTACACCCACGTGATGGATTCGGTGGCACGCGTCAAGGGTGTTGGGTATCTGGACCTGTTCGCTCCTTCCCAGCGTCTGTATGCAGAATCGCCAGCGCCGCTGACACAGAACGGTGTGCACCTCAACCGCGAGGGGAACCGCCGCATTGCCGAGGTCATCGTTCGTGGGTTGCTGCGCTCGTCGCCGAGCGGGAATACCGCCCGGGTGGAGGCGGTGCGCGCGGCGGTGCTCGAGAAGAACCGGTACTGGTACAATCGCTACCGCGCAACCGATGGCAACGATGTCTGGGGATCGCGCGCCACGCTCGCATTCGTCAAGGGGCAGACGAACTACGAGGTGCTGCAGAATGAGCTGGTGCAGTTCGACCGCCTGGCCACCAACCGGGATCCGGTGATCTGGGCGGCCGCCCGCGGAGAGGCGCTCACACCAAACGACTCGAACGTTCCGCCGCCGATCCCGGTGGTCTCCAACCTCGCGGAGCCACAACTTCAGGGTGGCGTGAGCAAAGTGGGGACGCTCGACTACCTGGGTGGTGAGGCCGCGATCGGGAAGATGCGGCTCGCACGCGGGATGCAAGCCAACCTGTTTGCGTCAGAGGAGCGGTTCCCCGAACTCGTCAATCCCGTGCAGCTCGGCGTCGACACCCGCGGCCGCCTGTGGGCCGCCACCTGGGGCACCTATCCCAAGTGGGAGCCGTCGGGGAAGATGAATGACCGGTTGCTGATCCTGCCCGACGACAACCGCGATGGGGTGGCTGATACCGCGATCACGTTTGCCTACGTACAGAACCCCACGGGCTTCGAGTTCTGGAACGGCGGCGTGATCGTCGCGTCCCAACCCGACCTCCTCTTCCTCAAGGACACCACTGGCGACAACGTGGCCGACATCCGCTACCGGATCAGCGGCACGTTAGGCTCCGCAGATACGCACCATGCCGCCAACAACTTCGTGTACGGGCCCGACGGCTTCCTCTACTACCAGGAAGGGATCTTCAGCGTCTCCAACGTGGAGACACCCTGGGTCACCAACCAGGAGTCCAAACGTTCGGGGATGTATCGCTTCAACCCGCGGACCCACGCGTTCAGCTTCCATGCGGAGAACAGCCCCAACCCGCACGGTGTCAGCTTTGACTATTGGGGCCGCCACTACGCGACCGATGCAACGGGCGGCACGGCCTATCAGGTGAAGGACAACCCCGACGGGACCTTCGCGATGCGTCAGATGCTGAAGCACACCGTGCGTCCGGTCCCCTCCAGCGGAATCCTCTCGAGCGCGCACTTTCCAGCCGCAAACCAGGGCAATTTCCTGATCCTGAACGTGATCGCCTTCCTCGGCATCAAGCAGTACACGCTGTCCGCTGACGCGACCACCGGCGACGTCCAGGGCACCGAGACTGAGGATCTGATGGTGTCGTCCGATCCGAACTTCAGGCCCAGCGACTTCGAGATCGGCGACGATGGAGGGGTATATGTCGCTGATTGGTCCAATGCCATCATCGGACACATGCAGCACAATGTTCGCGACCCGGCCCGCGACCGCACGCACGGCCGGATCTACCGGATTACGATGCCCGGACGGCCACTCTCGGATCACGTTGCCATCGACGGTGCGCCCATTCCGGCGCTCCTCACGGCGCTCGAGAATCCGGTCGACGGCATTCGGCATCGGGCCCGGGTCGAGCTGTCGGAGCGGAACACCGCTCAGGTGATCGCCGCGACGCGTGAGTGGGTCAAGCGGTTCGACCCCGCGCGTGAGGCCGATGCCCATCACCTGCTGGAGGCACTGTGGGTCCACCAGCAGCACAACGTCGTGAATCAGGAGCTGCTCGACCTGGTCCTGAACTCGCCGGTGCCGCAGGCGCGGATCGCGGCACGACGGGTCGAGCGGATGTGGACACACCGCGCGCGCCAATCATCAGCCGGCGGCGTGGTGGCGTCCGTTGTGCCCAGGCCGGCCGCTACCGGTTCCCCTGATGATGGCGCCATCGTCATCCGGACCGTGGTCGAGGGGATGCGCTACGAGCTCCCGATGTACACCGTCACCGCCGGCAAGCCTGTCAGGGTGCGGTTTGTGAACGACGACTTCACGCCCCACAACCTGATCATCGGAACTCCCGGTTCACGCGACGAGATCGGCGTGGCAGCGGACCAGCTCGGATCGAACGGCTTTCGGCAGCGTTTCATTCCGAAAAGCGACAAAATCATCGCGTCCAGCAATCTGCTCAACCACCAGACATCCGAGGGGCTCGAGTTCCGGGCTCCAACGGTTCCGGGAGACTACGAGATCCTCTGCACGTTCCCCGGCCACCGACAGACCATGCACGCCGTGCTGCGTGTCGTGAAGTAGAGCGCCCATCTCCATGATCGTCCCTCGTACCACACGCGACGCGATACTCCGGAAGCTCCGGGCAAAGCTGGCGGCCCGCGATCCGATCTTCATTGCCAGCGCTGGCAGCGGCCTGGTGGCCAAACTGCTGGAGAAGGCTGGCGTCGACTGCATCAATACCTTCTCCGGTGCCCGACTGCGGTCCAACGGGATGGGCACCATGGCGATGATGTGGCCGATCCTCGACTCGAACGCGCAGACGCTGACGTACACCGAGCAGGATATCCTGCCGGCACTGAAGGGGGATGCGTTCGTCTGCGCCTGCCTCAACGCCAATGACCCGCTCAAGGATATGCGGACGGTGCTGGAGCGGCTCAAGGCGATGGGTGTCCTTTCGGTCTCGAACATCGGCCCATCGATCGGCTACGTGGACAAGGACAGCCAACTCTATCAGGTGCTGGTGAAGAGTGGCATCACCTTCGACCATGAGATCGAGATGCTGGCGCTGGCGAAGGAAATGGAGATGGTGACCATCGCGCTGGCGTTCGACCTGGAGGACAGCCTGCGGCTGGTGGAACGCGCGCGACCGGACATTTTCTGCTTTCACGCCGGGACGACCAAGGGTGGCCTGACGGGTTACGACTCGGGCGAGACCATCGAGGAGACGGCGCGTCGAACGGAGGCCGTCTATGTGCAGGTGCGCGCCATTCATCCCGAGGTGATCCTCGTTGGTCATGGCGCCGCCATGGAGACGCCGGCAGACGCGCAGTACCTGCTCGACCACACCTCTGGGCACGGATTCTGGACCGGGTCCTCCACCGAGCGGTTGCCGATCGAGCGCGCAGTGCTCGAAGCGGCCCGGGAGTTCGCCAGCCTGACGTTCACCAACGGAGAGAACCCGTCGTGACCCGCACCGTCGTCATTCTCGCGACGCTCGATACCAAGGCCGAGGAGGCCGAGTATCTCAGCCGTCACGTGGTGTCGCTGGGCGGCAGAGCCATCGTCATCGATCTCGGCGTGGTGGGCACGCCTGGCATGGTGGCGGACGTCGCTCGCGACGCGGTTGCCGAAGCCGGCGGCGTAGAGCTGGGCGAGTTGTTGAAGGCGCCGACGCGCGAGGCGGCTGGCCCGGTGATGGTGGCCGGTGCGACCACGATTCTGCTCGACCTGATCAAGGCGGACCTCGCCCACGCGGTGCTCGGCGTCGGTGGAACCCAGGGCACGTCGTCCTGCACCCAGGTCATGCAGGCGCTGCCGTACGGTTTTCCCAAGGTGATGGTCTCCACGGTCGCGTCGGGCGATACGTCCCGGTTCGTCGGCGTCAAGGACATCACGATGATGTTCTCCGTGAGCGACCTCGTTGGCGTGAACCCGTTCACCGCGCGAATTCTCGCCAATGCGGCCGCGGCGGCGTACGGGATGTCGCGCGTCGAGGGAACGATGCTGACCGTCCGGGGCGACAAACCGCTGATCGCGATGACGAACCTGGGTGTCCTCACCGACGGCGCCACGCTTGCGCTCGAGCTGTTTCGCGACGCCGGCTACGACGTGGTCGTGTTCCACGCCGTCGGTTCCGGTGGCCGAGCGATGGAGCAGCTGATGAAGGAGGGCGTGATCGGCGCGGTGTTCGACTACGCACTGGGCGAGATCGCCGATGACGTGTTTGGCGGCCTGCGTGCGGGAGGCCCCGAACGGCTCACCGTTGCGGGGAAGCTGGGATTGCCGCAGGTGATCTGTCCTGGCGGGGCGGAGCACCTCGGCGTTTTTGTCGAGGCGCACGCGGTGCCGGAGAAGTACCGCGACCATCGCTACGTCTTCCACAGTCCGGTGATCTTCGTGCCCCGCCTGAACTCAGATGAAATCGTTCGTGTCGCCGATGAGATCTGCCGGCGGCTGCAGCACACCAGCGGTAAGGCGGTGGTGATGCTTCCCTTGCGCGGGGTCGGGCGGTATTCGGTGCCGGGTGGTCCGCTCCACGATCCCGAGAGCGACCGAGCGTTCTTCGACGCGCTGCGGTCGGGGCTTCCGTCGAGCGTGGAGATCGTGGAGGTGGATGCCGACGCGGAAGCGCCAGAGTTCGTCCGCGCGGCGGTGCGGCATCTGATCGCCTTGGTGGGGGCGTAGGACCACAGGGGTCGCCCCGGACCTGATCACGAATCGAGCGCAGGCCATCACGAACTGTTCGCTTTACTGCAGCGCGCTGGCGTGCTGCACCACGTTTTCACGTGCGTGCCACGGTGCCGCCAGACGCGCGGGCGCTGCAACAGAACGCGAGCGTCAGGCAGCGATCCAGCATCCGTGTCACGATCGCAGCGTAGTCTCGACACGGGAGCATACGCGCCGACGGCTGGATTTCATTTTTCGGTGCTCGGTTGCGCGTGTCGGAGCGCGCGGAGTGTGGAAGCGGACGCGCGACCGATCCATGAATCCCACGGCAAACAGTCCTTCGCGAGCGTCCCGAAAGGTGGCCCGCTGCCGGAAGGCATCGCGATGGATGTGTGGTACTTGGACCTGACCCCGTTTTACGGACACCAAGCTTGCGCCGGGCCTTGTCGGGGGTGGATGAGCTGTCCCGCACGTCAGTTGTGCTGGCGTCGGGAAACGGCGACGTCGACATGGCTTTTGGGGCGACCTGTCTTCAATTCAAACGCCGTCTCCCTGAGTCGTGTCCAAGGTCTGTCTTTTCGTCGGACCCGAAATACAGATGCCGCATTCGAACTGGTCAGGTTGACGAGAATTGCACCTGGGATTTGACGTCAGATTCTCACTTTCGACCAGCTGTCGCTGTGCCAGTCATCCCGGATTCGACCGTTTTGGTTTCACAAGTCCGGGCAAACGGCACCGTGATTCCCGACCTGCCTAGCCTTCTGCCTGGCCTCGAGAGGAGCTGCATCTCTCAGCAGAGTTTCGTTTCAGGTTCACTGTTTAAAGCTGATACGATTAAAGTCGTCGTCAGAAAGCGATGACGTCGGGCGTTTCACCAGTTGCGACAGGTGCAGCCGCTGGTGCTTCGTCCCTTATCATCGGCTTCCGCAGCGACGGAGCGTCGCTGATAAGCGACCGTGGCAGTCGAATACAGGCTTCGTCAGCATCCCTAGAACGGACACAGCAGCGAAGAGTCGACTTCGGGGGAAACGATAGGACGTCAGGACGTAAACCTCAGCGCCGATCAGATACCGCAAATACCAGCGTTGCCCAGTGCACATCCCAATCGGCACCGGACCCCTTGAGTGCCGGTATGATCTGGATGGTGCGCAGGTTCCACAGGCCGGCGCGGGTCATCACGACGGCAGCGTGACCGTCAGCGTCGGTGGTGCCTGACACGTCCTGCGATGCAGAGCGCCGAGCCGCCAACGTGTCACGCAGCGCCGTCGCACCCTTCGGGACGGACCCGGAATGAAACCGCCCATTGGAAACCGAATGGCCCAGCATGACCAGACGCACGTGCAGTGTGTCGCCCACACGGAGCGTCGACGGGTCGTCGAGGGGCATGAATTCCAGCGGGTGCCCCAACGCGGATTCATACGCCCGCGCGCCACGTCCGACTTCAACAACCATCTTGGCGTACTTGGCATAACGACGCGTCAAGCTGTCGCTGCCGTTCGCAGGCAGCAGCCCTTCGCGTTCGTAACGCTCACGCGCCTCCGGTGCGCCTTCCAGGTCGAGATACCGCTTGAAGCCGGCCGGCGATTCGCGCACCGTTCGCGGAGCCAGCTGTACGCCGATGACGTGTTGTCCCGCCTTGGTCGGCCGATACCCCAGTCGCATCGACACGCCGCTGGTCGACACGTCGGTCACGGCGACAACCGTGTCGGCGGTGACCACGCGCGCGGCGACGATTCGGTCCGGCGTGACTGCGGACAGGCTGGTCGGGAACAGACTCGATGTCTGTCCGCTCACCGCAATGCGACCACCTGGCGTGACGGCAAAGGCATCAGGAACCAACCAGAAATCGTGCGCCAGCAGGACGGTGGCCGACGCGACGGTCAACATGGCGAGAACGAAGAATCGCTGGCGGTTGCGGAAGTTGCAATATCGCGACACTGGCTGGCAGGATTGGAATGTGAACGAGATCTTTACACACCGCAAAATTAGTGTTCGTCACCGGAGATCGCCACGCGACGAGACCCTTCGACGTGTGAAAAGGTCGAGCGCTCTTGTAGCCAACGGTTGCAGATCCGCTGGCTTCGCAGGGTGCAGGCGGCGTCCGGGTACACGTGCCCGCGGACGCCATGCGTGCGCTCCGGCGGCTGATCACCGAGTTGCGGCCCATCTACGCATGGGCGACCACCAGGAGCAATCAAGAGCGCGATCCGTGTCTGGAAGCCTGCGCCGCGCAAAGGGTGAGCTGGCGTACGAATCGGGCCGTGCGCGCCGTCCGGAATGACCGCGAGCATGGCGACGACGAGCCCGAGCGCAATGCACCGCATACGGCGCGGCAGATGTCGAGTCGGTGCCCAAGGCTGACCTGCGCTGGCGCGTCATGAGGAGCCCGCATCGCGTTGTGCAGAAGACTGTCAGCAGGGGACGCGAATTCGACGGCCTCACGTTCAACGGAACATCATTCCCGCGAACAGCGGCGTTGATCATCGAGCGCACCGACGCCGTGCCCGTGCGTTTCGGAAACCTCAGTCCGTACGAGGCGACCGACGTCACGCGCGCGAAAGTAGGCGCACTGAACTACGTGTACCACAGCAGGTGCACTGACGAAGCTCCGGGATCGGTTTCCGCGTCAGGGTTTGGCAAGCACAGCCAAGCATGCGTGTCGCCATCGGGTAGACTGATCGTGTCGATGCCGTCGCGCGCCAGACTCCCTGGTATGGCGATGTGAATCGTGATCTCCTGCCGGTAGCGAGCGGATGAGTGAGCCTGTTGGAGCCCTGCACCCGCTTGAAGTACGGCCGACAGCCGTTGAGTCCGACGTGTCGCCGCATGCTGATCACAACGGGCATGATGGAGCCCCGGACGGGGTCGTGACTGCCGATTCTGGGGCCGGTGCCGCGCAGGAGCCGCACACGGGCCATGACATGGACGCCGGTCACGACATGGCCACCGGTCACCACCTGCACGGCGGTGATGCGCTGGACAAGACGCCCGATTCACACGCGGGCCACGACGAGCACGACGAGCACTCAGCCCACGACAAGCACGCGGGCCATTCCGTTGCGATGTTCCGCGACAAGTTCTGGATTTCGCTTGCACTGACCGTCCCGCCGCTGATCTGGGGGCACATGCTTCCCGACGCGCTGGGGTTGACGCCGCCGTCGTTCCCGGGGTCGCACTGGATTCCGGCGATTTTCGGCACGGCGCTGTTCGTCTAC
>Ga0163154_10005168_pt1 | contig 16744 bp, 10 predicted proteins | sample OliLakLV19MP9P1_FD_148649 | JGI IMG/M metagenome (GOLD analysis project Ga0163154, IMG submission 148649) | Freshwater microbial mat bacterial communities from Lake Vanda, McMurdo Dry Valleys, Antarctica - Oligotrophic Lake LV.19.MP9.P1 | ecosystem: Environmental > Aquatic > Freshwater > Lake >... | reverse complement strand
TTTCGCGCACCGAATATCCACCCATTTGCCGCCAACGGTCATTTCTTCCTTTATTATCGACCGTTTTTCAGCCTGAGCAGTTACGTCTGGGCAACTTTACCCCCCGTAAAGGAAGAAAAGTTGAGGTAACTCAAATGCAACGTGTATTGGTGACCGACAAAAACAAGCAACCGCTCATGCCCTGTCATCCGGCATGGGCGAGAGAAGTGCCCCATAAAGGGAAAGCGGCGGTCTACCGTACTTTTCCTTTCACCATCATCTTGAAAGAACGTGAGGGCTACCGTCTTCGTCAGAAGCGCCATTTCGGTTTTCAAACGGGCGACATGGTTAAAGCCATCGTCCCTGCTGGCAAGGTTGTGGGAACGCATAGTGGTCGCGTGGCTTGCCGTGCGACAGGCAGTTTCGACATCAGCACCTCTTTGGGAAAAGCAGCCGGCGTTTCACACCGTCACTGCCGCGTGCTACACCATTCGGACGGTTACACTTATAAGAAAGGACAAGGCGCTATCCCTCCCCACGCCTAAAGGCGGGGGTATCTCGCGCCAATTTTGATGAAATTGCGAGCGCGGCTGACGAAACCCTTTAGTGTGCGCTTCTGGGATGCCATCCAACGCCCACCGGTGTATCATCCGTTTTTTCGCAAAATCGCGGTGTATCAATTTCGCTCCGCCTTTTGGGATGCCTTGTGGACGAGTTGGACACCTCAGACTCGTAAAATCGCGGGAGCAGCCTTCGGGATCGTGGCACTGGTGGGGGTTTTCACTGTGCCTCAGTTGTTGACCTTCATGATTTTTGTCCTGCCGATCATCAGCAGTGTCCTGACCATTTTTCTCTATGGCACATGGAATGGACTTCAACAATGTTTGCGCGTCAGTGGCATGATCGCTCGCTCACGCGCCAGCGGCATGTTTGACTTGTTGGCGGTCGCGCCCCTCGGTGGGTTCGGCGTCAGTTGGATTCTCTCAACGGGCAGTATTTATTATGCGTTGCCCGCCGGCGGTAATTATTCGGCACACCGCATTTGGATATCACGCATCCTCTTTCTGGCGCTGTTCCTGCTTATTTCGTTGATGACGCTCGCCACTCCTTACCGCCTTGGTCAAAGCGCGTCGGATACCTTGTTTGGTGTCATTCTAACGGTCGCTTTCATGAGCTATGCTTTTCATGTTGATGATGTTTTGTCGTCGGTACTCGGCGTCCTCACAGGCATGATCACGCCGCTGATGATACGTGGGGTGATCAACAGTCAAGCCGTTGCTGTCGCCAGCTATCTATGTTTGCAAATTCTCGCTTATTTATCATCATGGTTTATGGGCTTCGTCTTGCTACCTAGCCTTGCGCCAGCACACGCCGATCAAACGGAATGGGCGATCATCAGCATTAAAATCGCCCAAATTGCCCTGTTCTTCTTCATCCGTGACACTATTGCCCGCATTTTATGGGTTGCCCTACACCGTATGATGAGCGACACGGTTGGGCATCTTCAGCAACCTGCGTGAGGATGATGAAACCCAATGACACCATCGAAAACCTATTTTCGGTGCGCCAATGTCTCGAAACAGATCAAAACTCGCCCAATGCAACCTTGCAGTGGCGCATCAACGGGATGAAAATATGGGGATGCTATCGATTAGGGTGGAAAAATGAGCTTTTGCCCACTGCCCAAACCCTAATCCCCAACCCCTGCCCCTTATACTAGAGGAGTCATCCCAAAATGACCGATGTCATTACCCCGGATGCAATTCCCGTCGAGCCGACCGAATGGAAGCCCGACCCTGAACATCCGCGCCGTCGTCCGCCGTGGATCAAAGTCCGCGCGCCGAGTGGTGAAAATTATGAGCGCGTCTACGGTTTGATGCGCGAACAAAAACTGCATACCGTTTGCGAAGAAGCACAGTGCCCCAATATCGGCGAATGTTGGGGGCGCGGCACCGCTACCTTCTTGATGATGGGCGATACCTGCACCCGTTCCTGCGGTTTCTGCGACATCAAGACCGGTCGCCCCAGCCCACTTGATTGGGCGGAACCGAATCGCGTTGCCGAATCCGTGCGGGCGCTTAACCTGCGCCACGTCGTCATTACCAGTGTAAACCGCGACGAACGCGCAGACGGGGGCGCACCCATCTTCGCAATGGTCATCCGCCGCATCCGCCAAGTCCAACCGGGATGCAGCATCGAAGTCCTAATCCCGGACTTCAAGGGCAATGAAACCGCCTTGAAGATTGTCATGGATGCCCAACCAGAAATCCTGAATCACAATGTCGAAACCGTGCCCCGCTTGTTCCGCAAGGTACAGCCCCAAGATCATTACGAATGGGCAATGGCGACGTTGACCAACGCCAAACAGATGGATCCGTTGGTCTTGACCAAGAGCGGCATCATGGTTGGTTTGGGCGAGACCTTTGATGAAGTGGTGGAAGTGATGCACGATCTGGCGCGTTGTGGCGTCGATATCTTGACCATCGGGCAGTACCTACAACCCAGCAAAAAGCATCTCTCCGTCGAACGTTTTTACACGCCCGATGAGTTTGATCGCTTTATTGAAATTGGACGGGCAATTGGCTTCAAGTGGGTGGAGAGCGGACCGCTGGTGCGCAGTAGTTACCGCGCTGACCAGCAAGTCCGTGAACTCTCGAAACTGAACTATATTCGTGTCCATCAGGAACAACCTGCGGAATAACGCCAGCGCTTAGTTCTCGATGATCTTCTCATCAATAAGCTGCTGTTGCACTTTCTGACCGCGTGGGTCGAAGGTGAAGTGCTGACCATGGAGTTGAAATTCCATGTCGTACATCGCCCGACCTGCGCGATTTTTTTCGATGGTGAACACCACCCAATCGCGGAACTGCTTCGCCGTATAGGGGTTGAAGGTCACATGATCCTTTGACAAGATTTGGTACTTGTTGTTCATGATGATGGCGATGTCCGACTCGTAATCGAGTGCGCTGCTACCGCGCAAATGGAACAGATGAATGCGCTTGCTCTTTAAGCCCTCGCGATCTGCCGCCACAATCGACCAAATCGGGATATCCAAGGTCATGGCGATGTCTTTCAGCCCTTCAACGATGATCGTGACCTTATCGTTCTCATCGCGCGGGCGTTCTGGATGAACCGCAATTTTCTGCAAATAATCGATAAACAAAACGACATTACCGCCGGTCGCGTCGCACAACCGCGCTGTCATTTCTTTGATGGCACGCAAAGTCGTCACCGCAGGGCTGGCTTTCACCAAAATCATGCGGTCAGAATAGCGTTGCATCCGTAACAATCCCGGTGCAGTACGCGGATCATCACGCAAAATTGCCTGTAGTGACCCAGCGCCGCCTTCCCGCCCCATAAATCCTTTGGCTCGTTGGGCGACGATGATTTGATACAAGTCACGCAGCTTGACACCCCGACTCAGATCAAGTTCTGGCGGATTGACGCTTTCTAAGCATAACAACCGATGCAGTAGATGAGTCTCGGTATGTTCATAGGAGAGATAAAACACATACTGGTCAGGACGCAGCGCAATATTACGGGCAATCTGCAAGGTCGCGATGGTTTTGCCAATCCCCTGTGCCCCGCCCAACAAGATAAGTTCAGTTTTGCGCAACCCGCCGCCGATAAACCCGTCTAATGGGTCTAAACCAGTGGGCATGGGCACATAATCTACGAGATCGCCCTGCATCAAGCGCTCGTTAGCTTCGTTCAAGACTTGTGTCAAAGTACGGGGCAAATGTGCGTTGCCGGTACGACTACTACTCGTGCTAGAAGCGTTGCGAGTAGGTTCGCGCCGAACAGAAGCCACACGCCCACCCGCCGCCGGGCGATCCCCTGCACCATCGGGGGGTTCTGGATCTGGTAGTTCGTCCGTAAAGCGCCGCGTACTCATCAAAAACACCCATTCATGATTTGGCACATTTCAACTTTATCATATATGCAGTCAAGAAATTGAGCAACCGCAGACGCAGAAAAAATTAGGCGCTTAGCAGCATAATTCACAAATTCATTGGATTTGTGTTAAAATGAGTCAGTTTTTGTCGGAAGTAAGCTCGTTTTTTTGTATCGGCGAGCCAATGCAGTTTCCTTTACAAACAACTTTTGGGTTTTTCGCCGTTCCTACCCCGAGGAGGCAGAGAATACGTCGTGTTACAAGAACTTCTAATCAGAGCTGACCAGCGTGGTTATGTCACTTTTGAAGATGTTCTTGAAGTGATGGATGAAGATGGTGATGACTCCACTGCGATTGAAGCGGTATTGTACGAGTTAGACGAATTGGGCATTGAACTACGCCACGAAAGCGAGAATATGGACGCCATTTTGCTTTCGGAGGACACGGAGCCAGAGTTCGAAACGGAAGAAATGCTGCCAGACTCAACTATTGGGGACATCAATACGATTTCAGCCGATGATCCTGTTGGGCTGTATTTCCGGCAAATGGCACAAGAACCCTTGTTGTCAGCACGAGACGAAATCGATCTCGCAAAACGTATTGAAGCTGGCAAGCGGTCGCGTGACGTTTCGGCGAATTTAGGCGCGCGTGAACTCTGTAATGAGACTTGGTTGGTACATTTAGAACGGACAATTTATGATGGACAAGCCGCCCGCGAGCATCTTGGGCGTGCCAATACCCGCCTCGTCGTCAGTATCGCCAAACGCTATATGGGTCAAGGGTTGCCGTTCCCAGATTTAATCCAAGAAGGCAATGTTGGTTTGATGCGGGCGGTCGATAAGTATGATTATCGGCGCGGCAATCGCTTTAGCACCTATGCAACTTGGTGGATCCGCCAAGCAATCACACGGGCACTCGCTCAAAAAACCAGAACCATTCGCATCCCGCTTCATATGACGGAGCGCATCCGTCAAATGTATCGCACGGCTCAGGGGCTTGAACAATCCCTCGGGCGGCGTCCCTCTCCTGAAGAAATTGCTTTTGAAATGAATCTCCCTGCCGACAATATCCGCTCCATGATGGATGCCAGCCAACACGCGATTGCGCTGGAACGTCCCATTGGCGATGATGGCGATAGCGAATTTGGGGACTTCATCGAAGATCAGGACTCGCCCAACCCAGTCGATTCTGCGACACAACATCTCCTTGAAGAAACCATCGAAGAAGTATTGAACGAACTTACACCGCGTCAAAGCCACATTTTACGACTACGCTTTGGGCTTGGGGGCGGTGAACCGCATACCCTTGAAGAAATTGCTAATAAATTCGGTCTCAGCCGTGAACGCATACGCCAGCTTGAAAAAGAGGCGCTCCGTCGGCTACGCAACCCTCGTTTAGCGCATAATCTCCGGGATTATCTCGGCTAAAGGGGACACCGACTCTTTGAATGCTGCTTCTCACAATTGAATAGCTCCTGAAAAAAGATAACCGGGCATCAGCCCGGTTTTCATTTCCCCTACAAAAAGTTAGAATCATCCCTTGTGTAGAGATTGCAACAGGGTGACTACTCAGGTATGGAAACAGAACAAAATAAACAGAGAGGCATGAAGACGTGAAGAAAAACAGAAAAATACCCCTCGCAATCGTGATGAGGCAGAAACCCCGTTTTGGCATTACCCCATTTTGACAGTAAACAAAACGAGGCAGGGGTTTGTGATGCCCCCTGCCTCGTCGCTCGTGCTGTTTCTAACGTCGCTTACGCCACAATCATCGGCGCTTGAACAGCAACATCTTGCAATCCCTCGAAATCCATCTCTTTTTCGCGACGGAACTGTTGGGTGTACAAGCGGTAGTAATGTCCGCGTGCGCGGATCAGTTCAGCGTGGGTGCCCATTTCTGATACGCCGCCATTCTCGATCACAAGAATGCGATCCGCACGACGAATCGTGGATAAACGATGGGCGATGATGAAACTGGTACGCCCGCGCATCATAACTTCCATACCCCGTTGGATCAGCGCCTCGGTCAGCGTATCGACCGAACTGGTCGCCTCATCCATGACGAATAATTCTGGTTGCGCCAACATCGCCCGCGCCAAGCTGATCAACTGCTTCTGCCCGACTGACAAACGATTGCCGCCTTCGCCCACTTCGCCGTCATAGCCGCCGTTCAATGCCATGATGAATTCATGGGCACTTGCTAACTTGGCAGCCTCTTCAATTTCCGCATCGGTCGCATTCAAGCGCCCATAACGGATATTGTCGCGGATGCTGCCGCTAAAGAGATGCGGCGTTTGCAACACCATGCCGATCCGAGATTGAATCGCATGTTGGGTGAAGTCAGTATAATCTCGCCCGCCGATTAAAATCCGCCCCGCCTTCGGTTCAAAGAAGCGGCAGACCAAATTAACGAGGGTAGACTTCCCTGCTCCCGTCGGACCGACCAGCGCGATGGTCTCGCCATGCTTGATGGTAAGATTGAAATTCTTCAAGATCGCCGTTTGTGGCTCATAGTAGAAATCGACATTCTCGAACACAATATCACCCGCAATCGTGCCGGGGTTGATGGCTTGCAGCTTATCCACCACATCCGGTTGCGCATCCACCAGCGAAAAGATACGTTCCGCCGAAGCAATCGCTTGCTGCATAGAGGCAAACACACGGGCGATATCTTGCACTGGCCACAACATAAACGTGACATAGGTGATAAAGGCTTGAATACCGCCCACCGTCATCACGCCTAGTTCTACCTGCGCCCCACCAAAATTGACAATACTCGCCAATGCCAGCGCACTGATGATCTGCACGGCAGGCAAGAACAATGCCGAAAACCACGCGGCCCGATATGACGCCCGATACATCGCATTCGTCAATTGTCCGAATTCTTCTAAATTACGCGCTTCGCGATTCATCGCTTTGACCACACGCACGCCCGTGATGTTCTCGTTAAACGCGCCTGTGATCTTAGAGTTGGTCTTGCGGGCAATACGGAACTGCACCACAATCCGCCGTTCAAACCACATCGCCACCCCGATCAACACGGGAATGATCGAGAAAACGATCAGGGCAAGCTGCCAGTTGATGCTGAGCATAAACGCGAATGCCGTGAAAATGTTGATCACTGCCCACGCACTATCCAGCATCCCCCACGTCACCAAATCAGCGATCCGCTCGGTGTCCGAAGTCACGCGCGACATGATCCAACCGACGGGCGTCTTGTTGTAGTATCCCAACGAGAGCGTTTGCAAATGATTGAAAATCGTCTGCCGCATCTCGTATTCCACCCGCTGCCCAAGCATCCCCGTCAGAAAGATAAATGCAAAGACGAACACTGCTTGCACAAAGACTGAGATACCGTAAATCAGGGCGAGATCCCCCAGCACATCAGGGTTGCCCACCAAAATACCATCATCCACCATCCGCATCACCAAAAAGGTGAAAAACGAATTTAGGAACGAGACCACCGCGACTGAGGCAAGGAAACCCAAGACCAAGCGCCCATGGGGTTTGACATAACCAAAGATGCGTAACAGCGTCCGCCCGTTAAACTTCGCGTCAAACTCTTCTTCATGGAAACCGGTGTCAGACATTGGCGATTTCCCTTTCTAGTTCATTCTCAATACGCGCTTGCAAATCGAAAATACGTTGGTAGAAACCGTCTTCGGCAACCAATTCTTCATGGGTGCCCCGTTGCACAATACGCCCTTGATCCAAGACAAGGATGAGGTCGGCATTCATCACCGTTTGGACACGATGGGCGATGATAAAGGTCGTCCTATTAGACTTCAATCCATCCATTGCCTCGCGAATATTCGCTTCTGTCTCAGTATCAACCGATGAGGTCGAATCATCCAAGATCAGGATCGGCGGGTCTTTCAAAATAGCGCGGGCAATAGCGACTCGTTGTTTTTGCCCACCAGACAAGGTGACGCCTTTTTCTCCCACCACCGTCTCGTAACCTTCTGGGAAAGACAAGGCGACATGGTGAAAATCAGCGGCACGCGCTACTGCAAACACTTCTTCATCGCTGACCTCACGGCTCACCCCATAGGTGATATTCTCTCGCAGGGTGCGCGAAAACAAGAAAGGTTCCTGCTCGACAATACCGATATTTGTGCGCAAAAATTCACGCGAGATCGTCTTGATGTCGATGCCATCCAACGTGATTTTACCGCTGGTGTACTCATAAAAGCGCGTCAGCAAGCTCACCAGCGAAGTTTTGCCCGATCCGGTCGAGCCGATCAAAGCGACACTCTGCCCCGGCTTTACGGTGAAGCTGATGTCACTCAGCACTGCGCCGCCCGTCTCATAATTGAAGCTCACATGTTCAAAGCGAATCTCACCTTGCACAGGCGCACCCAAGTCCTGTAAGCCCTCAGTCAGGGGTTCACGGATTTCGTTGATGATGCCCGTGACTCGTTCATAGGACACCAAGCCTTCGGACGCCGCGACGATGATCCGCCCCAAACTGCGCATCGGTTCGATAATCCAAATGATCATCCCCACATAGGCGAGATATGATCCAATGGACAGCGTGCCGTTCAAGACCATCAACGCACCGATCACATACCCCGCCAACAATTGAAAGCCCGCCAAAAGATCAGTGAGGGGCCAATAGAACGAGTGCAACGTCAACAGCTTAATGCCACGACGGTAATGTTCAAGGTTATCAGCATCAAACTTTTCGCGCTCAAAGGCTTGCCGCGCAAACGCTTTGACGACCCGCACCCCCGACAAATTCTCTTGCAGGGTGGTGGATAACTTGCCTTCCTGCTCTTGATAACGGGCGTATTCTTTCTGAATCTTCCCGAAGAAAAATACTGAAAGCACCGCCAAAAATGGCACGATGACGACGGAAATGAGCGCCAGTTCGACATTGATCGTCAACAAAGCCAACCAGTTGACGCCAAACAACAATAAGATCCGTCCTAAACCAATGGCTTGTTCCGAGTAAAAACGACGTACCGCATCGACATCTGAAGTCACCCGTTGAATCAGTTCACCCGTCTTGTTGCGGTCGTGATAGGTGAAGTTGAGCCGCTGCAAATGATCGTACAAATAATTGCGGATACGAAGCGTCATCCCTTCGGCGGTGCGGGCGGCTAAAGTGCCACTGATAAAGGTAAAGGTGCCTTCGACAAACGAAAGCGCAATAAAGCTGAGCGCCATCAAGAGCAGCGCTTGTCCTATTTGGTCACGCAGCAATACATCGTCTACGAGATAACGAAGCAGTAATGAGGTGGTAGTCTTGGATGCTGCGCTCAACCCTAGCGCGACGATTGCCCCCAAGTAAGTCCAACGATAGCCTTGCATCAACTGAATGAGACCGGCAAGACGGTTTCGGGATGTTTTGGGTTGCCAATTGTCGATAGTTGGAAGCGATGATACGGTCGAAGTCAAAGCATTGTCTCCAGGGTACACTGCACACTTTGCGCTGTGCGCCCAAGGGACTGAGCAATCGTTATACACAACGCAACCTTCACAATATAGTACGTTTTCAAAAATAACACAAGAGGGTAAAAAAACGCTCAAAGGTCTATAAAGGCTCACTAAGGTTCAAAATTTGTGTTAACTTTCGAATGTCATGCGCTTTGGATCAAGGCTACCACTTGCCGTTTATGCCCACCTTCATTTAAGCTCACATAATCTTTTTGTAGAGAAATGAAACCTGCCCATGACCACTCACAAATCCTCATCATCTCGACTTAGCGCACCCGGCATAATGTTGATCGCGCTCTTGCTGCTGCTCATCGCCGCGAGTCGTGCCATGCGCTTAAATGTCAATTTCAATGAGGTGACGGTTGATGAGGTATGGTCGGTGTGGCAGACGTTGGGTTCGCCCAACGACATCATCCGTTGGACGCCCTACGATTGGACACCGCTGTACTATCTCGGATTAGGGGCATGGCGCGGGCTGGTCGGGATTCATCCGGTGGTACTCCGTTGGTTATCGCTCTTATGCTTCGTGATCGGCGCGGCGGCGATGATTCGCGTTGCGCAGCGCTTGAAGGCATCGCCGTTGATCACGATGTTGGCATTTGCCGTCCCCAATTATCTCATCTTTATGAGCGTCGAACTGCGCGGCTATGTTTTTTTGCTCGCGCTCTACCCGCTGGCGATCTGGTTCGCCTTACGCTATTTGGCGGTTCCGCACTGGCGCAGGATGCTCCCCTTAGTGTTGGCGATGACCGCCATGATTTATACATCCCTGACCAGTATGATGGCATTACCCATGATGGGCTTATTCACTTTATTTCTGTATCCCCGCCGTCTATGGCGCTGGTTCATGCCGGTGATAGCAACCATTATTTTGTGCATCCCCGAAATCCTGAACAAAGCTGAATTAATCGTCAACCGCACCCGCGCGACCTTCACCATCGATCTGCCCCCTGTCATCGAAGCCCTGGCGGCTATTTATCGCACATGGGCATCAGACTTGGTGGTGGGATGGATCATCCTCTTGGGAATCGCGCTCTTTTTCATCCGACGAGATACCCGCAAGGCGCTGATCGCAGGGTTGTTGATGTGGGGGACATTTCCGATCATCCTCTACGTCACCAACGGTCAGATTGGCTTTTTCAATCAACGTTATGCGTGGTGGGTGATGGTGGGCTTAGCACTCTTGATTGGCGTGGGCAGCGCCCATAGCCCTCGGTGGTTACGCCAAATGGTCGTCGCAGCGTTAACACTCTGCCTATTCATCCCATTGTCGATTGAGCCATATCAAATTTTGACCACCCGGCTGGGCTGGGCTTTTCAATGGTTAGAAACGCGCGTCCAGCCCGGTGATGTCATTCTGCTCGATCCCCAATGTAACTGCGGCGATCTCGAAATTTTCGATTATTACAGCCAAGTTTATTTAGCTCAGCGGGCACAATTCGTGCAAGCACCGCGCGTCTATCGTCGTGTTTGGTACATAACGGGTGCCGCCGGAGCGACACCAGATGTGTTGGCGCAAGTCCAGCAAGGGCGGCGGGCTGATGTTTTTTTCGGTCCCCCCGAAGGCTTGTTTCGGCTGTATGAAGCGCCTCCCAATGCCGAGGGCATCCTGTTTGCTAACGGGATGCGCTTTCACGGCATTGATGTACTCAGTTCGACGGTGTTGCCTCTGTATCATGAGGGCGACACTGTTCGCTTCCGTTTATGGTGGTCTGTTGATCAACAAGTACCCTTGGATTACAGTGTGTCGATCCTGCTCAGTAATCCAACTGGAACCCCTATCGTCCAACAAGACAGCGCCCCACAAATTATGTCGGCGCTCGATCTGCCGCATGAAACCAGTCAATGGATCATCAATCAATTCTATATCGAGGAACGCACCCTTCAACTCCCCGATACCTTGGGGAGGGCTGTGTATCCTCTGGTGATGGCAGTCTACTGGTATGGCGACCAAGTACGATTGAATGCTCCCGGTATCTCGGCAGAAGGGTTTTTGCATTTGGCGGATATCACCGTCTTGTCGTGGTGACGATCACTCCCAGAGTAATCCTGAAAAATGAGAAAACTCTCATGCTCTTTTGAATGTATACCCCTAGCTTGTAGGGGGTAACGATTCTTAAGATGCTTATAAAATGACGCTACGTTATTCTTGCATTATCAACACTAGAAACTGAGACGGGAACTTATGCTGGCAAAACAGGCACAAACACCTGCTGTTGCGATGTGGCACACGCGCGAAGCGTCCGCAATCCTCACCGAATTGAATGTGAAACCCGATCATGGGCTGGCAGACTCCGAAGTACAAACGCGCCTAGAGCAATATGGCGCCAATGAACTCGTCGAGTCCAAACTTAAATCGCCTTTCGCGATTTTGTGGGAACAGATTACCAATCCCCTCGTCCTGCTGCTGATCTTTGCCGCTGTCTTGTCCGCCTTTTTAGGGAAAGCGGATAGCTTCATCGCGATCACCGCCATCGTTATCCTCAACGCGATCTTGGGTGTGGTTCAAGAGTATCGTGCGGAACAAGCGATGGCGGCGCTTAAGAAAATGGCGGCACCCATGGTGCGCGTGCGCCGGAGCGGGAGCGTGATCGATACCAATCCGGCTACGCTCGTGCCCGGTGATATCGTTCTCCTGGAAGCAGGTTCGGTCGTCCCCGCCGACGCGCGCTTGGTCGAAGTCGCCAATTTGCGCGTGCAAGAGGCGTCGCTCACAGGCGAATCACAACCGGTAGACAAAAAAGAAATCGTCATTAAAGAAGCCAACGCTTCTTTAGGCGACCGCTTCAATATGATCTATATGGGCACCTCGGTCACCTATGGACGAGGCACTGCGGTCATCGTTGAAACCGGGATGCGCACCCAACTAGGAAATATCGCCAACCTTATCCAAAGCGTCGAAAGCGAAAAGACTCCATTACAACGACGCATGGATGAACTGGGCATTGTCCTGATCCGCGCGGCGATTGCCGTCATGCTGGTCGCGCTTGTTGTCGGCTTGCTCGTGGGTGATGCCTTTGAAGAGGTGCTCTTAAATGCCGTCGCGATTGCCGTCGCTGTCGTGCCCGAAGGCTTGCCCGCCGTCGTGACCATTGCCTTGGCATTGGGGGCACAACGCATGTTGAAGCGCAACGCCCTCATCCGCAAACTACCCGCTGTCGAAACACTCGGCTCGGTGACGACGATTTGCTCGGACAAAACCGGCACCTTAACGGAAAACCGGATGACGGTCACAACGATTGATGTCGCTGGCGATATCTCGCGCATTGAGGATGTGGTCAAAATTGGGTATAACGCCCTCTTGAGTACCAATGGCAAACTCACCAACACCCCTAAAGCGGCACAAGCGATCCTGCTGGCGGGTGACACCCTTTGCAATGATACCATTCTGGAACAGACTGCCGATAACTATTCAACCTTCAGGCTTTTGGGCGACCCGACCGAAACCGCGCTGGTCGATGCTGCCGCCAAATACGGCTTAGTCAAACCACGTTTGGAAACCTTCATGCCGCGCGTGGGCGAAGTCCCGTTCGACTCGGATCGCAAACGCATGACGACAGTACATCAGATGTCGGCCACCGTCACGCCCACCGAAGCAGAACAATATCTCATCGATCTGTTGGGCTTAACCCCCACACAGTCCGTCAGCTTTACCAAAGGCGCGGTCGATGGCTTACTGAATATCAGCACCCAAGTATGGCATGATGGACAAGTCAAACCCATTGATCCCAACTGGCGCGAGCGCATCCTGAGCGCCAACAATGAACTGGCACAACAAGGCTTGCGCGTCTTGGGGTTGGCATACCGCCATCTCGATCCCCAAACCCCGATCAGCGAAGCGACCGTCGAAAATGGATTAATTTTCGTGGGCATGGTCGGCATTATCGACCCGCCCCGCGCCGAAGTGAAAGAAGCAGTGCGCGTCTGTAAAGGAGCCGGCATTCGTCCGGTGATGATCACGGGGGATCACCCGTTGACCGCCTTCGCCATCGCGCGCGAGTTGGGCATCGCCAAAGATGGCGACCGCGTACTCACGGGGCAAGACTTGGCGAAAATGAGCGAGGCGGAACTGGAAGATGTCGTTGAAAAAGTCGCCCTTTATGCCCGCGTCTCCCCCGAACACAAACTCAATATCGTACATGCCTTACAAAAACGCGGACATATCGTCGCCATGACGGGGGACGGTGTGAACGATGCCCCCGCTTTGAAGCGCAGCAACATCGGCGTGGCAATGGGCATCACCGGCACCGCTGTCTCGAAAGAAGCGTCGGACATGGTAATCCTTGACGACAACTTCACCACCATCGTCGCCGCAGTCGAAGAAGGGCGTACTATTTATGACAATGTGCGTCGTTTCATCAAATACCTGCTCGCCAGCAACACGGGCGAACTCATCGTCTTGCTAACTACCCAGTTGATCGTTGGCATGAGCCTACCGCTGACCACATTACAAATCTTGTGGATGAACTTGATCACCGATGGGGTACCCGCGTTGGCGCTCGGTGTCGAAAAATCAGAGCCGGGTGGCATGAAACGCCCCCCCTATGCCCCCAATGAAAGCTTGTTCGGGCGCGGTTTGGGGCGTCACATCGGGATTGTCGGCATTATCCTCGGCGTGACCGGCGTCGCGCTCGGGTATTGGGCATTTTCCTCCAATCTGCTGGCAGTCAATGGCGCGCCCGCTTGGAATACAATGGTGTTTATGTTCTTGACGCTGGCACAGATGGGACACGCGCTCGGTTTGCGTTCGCACACCGAGTCGTTGTTCAAGGTCGGCTTACGGGGCAACCCGCTACTCATTGGTGCCGTTATTGTGACTGTGCTGTTACAACTACTGGCAGTGTATACGCCCTTCTTCAACAATATCTTCAATACCGCGCCGCTCACGGGGGAGCAGCTGCTCATCTGTTTCGTCCTCAGCACGGTGGTGTTCATCGGGGTCGAAGCCGAAAAACTCCTCATTCGTCGTGGTGTCCTGAAGTAAGTAACCTATCCGAATGGGAATGTTGGGCTAACGAACATTCCCGTTCGGGTGCGTTTCACAAACCGCACCAACAAACATAACGAAGCAGTAATTTAGAGAGAAAGATAATCTTCCATGAATTGCCCCGTATGCAAGACTGTAGAACTCAAAATGTCCGACCGCCAAGGCATCGAGATCGACTACTGCCCACAATGTCGTGGCGTGTGGCTAGATCGCGGTGAACTCGACAAAATCATCGAACGTTCGGAGCAATCCGTCGACACTAGTCGCCCAGTTGCCGTGCAATCCCCTCCCCCCATGGCAACGTCCCCTTACCGAGATCGTGATGACGATGATGATGATCGTGTCAAGTATGCGCAACGCGATCAACGTCGGGATCAACCTCCTTATGAGCGTCGCGACGATGATGATCGTGTAGAGTATGCCCAACGCGATCAACGTCGGGATCAACCTCCTTATGAGCGTCGCGACGATGATGATCGTGTAGAGTATGCCCAACGCGATCAACGTCGGGATCAACCTCCTTATGAGCGTCGCGACGATGATGATCGGTATTCAAGCGCTAAACCAAAGCGCAAAGGCATGTTAGGAGAATTGTTTAACATCTTCGAGTAGTAAAATCAGCAAATTTAACGCAAAATGCAAGCTGCATTGTCAATTCAGGGCGATCTGATTGATAATTCGGCTTGCTGTTTTTACAAGCCTTTTACCGCATCATAAGGAGCATTTCCCGTTATGGCAACAAAAGTCCCTATCACAGTCGCTCATGGTGACGGCATCGGTCCCGAAATCATGGATGCTTGTCTCCGCATCATCACTGCCGCCGGCGCAGATGTCGAATTTGAAACCATTGAGATCGGTGAAAAAACCTATCTCGCTGGCAACACCTCCGGCATCGCGGAATCCGATTGGGCATCACTACGTCGCACGCGCGTTTTCTTCAAAGCCCCCATCACTACCCCGCAAGGCGGCGGTTATAAGAGCTTGAACGTCACGGCGCGTAAAACCCTCGGTTTGTACGCCAATGTCCGCCCGTGTGTTTCGTACTATCCCTTCGTGGATACCAAACACCCCAAGATGGATATGGTCATCATTCGTGAAAACGAAGAAGACCTATATGCCGGTATCGAGCATCGCCAGACCAATGAAGTCTATCAGTGCTTGAAGCTGATCACGCGCCCCGGTTGCGAAAAGATTGTTCGTTACGCTTTCGAATACGCCCGCGCCAACAAGCGTAAAAAAGTGACGGCATTCACCAAAGACAACATCATGAAGATGACCGATGGCTTATTCCATAAGGTCTTTGATGAGATCGCTGTCGAATACCCCGATCTCGAAAACGAACATTGGATCGTCGATATTGGGTCTGCCAAAATGGCGGATACCCCCGAAGCTTTCGATGTGTTGGTATTGCCCAACTTGTATGGCGATATCTTGTCCGACGTTGCCGCGCAGATTGCCGGTTCGGTCGGTTTAGCGGGGTCTGCCAATATCGGTTCTGGTGCCGCCATGTTTGAAGCGATTCACGGGTCTGCCCCCCGCCGCGCCAATCAAAACCTCGCCAATCCGTCGGGCTTGCTGCTGGGTGGCGTAATGATGATGGTGCATATTGGGCAACCCGATGTCGCCGAAACCATTCACAATGCGTGGTTACGCACCCTCGAAGAAGGCATTCACACCTACGATGTCTATCGTCGCGGCATCGAAACTGGCGTCAGCAAGCAAGAAGTGGGTACCAAAGAATTCGCCGATGCAGTCATCGCCCGTCTTGGGAAATTGCCAGAAACCTTGAAGCCCGTCACCTATGCGAAGGGCGATCAAGCGGTGATGAACTTGAAGCCGTATGTCGCCGCCGAACCTGCCAAACGCGATTTGGTCGGTGTTGATGTCTTCTTGTACAACAATGACCGCGATCCCAATAAACTCGGCGACTCGCTCGTCGCCATCGCCAATGGGGACGGTCTCGCGCTGTCGATGGTCAGCAATCGTGGGCAAAAAGTATATCCTAACGGTGCCCCCGAAACTTTCTGTAGTGATCACTGGCGCACTCGTTTCTTCGCCACTCAAAAAGGGCAACCCATCACAGGTAGCCAAATCATTAGTTTGCTGAACCGCATCAATGCGGCGGGTTTCGACTTTATCAAGACCGAAAACCTGTACTACTTCGATGATGCCCCCGGCTACACCAGCGGTCAAGGCGAATAGGTTTTTCTAAAGTAGGCGCTTAAGCAAGTTGCGGATCGTTGATGTAAGCATCAATCGTGCCTGCGGATAGCTTCTCAGAAAAATCGATTTTTCGCCCATTATCGGCTCATTTCTCCAAAGTGCCGCTGATTTTCATATCAGGGGCACTTTTATTTGTTTTTTCCAACGATAGCGTAGGGCAATGGTAGTGATGACGGTATAGGCGAAATGATCTAAAATAACGAATAATATAAAGACATCACA
>Ga0163154_10005166_pt1 | contig 16748 bp, 3 predicted proteins | sample OliLakLV19MP9P1_FD_148649 | JGI IMG/M metagenome (GOLD analysis project Ga0163154, IMG submission 148649) | Freshwater microbial mat bacterial communities from Lake Vanda, McMurdo Dry Valleys, Antarctica - Oligotrophic Lake LV.19.MP9.P1 | ecosystem: Environmental > Aquatic > Freshwater > Lake >... | reverse complement strand
TTAGGCGTACAATTTTTGATAGGTTGTTTGACCGAACACTTACAATATAAACACCTGAAGCAAATGACGAAGTAGATATGGTATGTACTTCGCTTTCCGAATGATTGAATTGCTCTGTCGCTACCGTTACGCCTCTCACATCAGCTATTGACACCACTACAATGCCTTCAAATTGATTTGAAAGTCGAATGTTTACCAATTCATTGGCCGGGTTAGGGTACATTTCGAAGTCTGAGGCTTTTTCATCAACGCCTAACCTAGCTCCAGTTGTAGGAAATAATCTGCTTTGAGGAACCACTTGTTGGGTTTGTCCTGGATATGCCCAGAGTAACCTAGCTACAGCACCACCCGATGCCTCAAAGAACTCCATGTTTACATTATATTTTTGACCTGCTGAAAGCGACATGGCTGTTCCATTGTCTGTAGTTGGTCCGTGGAGTGTCCAGTTATTCACTACTTGTACATTGTTGATAGAAAGCCTTACGCCATCATCGGAAGTAGTACTGAAAGTATATGAACCTGATACTGGAGCTTCTACTTCACCTGTCCATCTTACAGAAAATTGATCAGAGCCCATAGAAGTTGCAGGTGAACTGTTACCCCAGTCAAAATCTACTGTCGCATCAATTCTGCTCAAAAGTGCTCCAGTGAAATCCTGATTGTCATAGTAAGCACCAGTTAAACCAGTGCCTGCAACTGCTGTAAATGAAGCTATTCTAGTAGCCGGAATAGGTCTTTCCAAAGTTGCATCAGGCAATTGCCATCCTACAGCTAGGTTATCGCCTCCGCCTCCTTCTTTCATTAAAGCTTCAATATAATATCTCTGTCCAGCCACAAGTGCAATGGAAGCAGATTGTTGTTCAGAAGATTTCGTCCACTCTCTTGAATTAGACCATCCAGGAACATATGCTATTCTGGTTTTATTAACTGAATTTGCATCTGTACTTAACCACAATTCACTGTTGTCATCACCGGAAATCCAGAATGTATAATTTCCTGATTGAGGTGTACAAACATAACCGCTGATACGCTGACCATAGTTGTCAGAAATATCAACTGGTGCTTCAAATAAAGTAACCTGGCTTGTAGAATTTGGAGTATTCGGATAGTTTGTGCTGCTTGTCAGATTGGAAATTGCTGTTCCTGCAATGCCTGTCCAAACTTCACGTGTTAATCTACCGTCAACAGTACAATTGCCTGTAGATGAAGCTTTTACATAACAGCTTTTAGATACACCACTTATAGGATCTCCAAATGTACCATTGTTGCAACCTACAGAACCTGCTTGATTCGTCAAGTATGAAAAAGAACCGTCTGCTCCATAAGCAATATCCTGGGTACCTGTCAAAATGCAATTTTGCCCTTCGTTGGAACAGAAAGTATATCCTACAGGGCCACCAGTAGTAGCCGCATTTGTAGTTACACTCAACACGCTACTTGCTGCAGAAGTATTCCCTGCTGCATCCTTTGCATTTACTGTAAAGCTGTAAGCGGTGTTAGCTGACAAACTTCCTACTGAATAATTGGCATTTGAAGTGGTTCCGACTAAAGTACCACCACGAAATACTTCATATGCTGTTACTCCTACATTATCGGTAGAAGCCGACCATGTTAAATCCACAGAAGTTGAAGTTCTACTAGGAGAAGCTAAGTTTGCAGGAACGCTAGGTACTTGATTATCAACCGTTCCACTAGTTGAACCATAAACGGTTACAATACTAGAAGGAGGCAGTATCACCAAGCCATTGGAAACTGCACTTTGCTCAAAGCTTTTGCTTGCCGAAGTAGTGTATGCTGCCAAAGTAATAGGAATACCTGGGCCAGTAAGCTGTATTACTTTTGCAACCGAACTTTTATTGATCAGTATAGAGGTGAAAGTATTTTCAGCAGTATGTTTGAAAGCCAGTGACAATACATCAGCATCAGGCGATGTGGCATCTACCATTACTGCACCCGGTCTTACGTATTTATAATAGTTTTTGGAAACAAAGTATTTGATACTTGGCAGTTTATCTATCACCAAACCAAATTCTGCTGAACCTTCACCCACAAATATGGACCAGTAAACCCAGGCACTAATTTTACCGAATTTAAGAGCGTTGTAAATATTAGCCATCAAATCTACTGAACCATTCCATGTATTTGGATGTCCAGATGTTTCAGTCATCCAAGTTACTTTTGGATAGGGTGTTCTAGATGCCCAGCCATAATAGTCTGCCCATTGTGCAGCACCTGCTCCGCCTACATTTATACCATCCGTATCATAATTGTGAAGTGCAGCAATTTGTTGGTATGGATTAGCAGCGGGGTCATTATATACTGCATCAAGGTAATCTTTCAAGCCGCCTTGAGCAGGCAAAACTTCGGCAGCATATATTTTAGTGCTCAATCCTTCGGCTTCCATACGGGGCCCTACAATTTTAATCATATCTCTCATTTCTTGAGGATTAACTAAGGCTGAGGGATAAAACTGGTTGAATTGAGGCTCATTCTGTAAGCTAATAGCGTACAACTCCACTCCAGTTCTAGCTTTGATGGCTTTGATTATGGCTACCATGTGTTCTGCATATTCTTCATAATATTCAGGCATCACCCTATTATCCTGCATATAGCCATTGGGGCTGGAGCTATGTTTATTTAACTTCATCCAATCTGGTGCGCTCCACATGGTTAAAATAAACTTTTGCACAGAAGTCCGCTGACTCAATTGCCTAATCAGTTCGAAATTAATGGCACTGTAATTAAAGGCATCATGATTGATAATGTTTGGATTGCTGTTATCATTCACTGCTTCAAAACCTTCGTCAAACATCCCAAACCGAACCATAGATAGGCCCATATCATTTGTAGAATTTACGGCTAATTCTATGTCAGTATCCCAGTACATAAACCCGCCAAAGCCATCGATAGATTGATGTGTACTAGCAGTATTTACACTTACAGCCACATTGCTAACTACATTTGCAGCCAGGTCAACCACATCTACGGATAAAGTATCGTGTTTGGTGACAGCACCTGGATAAGCCGCAGAAACGTAAATTCTTGCTTGTCCTGTTTGTCCTGCCACCGGAGTGAACGACAAAGTAGCTCTTCCGTCAGTGCCCACGCTTGTAAGTGAAGGATTGGAAACCAAAGAAGTATTGCTGCTACTGGCATTCAATGAAATACCAGTAGTGCCGCCTGATCCGTTTGTCAATGCTGAAATTACCACATTTTGAACACCAGCATTTCTTGTAGGAGTTACATCACCAATTGGATTAAAACTCACTCTAGGAACGATTGAGGCTGGGTCTCTGCGTGCCTGAGATCCTATTCTTATATCTTCAAAATAGAAACTTCCAGTGTACATTCTGCCTGGTTCAAAGTTGAATAACAATGCTTTGATCCTTGAAAAATCAACAATATTGCCACTGCCGTCCTTGTTTTTGCCTGAGAAATCAAAATAATATTCTACAAAACCCCCTGATACTGTTTTAGAAACCGTTCCTCCGGTGTTGTATTTATCAAAAGCATCCCATAGAAAGATCAGCATTTCCTTTGGTGCATTTGAAACTCTCATTGTAATACTCATATAAGGATATTGGGTAAGATCCAATTCATTAGGAATACCATACCATGCACCTGCCCAAACATTGTTCGTTCTAGATTTATCAACAAGTATTTGCATAATACCTCCGCTTTCTGTCACATCATGTGCGCCTTCTCCGGTTCCCCAACCTGCTCCTACTACACCGTCATTAAACTCATCTGCAAATCCTGTAATAGGAATCTCCCTCACCTGTATATCAAATGTTTTGCTTGTAGTTTGATTGCCATTGTTATTGGCATTGGCGCCATTGTCGGTCACATTTACTGTGATAGTTGACGTTCCTACAGCGTTACTCACTGGTGTATAAGTCAAAGTTGCAGTAGATTGCCCTTGCGTATAGTTTACTGTAAGGTTTGAAACCAAAGTAGTGTTAGAACTGGTTGCACTTATGGCAAGATTTTGAGATGCAGATGCATCGCCATCATCTAAACCGGTGATGTTTATAGTTCTTTGACCAGTGTTTTTAAGTAGAAATTCATTTGAGATTGCGTTAAATGCAGGCACTCCATTAAGCAGCGCATAGCTGGTTACTCTAAATGTCATCACCCTTTGGTCTAAACCTCCACCAGCTGTACCAGCATTATCAGAAACTGTAATGGAAACATTTACTTGGCCAGCAGAAGAGGGAGTAAATGTGATAGATCCATTTTCATTATCGGAAGTATAGCTAACAGAGGGATTAGGAATAATACCTGTATTGGAGCTCGAAGCAGAAACTGAAATAGTTTGCTTAGCATTCGGGTTTCCATCATTAATTCCGGCAAGATTGATGGTGGTGGATTCGGCCACTTTGGCGATCTGATCCTCAACCTGCGTGATTTTAGGGGCAAGATTGCCTTCTACCGCCACTTCAAAATTTACTACTTTTGTTGCATTGGTATTGGGCGCGGTCACATTCACAGAGATGGTTGCCGTGCCTGTAGCATTTGCAACCGGGGTAAATCTCAACTGGCCTGAAGTGTTTGGAGAAGAATATACGATGGTGGGATTGGGTATCAATGCCGTATTAGAGCTTGTAGCTGAAATCGAAATGGCATTCGTTCCACTTGTACCATCCGTTATCCCTCTTAAATTTATGGTTGATTGACCAGCATTTAAGAAAGTTCCTTGATTCGGGATGTTAGTCAATGTAGCAGATTTAGCAGCTACGTTGCCAATTTTAAAATCATCCAGAAAGAATGTGCCTTTGTAAAGATGACCCCCATTAATATCAATCTGTATCTCCTTGATTCGTGTGAGATCAACCCCCACAATTTGACTGAAATTAAAAGAGATTTCTGTATAATAATTAGAAGCAATCACTTCATTAGGATTAACTTTTGCCGACTGATAATTATTATTAACATCACGAATGTACATAGTGATGTTTAAGTCTCGAGTAGTCTTCACCCTAATACTGGCATAAGGATTGGCCGAAATATTTATCGTTTGCCCAAAATAATAGCTAAATCCATCCCATGAACTTTTATTTGTCACTACTTGCAATTCTTGATTTACAGCAGTAGACTGATAAGACGCATAAGAACCCCAGCCTGCTGAGGAATTAGAATTGAAATCGTTGGTTAAGCCCAGCGCCTGTGAAAACGCACAGGAAATACTGATTAACCCTGCGCATGCGAGATTGAATAGTTTTTTCATTATTAGATTTTTAATAGTTTATTGTTAAATAGAGAAAAAAACGATTGTTTCTTTCGAGTGAAGTAATTTTGTTTTTACTGTTAATTAACATCCTATTTATTGGAGTAAGTGAGGGTAAAAAGCTTGTAAATGATTATCCGGTAATATTAACTATCTAAAGAAGATATGGCGACTAGCGATGAAACGGAAAGCCTATTTGTTTTGTGAATCTTTACATATATTTAAGTTTTAATATAAAATTTACATTCAATAGTATTCACCCTTTATTAACTTACTTAAAGGTTAATAAAGGCTTGAGAGAAACTCTCAAGCCTTTTATGAAATTAAACTACAACTACTTTATTCTTTACAATTTATTATTCAACTAAAATTTTATTTATTACCACTCCTTTGTCTGATACAATTTTTACTGCGTACATTCCTTTAGGTAACGCCCCAACTGAAATGGCAGCTATGCCAGATTGAGTGTAAACTTCAGAACCGGAAATATTGATGATACTAACTGTCAAAATATTTACTGAGCCATCTGCCACAATGTAAAGCATGTCTTCTGTAGGATTTGGATAAAGCCCAATTGCCGATGCCAATTCAGAAGTGGTAGAAAGCTGCGTATCAGTAACAGTCAATACTATCATGGCCGATACAGTAAGTGAACCTACGGAAGAAGCTGTAATGGTAAAAACACCAGCACTCAAGGCAGTGATTACACCAGTTGAGCTGGTTACAGATGCAATAGCTTCATTAGAGCTAGACCAAACCACAGCTTTGTTGGTAGCAGCTGCTGGTAATACTATTGCAGTTACAGTTAACACACCTCCCACAGTTAATGTACGTTTGGCAACACTGACATTTGCAATGCCCACTAAAGTTACATTGATTGGCAATACACTAATTTCATAAGAAGCTAAGATAGAAGGCGTACTTACAGAGGTGGCAGTAATAGTAACCACCCCTAAGTTTAATCCTCTTACTAACCCCGAACCAGTAACTGTGGCTATATTTGAATTTGAAGTAGTCCACGTTAAAGTTTTAGTGGTCGCATTCGCTGGAAGAATAGAAGCTGATAGTTGACTGGAAGCTCCCTTAGCTATTTGACTATTACCAGAGATAGTAATTGAACTCACCAGAATAGGAGAAATGGTTAACTCTACACTGCCAGAAGGGCCATCTACTGAGGTGGCGGTAATTGTAACTATACCAATAGAAATAGCGCTGACAGCACCAGTGGCTGCGTTTACAGTAGCCCTTGAAGTATTTGATGAACTCCAAGTAAGTGCTGGGTCTGAGGGATTAGCAGGGGCAACCATGCCTACAAGCGTTGTAGTTCCTCCGACCATTAGAGAAGAAACACCGGATACTGATACTGAAGTAACCGGAACTACAACTTTGATAACTTTTGTGGCTTTAATGCTATTGTCAAGTGCGTAAATGGCTGTGATGGTAACAGTACCCAAAGCAAGCCCTGATACAGTTCCATTGGCTACAGAAGCAATAGATGGGTCGGAAGAAGACCAAGTAACGCCCAATTGATTTACCTGCCCTATTGGAGTGTACACTTCATTAAGCACTACCGTTTGGTTAATATTCACTTTTCCATTGGCAGCACCATTGATAGAAATACCAGTAGCAGAAATCGGCACTGCTTTAACTGATACTATTACACTGTTTTTTACAGTTGTTGGATAAAATGCTGTACCTGTAACAGTTACCATTCCAACTTCATTAGTCGAAACCATTAAAACTCCGGAAACAGAATCAATAAATGCAGAAACTTTTGGATCTGATTCTACCGCCCAAGTAAGGTTTTGATTTGCATTTGAAGGAAGCGAAGATCCTGTAAATGAAAGCATCTGAGTGCTATTCCCGGCTATCGTTGTACTTGGTGAATTAATTGTAACGCTGGTAATAGGAATCAAAACAAACAATTTAGCATCTGCCCAAATGGCATGATCGTTATCATTGCTGCCGTTTGCTTGGTCTACAACAAGTTTCAATTCGTTTACCCCTAGTAATGGCACTTCTATAAAAACAGAAGGGTCTGCACGAAAAATTACTGCACTTTCATAAAGCAAATTGCCATCGCCAAACACTTGAAATTTAACTGATCCCTGAGCAGTGGATTCATCATCTACACCAATTTGGGAAGTGAATTTTTCAAATGCCCCATTGAGATTATATATTATTTCTCCATTTGCATGTATCCCAATTCCTTTTTGATAAGTAATGCCACCTAATATAAGAGGATTGTTTCTTACTGATTTGTCTTTTTTAACAGTGCTAAAGCCTGTTGTTGCACTTACCCAATCTAAAGTTGAAAGATACACTTGATCTAACTGCCCAGAAACAGTTAATACTAACATCCCAGACACAGTCGCATTAAGCGGATTGGTAGCAGTGGCAGTAATGGTAACCACTCCGTTTGTAACACCAGTAACTAAGCCTGATGGTGACACAGATGCCTTGGTAGTATTTGATGAACTCCAACTTACAACCAAAGATTGTAAAGCATTGCCAGGAATAATATCAGCAGATAATTGTGTAGTGCCTGCAGGTGTATTAATCGTTTTTGTGCCTGTGATATTCAACCCGGTTAATGGAAGAATTATACGAGCAGGCACTACTGAAGCATACGTTTTTCCCAATCTCAATTCATCAAATACGCCACTGCCTTGATTGGCACCATTTTCTCCATAGCAACAATTATCATTGCCAAGTGAAAAAGCAATTTGCGAGAAACCGCTTGTATTTGCATCAAATGTGTATACAGAAGGGCCAACCATGGGTGCTGGTTCTGAATTGCCAACTGTTGGGTTCACAAAACCTGTGAAAGTATGCTGTGTAGCACCAAACTGAATTTTTAATACCATTAATGATGGCGTATCTTGATTAATACTAAATTCAGAGCCTGAATTCGTACTGCTTCCTCCCGTTCTTATCCCTACAGGATAAGGACCACCATTAACTGAAGCCACATTATTAAAATAACCAAATTCGACCAAACGTTTTCCGCTTCCATTAGATGGATCTGTTCCATTGTAAAGTGTCACCGTATTTTCATGGTCTCTCCATTGTGCAGTTTTAGACATTACAAAACTTAGGTAAAGAGTTTCGCCCGGTTTCCCAATTACATTATTTGCATCCAAATAGCTTGGTATCGATCCGTAGTTAAGATCAATAGGTCTTCCAATGTTCGTTCCAGCATCTTGATTATTGCCTCCTGTGATATAATTGCTGACACTTGCCAAGCCACTATACTCAAATACTGGGCTGTTTTTTATTCTAAAGTCAGCATTACTACTATTTCCATTTCCATTTACTCCAAGAATCCAATTTGAAGAAAGCCCAACTCCACCATTGAATGTGGGTAAATTCAAATTGCCCAAAGCATAATCGAACGGTTCGTAAACCAATATATCGCTGGCTATTCCATTGGTGGTTTTGTCAATAGAATAATTTATTTGTCTACTTGTAGATCCTACAGAGAAAGTTATGGCTCCAGTTTTTACAAAAAATCTATAGTTAACTGGTGCGGTAACTGTAAGTACAGTAGAGCCAACACCGATGCTACTAGGGCTTACAATCAAACCTCCATTATCGGAAAGCACCATAGCCACATTTGAAGTAATGGTATTAAACATTGTGCCTCCATTCCCTGAAAAAGTAAGCATGCTAAGAGTACTTGCAAATTGCACATCGTAGGTGTAGGCGATTGCTTTATAAAAATTATTGCCGGAAAGACTAATATCTCCAGAAATGGCTTGATTACCCAAAAATGCCGCTGCGGTAAACGTAATAAGCGAAGTACCCGCAGCAGAAGAAACTGATAAGCTTGAGGAATTTATATTAGAAGGGTTAGCAATGGCTAAGTTTATAGGTGATGTTATGCTCACTACCGAGCTACTTCCGTTTACATCGAAAGAGATACTTAAAGGATTTATAGCGACTAAAATGGGAACTGTACTTCCGGAAATATCAATTTCAGAATACCCTACGCCTCCTTCTTGATTTCCAAAATCAAATCGCAATTTAGCAACGCCTGTTAAAGTTCCTCCTGACACTAAGTAGTTAGATTTTACATAAGGATTAGCCCCCGCAACTGTTATACTTGAGTAATTTGCAGTTGTTAAGAAAATATATGCTGCCGGATTAGAAGCCAAGGCGTAGTAAACGCTCACATTGGGCCTAATACGTCCATTATCTTGCCAGCTGGTGTATATGCTGATTTCATCAATATTATAGCCTTCGTAATTAGTAGAAACATCTAGTGAGTAAGTGATGCTGGAATTATCGCCTATTTGGGCTAAATCTGAATTTGCGGTATTTGCATTGCCATTTGTAAGGGTGTTTATTCCAGCTGTACCTTCTTGATTAAAGTTTCCTGAACTCGCTGAAACAGAGCCAAAAGCCTGCAACAAATCGGTGTTGCTAACATCAACTGCAATTCCATTACCTTCTGAGTAAGTAAATGATTGTGCATAGCTACCAAATGAAGCAATAAATATTGCAACGCATCCTAGTAGTCTATAGAGTACTTTTTTGTAAATGGTAAATTTGAACATGATTAAATTGATTTGACAGTTAATAATAATTAAAGCCCGGCATTGCCTGAGCATAAAAGTATGGGCTATTTCTATCAGTATAATTATATTTAAACTTAAAATAGTGTAATTTTGTAGTTAATAACGTTTAGCTACTTTTGAAAAAATCACTTTAAGTGACTGATAATCAATAGATTATTATTCGGCTATTGCGTATAGAGGCTATTTACATGAATTTATACCACCCATTCTTTAAACCACAACATCAAATTGATTATTTCTTCTGTTTATATTATGGCAAATGCGATCTATGGCATTTTACTTTTATTGCAACTTCCATTGCTGCACGACAACCGCAATACTATCACAGACTCTGATGAAGTATTGGCTATTCATTATGATTTACTTGATAGCAGCAACCACAATATATCATTTGAAAAAATAGTTTCAGATTCTACTTTAAAATACTACAGAATACCTGACAGCCGAAAGATAGCCACGCCTCAAAAGCAGTACTGGCTACGTTTTAGGCTGAAAAACAACACAAACAAAAGTTATTTGATATATGGATTAACGAATTATGATGGCTGTGTATATATTCCTTTACAAGATGGGAAATACTCAAAAGTGCTTATTGATAAAAGAAGCTATTTTTGGCAGCGAGTTTTTTTCTCAAATAGCTATTTAGTTGCCTTGCCTTATAGTCAAGCTGAACAGACTTATTATGTAAATTTAAGTAGCCATCTATTTACAGGCTTAGGCTTTAGGATTGCTACTTACAAATACTTATTTAATAAATCGACATTCAATTTCATTTTTTATACAGCTTACCTAACCATCATTGCTTTTGTGCTACTTTTTTCAATAGTGCTATTAATTAGGCTTAAAGACCGAATTTACTTGCTGTATATGTTGTACTTATTAATGCTTCTTGTGTACTGCTTGTGCTCTTGGACTTTTCTAAATCCATTATTGGGTATTTATATAAATAATTTCTTTACCGAAACTTTACCATTTGCATTCATCACCTTTTTTTTATTGCTGTATTCGCGCGAATTTTTAAACACGAAAAAAGAATACCCTTTATTAGATACAATAATTAAAATATGTGCGGGCAGCCGATTATTGATCTTAGCTGTAGGAATCATTTTAAAAATTGAGCCTTTGCACAATGTAATGGTGGACAGTATATTGTTGCTACCCTCTTTCATTGGCGGAGTAATTGCTTTTCGAGCAGGTACTAAGCACATCAGATATTATTTACTATCCTTTACCATTCTATATCTTGGAATAGTATTGCATACAGAAATGGTAGTTAGCTATTTGTACCCGCTAGATTTTATTAGCAAAGCTATTCGCTTATATTTTGATGAGACAGGCATGTTTTTTTATATTTTCAGTACCATAGAAGTGTTACTTTTTACCCTTTCACTTACCGATCGAATAATCGTGCTTCAGGAGAATAAAGAATTGGAGCAAGTAAAAACAATAGAATTACAAAATGAAAATCTGCTACTCAAAGAGGCATACAACCTGCATTTGGAGGAAGTAGTAGAGCAAAGAACCATCGAAATAAAGCAGGCAAATGTGAAATTGCTCGAACAAGAAAGGCAAATAAATAGACTTTTGCAAGAAGACAATGAAAAACTGAATCTAGATTTGGAGATGCTGCAAAAAGTAAGGGTAATGAAAATGAATGTTGATTTTAAAGAATTTACCCAAACTTTTGAAAATGACGATGCTTGCCTTTCATTCCTCTCTGAATTGAAGTGGAAAAATGGCTTTGAGTGTAGAAAATGCAAATTTAAAAGATATAGTAATATCAACATTCCATTTGTACGAAAGTGCAAGCTTTGCAAATATGAAGAGTCAGCTACTGCTTACACCTTGTTTAATAACATAAAATTCCCGATTCAAAAAGCACTTTACCTCGCTTATGCAGGCTATACTTTTAAAGATTTGAACGTGAATAAAATATCAGAAGAGTTAGAACTGAGAACGGCTACCTGCTATGCTTTTGTGAAAAAAATCCATGAAACAATAGATACCAAAACCAGCCTTAAATTAAAAACCGAAAACTGGACAGGGCTGCTAGTGTAAGTACTAATATTACTACAATCTCGTACTTAGACTACTAGCCATTTTCATCCATGAAAATCTGTAAATTATAGTGCATCAAATTTACTGCTTCAGCACTTTTTTCCAGACGGTTGTCCGATCTGAAAGCTGCAATCTCAAAAGATAAGAGCCATTGGCGAACGATGCCAAATTAATTTCCTCAGCAGCTTTTCCTTCCAAAAGCAAAATGCCAAAGATGGAATACAACTGAAATGATAATATTGGAAATCCCTCTATTTGAACTTTATCGTAGGTCGGGTTCGGAAATATATCAATTGATTTTGAGCTCTTTACATCTATTAATCCAGTTACAGTATTGGTGCCGGGTAGCGTGCCTACACCAGGCGTGGTGTTGACTCCTGGTAAAGTATTGATACCAGGAACTGTGCCCGAAATGGTAGTAATGAAATCAAAATAAGCCGTATATGCCGTTTCTGATGCAGGTGTAGCTATGGTTTGAACGGTGTTGCCCCCTTGAGCCCAACCTGAAAATGTATAATTTCCATTAGCTGTTACCTGCGAGATTACCGGTTCGATGGTTCTTAAAATTCCAACAACGCCAGTAAATGTATATGGCGTTGTTACTTCCATTCCATCGAGTTTTAAATTCAGACCGGCAGGTGTTGTATTAAGGGTGATACCTACTTTCAGAGGAAATACGTCCGTATGGATTGTTTTTGTGGCGTTCAAATTGTCTCTTACAGTTAGCGAAATGCGAAGCCATACATTAGATGAAGTTTCATCAATAGTAGGAATAGTATACGTACCAAATTTGACACCTGTAACTGCATCTAATGCAGGATGGCTGTGGGCATCGTGGTACAAATCTATTTTCCATTCAAATTGCGAAGCTGCTAATACGCCATCCTCAGGGTCGGTAGCGATGCCGCTGAAAGTAATGGTGGTGCCAGCAGTGTACAAAATACTGCCCATTGGGCTTGTAATGGTGGCATTGGGCAGTAAATTGGGAATCACAGTTAGCAGAGCTATATTGCTGGTAATGGTAGAAGTAGCATTTCTAATCACTGCTTTATAGGCTGCACCATTGTCTGCAAATGCAATATTTACTAGGTTCAGGCCATTCGTAGTGGCACCCATAATATTCGCATTGTTTTTCTGCCATTGATAATAAATAGGTTGAGAACCATTTGCACTCACAATAAAAGTTGTGTTTTCGCCTTCCGAAACTAATTTCCCCTTTGGTTGGACTGAGATGCTCACATTTGAAGCCCCGTTATAATCTACTTTCCAAAGTTCACCATTGCTTGATGAAGTATTATCTTGTTCACTTCCTCCGCCTAATCCGGCACGCGCTAGATAATACATTGAACCCGTAGCATTGTCGATCTCCACATCTATAGGGCGACTAATATTTGTGGCAAAACCTATACTGCCTACTGGATTAGTTGGGTCAATCATCCTTATGTATCCATTGCAATAATCCGCATAAAAGTATTTACCTATGATGCTGGAAGGAAAAGCGGTGGTTGTGGGGTTGTAAAAAGCTCCAGCAGTGATTGCGCAACCTTCATTACGTGCATAATCGAATATAGGATCTTTGTAGTTCGTTGGCGGGGTTTGATTCGTTATTTTCCCTTCAATACCAGGCCATCCATAATTTTTCCCGCTTAGCAATTCACTTATTTCTTCTCTGCTGTCGCCTCCTACATCGTTTATGAATATTTTTCCAGTTGTGGCTTGAATATTTGCTTTGAAAGGATTGCGAAAACCCAATGCGTAAATGGAGCGAAATTTTCCTGTCAAGGCTGAAAATCCAGTGAGTGTCGAATTGTATGGATTGTCAGTAGGGATGCTGCCATTTCTATTGATGCGGTGTATTTTGCCAAGCATGGATCCCAAATCTTGTGAGAAACTAGTAATTCCATTCTCGCCAACTGCTACTATTAAAGTCTTGTCATTCATAAATACCAATTGCCCTCCGTTGTGTACTCCACCACCCAAGTTGTCTAAATCTAATAAAGGAACTTCTGAAGCTACGGTGGCTACATCCCCATTGGCAGTAAACCTGCTCACACGGTTGTGCGAACCTGTGAGTGTAGTAGTGTAATATACATATATATATGGTGCAGTAATGAAATCGGGATCAAAAACGATAGATTGAAGACCCCTTTCATTTTTGGTATCTACATTTGGCAATTGAAGAAAGGCTGTGCCAAGTAATGTGCCATTCTTTACAATTCTTATTTTTCCATTTTTCTCACAAATAAAAACCCTCCCATCGGGGGCTACGGCTATATCAGTGGGATTAAGGCCTGTGGCCAATCTAGTCTCTACATAGCCACTAGGCAAATTGGCTGATGTTGATTCGATGCAGATACTTGCAATCGAAATAAATATTAAGATGATTTTTTTCATTGCAATACTGTAGTTGGTTGGAAATACAATTTCTCGATAAATCTACTAAAATTTAGAATTAAATCATCATCGTGCTTTCAAAATTTTATTCCCTAATCTTTTCTATAATTCACATTCCGAAAGTTTTAAACTTTCGGAATGTTCCGTTACCTACTCAAATACAAATTCCGCTCTGAATATATCTGCTGGAAAAATTCATCTTCCAAGTCGTCAATGAAATAAATGGCCTCTCCTGTCGATTTCATTTCTGGGCCCAATTCTTTGTTTACATTCGGAAATTTGTTGAATGAGAACACTGGAACCTTAATGGCGTAGCCTTTTTTCACCGGTTTGAAGTCAAAATCGGCTATCTTTTTTGCCCCCAACATGGCTTTGGTGGCATAGTTCACATAAGGCTCTTGGTATGCTTTGCAAATGAAAGGCACAGTTCTGGAAGCTCTTGGATTGGCTTCTATTACATACACGATTTCATTTTTTATGGCAAACTGAATATTGATGAGCCCTTTCACCTGCATCGCTTTGGCTATTTTTCGGGTAATATCTTCGATTTGCTTGATTACATGGTCGCTCAAATCGAATGGAGGCAGCACTGCGTTGGAGTCGCCTGAGTGAATTCCGGCTGGTTCAATATGCTCCATAATGCCAATAATGTAGCTGTTGTCGCCATCGCATATCGCATCGGCCTCAGCTTCTATTGCTCCTTCCAGAAAATGATCGACCAATATCTGATTGCCAGGGATCTGACGGAGAATCTCCACCACTTGATTTTCAAGTTCTTTCTCGTTTATTACAATTTTCATGCTTTGTCCACCCAGCACATAAGAGGGGCGAACCAGTAAGGGATAACCCAAATCTTTGGCAATATCTACCGCTTGTTCTGCATCTTCCACTACCCCAAACTTGGGATAAGGTATGCTTAATTCTTGCAACAGTTTTGAAAAACGACCTCTGTCTTCTGCCAAATCGAGCGATTGATAACTAGTGCCAATGATTTTGATGCCATATTTATCCAGCTTCTCGGCCAGTTTAAGTGCCGTTTGTCCACCCAATTGCACTATTACTCCTTCAGGTTTTTCGTGCAAGATGATTTCGTAAATATGCTCCCAAAATACCGGTTCAAAGTACAATTTATCTGCAATATCAAAGTCGGTTGATACTGTTTCAGGGTTGCAATTGATCATAATCGTTTCGTAGCCGCATTCCTTGGCAGCCAATACACCATGCACGCATGAATAATCGAATTCGATTCCTTGCCCAATTCTATTCGGCCCCGAACCAAGCACCACTACTTTCTTTTTGTCACTAACGATCGATTCGTTTTCATCGCCAAAAGTAGAATAGTAATAGGGTGTTTTGGCTTCAAATTCGGCAGAACAAGTATCTACACATTTAAAAACTCGCTTAATAGTAAAGTCTTGCCGCTTATTGAAAACCTCGCTTTCCAGACAGCGGATTACATGGGCAATCTGCCTATCTGCATAGCCTTTTTTCTTGGCTTCGAGCAAAATTTCTTTGGTTAATGTTTGAATGGTGTATTTTTCCAATTCATCTTCAAAAACCACCATTTCTTCAATCTGAGCTAAAAACCAACGATCGATCTGTGTGAGCTGTTGGATGTGTTTTAGCGACATTCCAGCCTGAAAGGCATCGTAAACGTGGAATAGACGGTTCCAGCTTGGGTGTTTCAGGCTGTCTTCAATTTTGGCTATGTCTTTCAGTTCTTTGCCATCGGCACCCAATCCGTTCCTTCGAATTTCGAGCGACTGACAGGCTTTTTGCAAAGCTTCTTGGAAATTTCTACCAATACCCATTACCTCGCCAACCGATTTCATTTGCAAGCCAAGCGAACGATCAGCTCCTTTGAATTTATCGAAATTCCAACGGGGGATTTTTACAATTACATAGTCAAGAGCTGGTTCAAAAAATGCACTTGTTGTCTTGGTAATTTGGTTTTTGAGTTCATCAAGATTATAACCGATGGCAAGCTTTGCCGCAATTTTGGCAATAGGATAGCCTGTGGCTTTCGAAGCCAGTGCCGAAGAACGCGACACCCTTGGGTTAATTTCAATCACTATTATTTGCTCCGTTTCGGGGTGCATGGCAAACTGAATATTACAGCCTCCGGCAAACATTCCTATGCCATTCATACATTTAATTGCCAAATCACGCATATTTTGGTAGGCTGTATCTGACAATGTCATCGCTGGAGCTACTGTAATGGAATCGCCAGTGTGGATACCCATCGGGTCGAAATTTTCTATCGAGCAAATGATGATTACGTTCCCTATACCGTCACGCAATAATTCTAATTCGTACTCTTTCCAGCCGAAAATTGATTGCTCTACCAATACTTCATGCGTAGGCGAGGCGTGCAAGCCCCGGTTCAATGCTTCGTCAAAATCTTCTGGTTTTTCTACAAAGCCTCCGCCTGTACCGCCAAGGGTGAACGAAGGGCGAATCACCAGCGGAAAACCAGTTTCCTGTGCTAT
>Ga0163154_10005161_pt1 | contig 16769 bp, 18 predicted proteins | sample OliLakLV19MP9P1_FD_148649 | JGI IMG/M metagenome (GOLD analysis project Ga0163154, IMG submission 148649) | Freshwater microbial mat bacterial communities from Lake Vanda, McMurdo Dry Valleys, Antarctica - Oligotrophic Lake LV.19.MP9.P1 | ecosystem: Environmental > Aquatic > Freshwater > Lake >... | reverse complement strand
TATACTTTTCCATATTGCATTGTGCTGTCGAGGGTTTGGTAGTTTTTCTCATTGTCAAATACCTGTTTCTAGACCACTCATATTTATAAATGCACTATTTTGTTATTTTGTCAATGCGTAAGTCCTATACTCCATGAAAGCTTACTGCCAGCCGCTCTTAATTCAATGCCACACAGCAAGTCTGGCTTGATCTCAAATTGCAGCTTAGCTGGGGTGGAGAGTTGCTGCTGTAACGTTTGGAGCAGGGCTTGACGCTCGGCTGCGGGAATTTCAAAGGTGCTGTAGATCGCGATCGCTTCTTGCTTGGAGACAACCAGATTCTGCAACAACTGCTGGTCTTCACCCGCCAAGTTGCTAAGGCGTTGCAAAAATGTGGACATGATTTGTTGTTCTAGCTCCACATTTGCCAGATCGAGGAGTGCGTGACGGGCTGTCTGCTCGATTTGCTGCACTGCTTGATGACGTAGTTCCAGCAGAAACGAGTCTTTTTGTTGCTGTATGGACGTTTGCCAACGAGCCTGGGTTGCTTCCACCTCTGCCCGCGCCGCCTGAAGCAACGTTTGTCGCGTTTGTTCGACTTCAGCTTTTGCCTGAGCCAGCATGGCGGTTTGGCGATCCGTGAATTCCTGTTGCAGTTGGCGATTATGTTCTGCCTCTTGCTTTGCCTCTTGTTGCGATCGCTCCGCCGTTTCGAGGCGATCGCGAATCGTTTTTTCGCGCCGATCCATTGCCCGAATAATGGGGCGATACAAAAAGCGTTGCAGTACCGCCACCAGAATCAGAAAATTGATGATTTGAGCGCTGAAGATAAACCAGTTAATCGACACAAAATCAGGCTCCTCCCTTGCTCACAACATAATTCCAGAAGGGATTGGCAAAAATTAAAATCAGCGACACTACAAAACAGTAGATCGCGACTGACTCAATAAAGGCCAACCCGACAAATAGCGTGCGCGTAATGGTGTTGGCTTGGTCTGGTTGTTGTGCGAGGGAAGTCAAGGCTTGGGCGATGGCTCGTCCTTCTCCTAACGCCGGACCAATTGACCCGATCGCCATAGTCAGACCCGCTGTCAAAATTGCAATCATGCCCACTAAACCGATATTATTCATGGGAGGGTTGTTCCTGAACGGTAGGTGTTGGTTGAACTTGTGTTTGTTGAATTTCCATACCAGAAGCGATGTAAACGATCGCCAAAATAGCAAAAATGTATGCCTGAATTAAGCCCATGATTAAGCTTAAGGCTTGCATCAAAATGGGAAAAAATAGCGGCGCGATCGACAACAAGATCGTTACAATCATGCCTCCACTCATCACATTGCCAAACAAGCGAACCGCCAAGGCCAAGGTGCGCGAAAATTCACTAATGAGCAGAAACGGAAACATGATAGGAGTCGGTTCAAAATAATGCCTGAGATAGCTCCAGATACCCTGTTGCTGAATGCCAAATAGCGGCACAGACAAAAAGACACACATAGCCAGAGCTGCGGTTGTGGATAACGAACTGGTGGGTGGACGAAATCCGGGCACAATTTCCAGGAAATCGGAAGTCGCAATAAAAATGAACAACGTGCCGATAAAGGGTAAATAGCGATCAGTCTTTTGCCCACTGACCTGCTGAATCTGGTCTCGCAAACCACTCACCAAGACTTCTAGTAGATTTTGCCAGCGCGAGAAATGAATGCCCGTAGACAGATGGCGCGTCACCAGCCAGGAACCGATGCCCAGCAACAGCATGACTATCCAGGTAAACAAAAGGGTTGCACTCAGCACGAATGATCCCGATTGCCAGAAGATGAGGGTGTCAGGACTAAGGTTCATCGTGGGTACGGGATAAAGACGTCTGGCGGTAACGTCTTGTCATCAGATGAGGCTGTAAGCGTTGAATCAGTCGGTTCCGTATCCAAAAGAAGGGCAACAGACACGCCAGCAGGTAAAGTGGCGAAGCTTGCGGGGTGCTTGCTGCCACGAACCCAAAGCCAAACACGACAATACCAATTCGTCCTATGAAACTCAGGAGCGTTAACAGCACTGGGTTTTGTGTGGTTGGTAGCCGTCGCACGGTCAGCCACAGTCCGCCGAAGTAGAGGCAGCCTAGCGCCAGTCCCACCAATCCCGCTAATGGCAGGAGAAGCAGATTACTCATAGTTCGATTCTCCGTTTAACGTGTTGGGTTGAGTCGGCGGTGGTGATGCTACAGGGGGTTGGCGGCGAGGATGTATCATGGTTGCCTGTTCGCCTTCGACCCATTTCCAGGCATTCAAACACCCCAACCCTAAGCCTGCTACCATCAGCATGAGTGTCCAGGAAAATTGGCTGGGAAACCGTCCATCAATCCATAGGCCTAACGCCAGACCGAGTAACGTGGGCAACACGATCGACCACCCGACCAAACCCAGTAGTCCCAAGCCAAACCATAGGCTCTGGTTGTGTTCTTGTCTGGCTCTGAGCTTACGGGCTTCTTTCGCAGCAATCTGCTGGGTAAAGTCTGCCCGTCGTTGCCGCTGCCTGTTGTTGGGTAAATTGTTACTGTTCATTCATCCCCCAGCGCAACGAAGCGCCGAATTAGATTCACTTCTAGCTTGGCCAGGGCCGATCGCGTCCGCTGTTCTTGCTCGTCGAGTTTCCGAAACTGTTTTTCCACTGTTTGTTCTAAACTGCTTAAATCGTCACTCTGTACAGCGTGTTGGGTTGATACCAACACTTGCGAATCACATTTCACCAGAACGCCTTCGTCCACAGCCAGAAAGTGTTCTTGCCCTGCGATTGTGACAAACGATAATAATCCCGGCACTAAGGCGGTGACAAAATCAATGTGATGCGGCAGTAAACAAAAACTGCCGTTTTCCGCTTCTGCAGTGATTTTGCTGACGGTTTCCTCTAAGAGAATCTGTGTTGGTAAACACACCTTGAGTTTCATGGTTTTTTGGCTTCATCAATGGTGCCAATCATATAAAGTGCTTTTTCTGGGTAACTGGAGAACTCATCCTGAAGAATGCGATCGCATCCTTCTAGCGCCGCGTCCAAGTCCACCAATTTTCCTGGCAAGCCCGTGAATTGCTCGGTTGAGAAAAAGGGCTGCGTCAGAAACCGCTCCAGGCGACGGGCGCGAGCCACAACCAGCCGATCCGCCGCCGAAAGCTCCTCTAATCCCAACATCGCGATGATATCTTTTAGTTCCTCATAGTTCGCCAGCGTTTGGCGGATTGCCTGAGCAATGCGGTAGTGCCGTTCGCCAACGATCGCGGTGTTCAGCATTCTTGAGGCTGATTGCGACACATCCATCGCGGGAAAGAATCCCTCACTAGCTCGTTTTCGCGATAGTACGATCGAGGCAGACAGGTGAGAAAAGGTATGCACGACAGCAGGATCGGTAAAGTCATCGGCTGGTACGTACACGGCTTGAATCGAGGTAATGCCGCCTAAAGAGGTATTGCAAATCCGTTCCTCCAGTGCAGCTAATTCCGTTGCCAGGGTTGGTTGATAGCCCACTCGTGAAGGAATCTGCCCCATCAATCCAGATACTTCCGACCCGGCTTGAATAAAGCGGAAAATATTGTCCATCAGTAACAGCACATCTTGATGCGCCGTATCGCGAAAATATTCTGCCATTGTGAGAGCCGCATGACCAACCCAAAACCGGGCACCGGGCGGTTCATTCATTTGTCCAAAAAGCATCACCGTATTGGGTAACACCCCCGTATCTTGCATCTCCTGATAGAGCTCTTGCGCTTCCCGGCAGCGTTCGCCAATGCCACAGAACAGACTTACACCTGCGTGCTGCTTGACCATGTTGTGAATCATTTCAGTAATCAGCACCGTTTTGCCGACTCCCGCTCCGCCCAGCAGTCCCGTTTTTCCCCCGCGTTCGAGTGGTGCCAACACGTCGATCGCTTTTATCCCAGTTACCAGCACCTCTGAGGTGGTGACACGCTTTGCTAGGGCGACCGGATTGGCATGAATCGATCGCCACTCGCTGTGTGCGATCGGTTCTTTGCCATCGATCGCCTCACCAAACAGATTAAACATTCTGCCCAGCAATTGTTTGCCAACGGGCACTTGCAACGGCTGTCCGGTATCGACTACGGGCGACCCGCGTGCGAGGCCTGCGGTCGGGGTGAGGGCAATCCCTCGAACCGTTTGGGCGTTAAGATGGGCAACTACGTCGATCGCGATCTGTCCCCTGTCCCCGGTTTTAAGCTGGTTATGCAGCTCTGGCAACTGTCTGGGAAAGTGAATATCAATTACACTACTTCGCACTGATACAACGGTGCCGCGATCGCGATGCTCATCAATACGTTCGGGATGATTTATCATGCTTGATCCTGGTGACTATAAAGACCTTTTTAGCGATAGCGATGCTTCTGGCTCAACCAGATTCTGACTTTTCCGATTTCGATTAGCTCCATAATTTAGATACTTGAATTTGATAATTGTGATTTATTTTTTAGAACTGGCTGGTCAATTTGCCAGCCTATTGATGTCGTTTTTTATAACTAGAACAGAACAATTCGCACGATCAACCACAGGATTGCTGACGCTACCTGTGAAAAACTCTGTGATCGCAGATTGATCGTGCCGACCTAGGATAATCAGATCAGCATTCCACTGTTGAGCGACAATCATGCTGATATTTGCTTGGATGACAAAAATATCGATCGGCTCAATCAATTATCCTGTGCGATCAATAGCGGCTCCTTGCCAAATTGAAAGCATTTTGAGGAACACTCTATCTAAAACCCTCTCCACCCCAATGCTCGTAGTAAACTAGCAGTTTGGTGTATCTCTAAAGGATGAGATTTTGATTCCAGGTGGCTCGACATAAGTAATTAGGGCTTGCTGAGAAAAGCTGAAACACGGCTCTTCATTACCTGTTATGTTTAACTTGTAATTAAGCATCATAACGCTTGCTGTACAATAAATGGTTCTAGCCGTGGGTCGCCCTAGCGAGAGCCTCAAACGCTAAGAATAATGACTACACTTATTACCTAGCAAAGCTTTTAGGCTAGTGGACAGGTCAGTTTAGCATACCAAGTAAGGAAGAACCCTTAACATTAAGTGATGTCGGATTTCTGAGCGACCGTGATTGTTCTCTTTTTGGGTCGAATAAGCTGTATGTGTAAATCCCGAAAATCCTTGTCTAATTGCTTGTTTAAACAACGCTTCTACTCTTGCATACAGGGATAGTTGGTTGTTTTTCAAGGTGATCGCGTAGTCTCCTCCTTGTTCGATAATTGACTTAACAATTGACCTCTGGCACCCCATCACATCAATGGTGACAATGCTTCCGTTTAATTCTAATACTTTGAGTAAAGCCGGAATTGCTGTGATTTCATTAGATTTTTTATCAACTTTAACTTGTCCTAAAACTAATTTTTGACTGCTCGCCCAAGCACTTACCATATGAATCGCTTTTTTGTCTGCTCCCCCATCGTAAGAATGGCGAAGAGTTTTGCCGTCAATTGCGATTACTTCTCCTGGATTAAAGCAACTAATAGATTGAATCCAACTCAAAAAACATTTCTGAAACTGCTCGGGTTTGAGACGAGAAAATACTCGCGCAATTGTGTCATGGGTCGGTATGCCATTCGGTAATTCGTAATTGCTCAACCCCCCCATAGACAAAAATAAAATCTCTGAAACCCTTTGTAGGCAAGTATTGCAAAGTTTGAACACAATTATTTCATTTTTTCGTTTTGATCGCTGAAACCCTGATTCTCTCGTTGATTTTATTTAAGAAGAAGCTTTTTGCTTAAAATTCACAATCTGAAACTGTCTCTAGGAGCAAGTTTCAGGGGAGGGGGGGTAGTTGAGCAATTACGGTAATTCTAAAAATTTCTTTAACCATTCATATTTAGCTCGACCGTAACTTTCGATGTCCACCCATGTATCGGCACCGCAAATCACGGCACAAATTGAGATGGTGATAATATCAATTAATTGATGATGTTTCGTCCGCTCAATTCTGGGATCTTCTCAGTCGGAAAAATGGTCAGCAATAGTGATTTTAGGTTTGAGTTTCATAATGGTAAACTCTAATTAAATGTTTTTGGGTACTCAAGAATTCTTCTCCAATATACCATATTCTGTTAACATGAAATTTAGATGCGTTCGCCCTGGTGACTGGGGCGAACGTCGCCCCAATCCCCCCAAAAACCTCGGTGTTGCCATGCGAAAAATTGTACTATTCATTGCATCTAGTTTGGACGGTTATATCGCCCGCTCGAATGGCGATATTGACTGGCTGTTTACAGACCAAAATTACGGTTATACTAAATTCTTAGATAGCATTGATACGGTTCTCATGGGTCGGAAAACTTACGAACAAGTTCTAACTTTTGGCGAGTATCCGTACCAGGAAAAAAAGAGTTATGTTTTTACGAAAAATCTAGATTTTCAAGCGACTTCTGATGTCGAAATGGTAACAGATTTAGAGAATTTTGTCAATGATTTACGCTTGCTTGAGGGCAAAAATATTTGGTTGGTGGGAGGTGCTCTGCTGATTCGCGATTTCCTGAATCAAAACTTTGTCAACGAAGTGATTCTCTCGGTACACCCGATTATTTTGGGCGAGGGAATTCCTTTATTTGTTAATCCCATAAATACTACAGCTTTGCAGTTAACTGGATGTCAGACATACAGTTCTGGTATGGTTCAGCTATCTTACGATGTCGCCACTTGAGGGCGCGCGCAATTGGTAAGTCGCTGGCAAAAATAGAGCCAGTTGGTTATCAAAGAAGGTAAGATAGGACTTAGTAAGTTGGCAATGGAAAAATGGCGTTGCTGAATTGAGGTATGATCAGACGACCGTCCCTGGCAGTTCAGGTAGAATAGCGTTCAAATCAGAGTATCTAAATGATTACTTGAATATGGAATGGGAACGTCCGAGAATTTGAGGTAGTGAATTAGTAAACGAATTGAATGTTTGAGCATTTCTTCGGATTTAGAATGACAAAGAGTTTTTCTCTTTAATCGAGCCAAATAATGTCTGAGTCTTGTATTTTTACCTTCAACTCTTGTCATATAAGTTTTCGAGATGATTTGGTCACCATCTGGAATAAACATGGGATAAACTTTCCAGCCATCTGTTACGTAAAAATAGCATTTCCATTTTTCAACGCTCTCCCATAAAGGTTTAAATGTTTGGGCACTATGATTCCCTAAAACCCATCCTAAAATACCTGCTTTGAAGTGGTCTACTGCTGTCCACAGCCAGATTTTGTTTTTTTTGAGCCAATAAATGTTTCTAATTCATCTAGTTCTCCGACATCGGGAATTGTGTCTGGTTCGTAAGCCTCTGGCAAAAGTTCTCCCACCTGTTTGACCCAATTAATTATTGTTGTATGATGAACACCTTTGATTCTTTCTATTGCTCGAAAACCCCTACCATTAACATACATCTTTAGGCATTCCTGCTTAACTTCTTGAGAGTAACCTTTGTGGGGTTTGTAGCATTCTATGAATTGCCTACCACAATCAACACAAAGATAATTATGTTTACCTTTTTTATGGCCATTTTTATTGACATGACTTGATTACATTCAGGACATTTCATAGGCTTTGACTTTTAGTTAATTGTTTTTGCCAATTTCTCTTTGAACCGATCATACCTTAGTTCAGCAACGCCGGAAAAATTAATCAAATATCGGCAAATTGTGCAGCAAATGTTAATGGAGTACGGCAAGCGCCAACCTGCTCACGGAGACATTGAAGTTGAGACAATTATTGATACAGAACAAGATCATTACCAAATCTTCTATGTGGGCTGGGACAAGCAGACTAGGGTGCATCAATGTAGCATTCACATAGATATCAAGGGCGGGAAAATTTGGCTTCAATGGAATGCCACTGAAGATGATCTTGCTGAAGATTTAGTAATAGCCGGAGTTCCAAAAGAGGATATTGTTTGGGGATTTCAGCCGCCGTTTATGCGGAAGTATACGGGCTATGCAGTGGAATAGATCGCGGATGATGAAATGTTTTTGCTGCTTGTTGTTATTCATATCTTTTTTATGGGCGCTTCCTGCTGAGGCCTCTGTATGCCGCAATTATCGAGGGCGCGAGATTTGCATTGTCGATATTAAACGCAGTGCGAAAAACTATTGGGAATACAGGGTAATTCTGAGTGTTGACGGAGTGAAACAGCCTCTGGAGGTCTACAATTGCCGCGATCGCACTACAGTTAAGAAAGATGGAACAGTTTTGGGGTTTGGACAAAACAACCCTGGTGAAATCGTCTGCGGTTTTTTTAATAAGAAATAGTTTTGGTAATCGATTTTAGAACCTCTATCTGTATAGTGTGCACTGAGCACCAGTTGAGTTTGTATGGTGTGCACTGCGTACAGGTTGACTATAAGTTATGGTAGGGTGCGTCAGGGCCGAATGTTTTAATCGCCTACTCAAGAATTTTTCCCCCTGACGCACCCTACAGTGGTGTTAATCGGTAGGGTGCGGATCTGCGAGATATTGGATAAAACTTGCAGATTGACGGGTGGCGACGTACCTTACACTGGCGATCTCTTTTATTGTGTGTACTACATATACATGGAATATGCTATAAGTTTTCAGTAATGCTCGCTGAGGGGGATTTGGCAAAAATTGCCTCAGTAATTACTCTCATACCAAGTTGCGTTCAGACGTACAATCATGAGTGATACCAAGTTGGGGTATAAACCGTAATTCCATGAATAAGAAAAACTTTTTGCTGGTACTCTGTCTGTTGCTACCAAGCCTACTCATAGGCTGCAAGCAGCCAGAAACCTCTCAACAACAGGCATCAAGTCCATTTGTCGCCACACAAACCACCACCATCCCAGGTTGGAAAAAATTTGAGGGACGCGGTGCACAATTGCAGTTACCGGAGAGTTATAGCGGCGGAGATCTCAGCCAAAATCTGGACTTGGTTGTTCAAAAGCTGGAATCTTTAGGGCCCTACTATCAGCAGGTAGCTCAGTCTCTCAAACAGAATCCATCCGCATTCGTCATTTGGGCTTTTGACTCGAAGGTTGGTAAACCCGGTTTTCTGAGTAATGTCGCTATTGCTATAGAGTCAGTTGGCTCTACAGTGACAATAGATACATACTTGGATATGATTACCAAACAATTACCCAGCGAATTTCGTGTCGTGGAGCAGAATAAGGTGTCGCTTGACCGCTATCAGGCAGGTCAGATCGTGACAGAAGCCACAATTTCGGGTGTAACTGCCAAACAGATAATCTACACGATTAAGCAGGGGAGCAATATGTGGATTGTTGCATTCTCTACCAGTGCTGAGGAATTTGAACAGCGCAGGCCCACGTTTCAACAAAGTATTAACACGTTTTCAGTGAGCGATTAGCTCGACTTTTTTTCCAGCGAACATTGTATGCCTGTTGTATAAGCTGAAGTGCATTTAAATTGTGCAGTCAAGTTTGATAAAATGCTTGTGGGGTGGGCCCTCCTAGCCCGCCCAAAAATACAATTTATATCAATTCCGGTAACACCGGAATGACTGTTGACTGTTGACTGTTGACTGTTGACTGTTGACTCTCAGTCTAAAAACTGACGGGGTGATTGACTGTTAACTGTTGACTCGATTTTGCAATTCCGATACTACCGGATTTGGTATTAGATGCCCAACAGCTTAGCATCAGGAAGGAAGAAGGAAGGCGGTTGCTATAACTCGATTTAGCAAAAAAATGGGGCAATTAACACCCCCATTTTTATAAGTTTTTGCAGCTAACTTTTCAGCCCTTAAAATTCTCCAGCTACGGCTGACACGCAACGTTCGCAAATTAGCGGATGCTCGATCGACTCTCCGACGTGAGTCGAGTAATTCCAGCAGCGATCGCACTTTTGGCCGTCTGCTTTGACTACACCAATCGCCAAATCGGGAGACTGATAACTATACGGCAATTCTTGCATGATTGCATTCGATTCTACCAGTTCCACTTCCGAAGTAATGAACAAATACCGCAGTTCGTCTACACCGTTGCCGGTCATTGTAGAATCGTGCGTTACAGCTATGGAAGCAGGAATTTCTGGTTTGGGTTCGATCGCAATTAATTCTGCTGTCGGGATTTCAGGTGTTTCTACAAACACTTTTTCGGCTGGGGCTGCGAGTGCCATCGCCTGTGTTTCTACAAGCACAAGCGCTGCTTCTACTGGCGGTGCGAGGACGATCGCCTTTGTTTCTGCAAGTACAAGCGCTGTACTCCGGCCCACCACATCTGCTGTCAGGAAATCAATTTGTTGTGCAATTTCTTGACGGTTGGCGGCAAACAGCAAGTGACGGAAAGCAAACCAGATTGTAAATAAGATGCCGATGACTTCAAAGAGGCCTCCCAACATCGGAATCTGATTCATCGTATCCAAAATCGCCAGCGTTACTCGGCCCGTTACTAACACAGAGGCTAACAGCCCAAGTGTTACCAAAACTTTTTGGTATTCTGTAAAAAAGTTTCCCGCGTATTCAGGCAAATTAGCCACAAACTGGGCGCTTTGATCTAACATTTGCTGCCAATCTGAAGCCGACGGTTCAGGGGCGGAATACTGTACGATCTCAGAAGATCGATTCCCTACGGGATAGCTTCGCTTCACGCCCTTTTCTGCGATCGTTTCCGCCTCAACATAAATTGTCTTTTCTGTCAAGACTTTGGCAACTTTTGCCGCTTGTTCTTCCTGTCGATCTTGTGCTGCTTTTGCTTTCTCCTCTGCTGCTAACTCGATGACTGAATTTTGCGATCGCACATAATCCACCAATTCTTCGCTGCTAGGATTCAAAGCTTCCAATTGCGCTCTTTTCGCGACATCGGGAACGTACAATAAAACCTTAGCTTCCAAAGAAGAACCGATCGCCTTTTCCATCCGGGCTTTTTCCAAAACCTTGTTAACTTCGCCGCGCACTTGTCGCAAATACTGCCAGCGAGTAGCCAATTCTGGATTGTGCCATGAAGCATCAATTTGCACCCAGCCGGCTTCAAACACGGACTTGTACGGAGTCGGATAGGGAAGGTACTGCCAAATATCCTCAGCCATGTGACACAAAACAGGTGCGATCGCCCGTGCCAAATTCTCAACTGCGATCGCAATCACCGTTTGACAACTACGACGGCGGCGCGCATCTGTGGCGCTGATATAAAGTCGATCCTTGGCAATATCCAAGTAAAAACTCGACAAATCAACCGTACAGAAATTCTGCACTGTTTGGAAGAATCGGGAAAATTGGAAGCTTTCAAAAGCATCTTGCACTTCCGCAAAAACTTCGCCCATTCTGTGCAGCATATAGCGATCGAGTTCCGGCAAATCCTCGTAAGCAACGGCATCTTTTGCCGGATCGAAGTCATGCAAATTGCCGAGTAAAAACTTAGCTGTATTGCGAATCTTGCGGTAAACATCCGATTGTTGTTTGAGAATATTTTTGCCCAAAGGCACGTCGGCGGAATAGTCTACCGAAGACACCCACAGCCGCAAAACATCGGCTCCATATTCCTTAATTACTAACGCCGGATCGACGACATTGCCTTCAGATTTGCTCATCTTGCGGCCTTTTTCATCCAGTACAAAACCGTGAGTCAAAACTGTTTTGTAAGGAGCAACGCCGTTAGTTGCTACACTGGTAAGTAAGCTCGATTGAAACCAGCCGCGATGTTGGTCTGAACCTTCCAAATAGATATCAGCAGGATAGTTTAATTCCGATCGCCCTTTGACAACAGCAGCCCAGGAAGAACCGGAGTCAAACCACACATCCATCGTGTCTGTACCCTTGCGGTAAGTGCGGCCGTTATTGCGGTATGATTCCGGCAGTAATTCGGCGATCGACATTTCCCACCAAGCATCGGAACCTTTGTCAGCAAAAATAGCTTGTACGTGCGCGATCGTCTCCGCATTCAACAGCGGTTCGTTCGTTTCTTCGTCATAAAACACCGGAATCGGCACGCCCCAAGTCCGCTGACGAGAAATGCACCAATCCGATCGATCGCTAACCATTGCCGTAATCCGATTTTCCCCTTGGGCGGGAATCCAATTCACACTAGAAATGGCCTTTAACGCTTCATCTCGAAACCCTGCAACGGATGCAAACCACTGTTCCGTCGCCCGAAAAATCGTCGGCTTTTTAGTGCGCCAATCGTAAGGATAGGAGTGAGGATAAGCTTCCTCTTTAATCAAACAATTTGCTTCGGCAAGGGCATCAATGACTGCGCCATTGCCATTTCCGAGGACATTTAAACCTGCGAAGACTCCTGCTTCGGCGGTGAAATTTCCGCTTTCATCTACGGGAGTCAAAACTGGCAAACCGCAGCGTTTCCCAACGATAAAATCTTCTTGTCCGTGGCCCGGCGCGGTGTGCACCAATCCGGTTCCTGAGTCAGCGGTAATGTAGTCGCCGCCGGCCACAATTGGGCTTTCGCGATCGAACAACGGATGTTTGTAGATGGAACCTTCTAAATCTTTACCGGGGAAGGTAGCCAGGATTTTTAATTCCGTGTTGAAAGTTGCCGAAAGTCGATCGACCGCATCGACAGCGACTAAGATAAATTGTTGTGCGATGTGGGAATTTGCCGGCGGTTCCACCACTGCATAAGTCAGTTCAGGATTAACTGCGATCGCCAAGTTAGCCGGAATCGTCCAAGGGGTAGTCGTCCAAATCGCCGCCCAGAGGCTCGGCATATAACGCTTGAGCTTCGTTTCCAGGGATGTTGACAACTTTTTGACGTGAAAGCCGACGTAGATGCTGCGGGAGACGTGGCCTTCGGGATATTCTAATTCGGCTTCGGCGAGGGCTGTTTTCGAGCTCGGACTCCAGTGCACGGGTTTGAAGCCGCGGAAGATGTAGCCTTTGAGCACCATTTCACCGAAAACGCCGATTTGAGCCGCTTCGTATTCGGGTTTCATGGTTAAATACGGGTGTTCCCAGTCGCCCCAAACGCCGTAGCGCTGAAAGGATGTGCGTTGCTGCGCCATTGTTTCCTCGGCGAAGGCGGCGGCTTTGCGGCGGAGGTCGATCGGGGTAAGATTTAATCTCTCCTCCGATTTCATATTTTGCAATACCTTAAGTTCGATCGGCAATCCGTGACAATCCCAACCGGGAACGTAGCGGACTTTTTTGCCGCGCAGCATTTGGTAGCGGTTGATAAAATCTTTGAGGATTTTGTTGAGGGCGTGGCCGATGTGGAGTTGTCCGTTAGCGTAGGGTGGGCCGTCGTGGAGGATGAACAAGTCGCCTGGGTTATTGTGGGATAGGCGATCGTAGATTTCTTGATCTGCCCAAAATTGTTGCAATTCCGGTTCCCGTTTGGCGGCGTTAGCGCGCATATCAAACTTGGTTTTGGGCAGGTTTACCGTGTCTTTGTAAGATTTAGCTTCCATTTTTGAGAAACGTTTTATGTAGTTAGTTGTTAGTAGTTAGCGGTTATTTGAGAGATGATATCAAGTCCGGTTAAATAATCATAATTAAGTTTGTACTGAGAACTTTAGTTTTCTCTCGTCCTTGAAGTGCTGACAACCAGATATTCTAGTATAAGCGATCGACCGCACATTAGATCGAACCAAATCCGTAAAGAGATCTCTCTTCTCTTCCTCTGCGGCCTCTGCGGCCTCTGCGGTTAAATCATTCCGGTCGAACCATAAACGATATCACAAATCGAGGTGGCGCTACTGAGTCAGCCAACTGAACATTTCACCGACGGTGAGACTGAAGGATTCAGCAAAGGTTGGAACGGGGATGATCTCGCCCGGTTCTTCAAAAACTGCTATCGTGCGATCGCGGTCTAACTCGTTTGACGGCGACTCCGACAGGGATTGAAATCCCTGTCTCATAGCGCAAGTCCTCTGGAAGAGGACTGAGGAGGTTGATTAACGTGCAATGCGAAACTCAACATCGAGTTAAATTGAGACTTGCAGTCGGTTTTAACCGACTTTAGCTATGAGACAGGGAATTCATTCCCTGTCGGACTGTAGCAAGCGAGAAAAGGTCATAGAAATAGTCCAAACCCGCGGCTGACGGTATTTCCCAGGCGATCGCACAATGATGCGGCCGGCACTCCCTGTCCTTCCTGTTCCCATTTTTCCACGAGTTGGCGGCCTAGGGGCGTGAGGCGAAAACTGTCGGTAATCCCTTGTCCGTCTACTTCCCGCCGCAGTACGCCGACTTGGATCAGCCACAGCAGGGAGTTTTCGGCTACGAGTTCGGATACGGGCGATCGGGTGTAGCCGCTTTCGACACCCGCATTTGAGGCGATCGCACTTAGGAAAACACTGTTATCGCGGATTGTCTGGAAGAAGTGTAATTGAAAAGGGCTGCACCGGATCGCGCGATCGGCTCTTTTTACCGTGTGGCCGGGATAGTTAATAGATTTAAACGCTTCGGATGGGATAAAAGTCATTGCGAGAACTTTTGAATAGGTACTATATTTTTAATTGTTACAGATTTAGAGTCAAATTGGAGTTCTGAAAAATACAGCAATTTCAGAAGAAGTAGACTAGGCTTAACGAACTTAGAAATAAAGAAAGATTATGCCTTTACCAAAAGTGCCTAAAAAATTCTTGCCCAAGTTAACCTCAGTTTTTTTATTCTTATACGTGGCGGTCACACTGCCATTGCTTGCCAATCGCCTCACATCCTTTGCTTATATTGTTCAAACGATTGTGCAGAGTAGCCAAAAGGCAGAAGATGAAGCCACAGAGACTTTTAGGCAAGCTATTCAACCTAATCTTTGGGATGCGAGCCTTTACTATATTCTCGGCTCGCATTTGAGCGATGGAGGTAAAATTGAGGAGGCGATCGCAGCTTACCGTCAAGCTATCCGACTTTACCCGGAATATGATTCTGCTTATCAAGATTTAGGTGAAGCACTTATTAAGCAAGGCAAAAGCGATGAAGCGATCGCAGCTTACCGCCAAGCCATCAAAGTTGACCCTCAGTGGACTTGGGCTTACAACGAACTCGGCAATGCGCTCTACAACAAGTGGAAATTTGATGAAGCGATCGTAGCTTACCGCCAAGCCATCCAAATAGATCCCAATTATGCCAAAGCTTATAACAATCTGGGTAATACGCTGTCCTACCAAGGCAAAACAAAGGAAGCGATCGCAACTTACCGCCAAGCCATCCAAATAAATCCCAATTATGCGGAAGGTTACAGCAGTTTAGGTTGGGCTTTACAGGAACAGGGGAGATTCGACGAGGCGATCGCAGCCTATCGCCAAGCGGTAAAAATTTACCCTAAATATGCTACGGTTTACGTTAATCTAGGCAATGCGCTGAAAGATGTGGGAAAACCGCAAGAAGCGATCGCTGCATGGCACAAAGCGATAGAAATCGGTGACAAAGATCCCGCCGCTGCTGGTTATGGAAATCTAGCTAATCTGTTGAATGAGCAAAACAAATTAAATGAAGCTGTCACCGCTTACAGAAAGGGTGTTGAAATCGAACCAGATCAAAGCGATCGTGCTGTTTATTATCGCAAAATAGGCTATATTCTGAGCAAGCTAAACAAGCTAGATGAGGCACTAATCGCTTATGAAAAGCTGCTTGAACTCGAACCCAAAAAGGATAAAAATATCAATGGTTATATGTATCTAGGCTCTGCGCTGTACGATTTAGGGAAACCAGACAAAGCGATCGCCACCTATCGCCAAGCGATTCAACTCAACCCAAAAAATGACATTGCCTACAACAACCTGGGCATGAGTTTGCACAAGCAGGGGAAACTAGAGAAGGCGATCGCAGCCTATCGCCAAGCGATTCAAGTCAACCCCCAAAATGCCCAAGCTCACATCAATTTATGTTTTACTTTACAGCAACAAAGGAAGTTTGGTCAAGCAATTGAATCCTGCAATAGGGCAATAGCATTAGATCCAAATTCTATGAACGCTAAATTATTGTTCAAAGAGACGGAACGGCTCTTAGCTATGCGAAAAAATCCGCAATTGTTGACCAGTCCAGAGCGATTGCCGACTTCAAAAGATGAACCTTTAGTTTTATTAAAGCGGTCTGTTGTCCAAGTTATTGTTAAAAGTTCTTCCGCATCAGAGTCTTCTTTCAATTTTGAGTTGACCTGGGGTACTGGCTGGGTGGTAAAACGGCAGGGAAACAAAGCTTGGGTTGTTACCAACCGCCATGTAGCAACCGCTGAAAAAAATATCCCCCAGAGCGCTCTAAAAATTGAAGTTGAATTTTACAGTGAACCGTATTCGGGTGAAGTCCGCAAGCGGAAACCCGCTAAGATTGCTAAAATTACTGCTGCCTCTGACAAGCTAGATTTAGCTTTACTGGAAGTCACCGACATTCCGAAGGATATTCAGCCTTTAGCCAGATCATCAGCTTCTATTGCGCTCAACGCACCTATCCGCATTATTGGATAACCCTACACCACCGATGATTCGACAGTTACAACAGGAGAAGTCATCAACAAGACCGATCGAGAGTTAAAAATGTCTGCAATTTCAGCTCCAGGTAATTCTGGTAGTCCCGTATTAGACCAGCAAAATCGCGTTGTTGGCGTTGTGTAGGGAAGCAACTCTCAAACACAGAGGCAACAGCCAGATGGATCTGGTTCAGCTCTTGCTTTTCCGATCCAATCAGTTACAAAAAAACTAAAAGATTGGGGTATTGATTAAGCAATTGCTGCGATTCCCCGTGGGTCTTCTGGGTTTGAGGTGATAATAAAAACTAATTAGAAAAGCAAGCTAATAGTCGAGCTCGAAAATTGTCGAAATTAACAAATCCATAGGCTTGACGCTTAATCACTTTGAGGCGATTGTTGATTCCCTCCATCACACCACTCGTTGT
>Ga0163154_10005160_pt1 | contig 16771 bp, 25 predicted proteins | sample OliLakLV19MP9P1_FD_148649 | JGI IMG/M metagenome (GOLD analysis project Ga0163154, IMG submission 148649) | Freshwater microbial mat bacterial communities from Lake Vanda, McMurdo Dry Valleys, Antarctica - Oligotrophic Lake LV.19.MP9.P1 | ecosystem: Environmental > Aquatic > Freshwater > Lake >... | reverse complement strand
TGGGTGTAAAGAATGGCAACCGTTAGCAAATTACACGCCACGCACCGCCGTACAGGATGCCGATCGGAACCGTGCAGATGCGCCGGCGGCGATCGAATCTGAAACGATCGCCGCCGAACTGATGCTGGAGGAAAGGATTCACCAAATTGCGATCGAATCCGACGGCTTAAGCGCCCGTGATGTCTGTCGAAAAAAGCTAAAAGGGCTGAGTAAAATGAGTTACTCGGAGGCGGTTCGGCAAGTCGAAAAGGGTTTCCAGTCCCTCGTACAAAGAGGGAGGGGGCGGGTGTCAAGTGGAAAATATCGAGCACTTGACCAAAAGCGCGGGCTTGCCCCTGGCTTCAGACATGGGGAAGGATAGCGCGGCTGTAGAGCGTCGGGATGAGAGAACTTATTTTGAGAGCAGAAACATGACTGAACAGGAGTTGATTCGAATCATTATTGAGGGGGCGAAAGTCGGACTCACCAAGCTTGACCTCAGTAGCAAAAGCCTCACGTCTCTGCCCCCAGAGATTGAGCAGTTGACCAAACTGGAGTGGCTCGACCTCGGTGGCAATCGACTAACCGGACTGCCCCCAGAGATTGGGCAGTTGACGGGGCTGAATCGGCTCTACCTTGATCACAACAAACTCACGTCTCTGCCCCCAGAGATTGGGCGGTTAACCAAACTGAATCGGCTCTACCTCAATGGCAATCGACTAACCGGACTGCCCCCAGAGATTGGGCAGTTAACTGAACTGGAGTGGCTCGACCTCAGTGACAATCGACTAACCGGACTGCCCACAGAGATTGGGCAGTTGACCAAACTGGAAACGCTCGACCTCAGTGGCAATCGACTAACCGGACTGCCCACAGAGATTGGGCAGTTAACTGAACTGGAGTGGCTCGACCTCAGTGACAATCGACTAACCGGACTGCCCACAGAGATTGGGCAGTTGACCAAACTGGAGTGGCTCGACCTCGGTGGCAATCGACTAACCAGCTTGCCCCCAGAGATTGGGCAGTTGGCAAACCTGGAAACGCTCGACCTCAGTGGGAACGAGCTAACCGGACTGCCTCCAGAGATTGAGCAGTTGGCAAACCTAACTGTCATCCAATAGGCAGATCACGATGTTTCGAGTAAATTTATGAGGGCAGAAACATGACTGACCAAAAGCGCGGGCTTGCCCCCGGCTTCAGACATGGGGAAGGATAGCGCGGCTGTAGAGCGGAGCGGAGCGGCCAATTAGCTTGGCAACGCACGAATAAGCTCTCTGAGTACGTCCGTCTGCTTTCGTCCCGTTTGCTTACAGTATTCATCTAACTTATCCTTCTCGATTTTAGGTAGACGAAAGGTCAAAACTTTAATTTCCATACTGCCTATATACTGCTACTTGCTGTATAATAACAGAAGGAGGACAAATAAATGTTTGGATGTCAGCAAGTTTTAATCAATCCCGATAGCGAACTGAAAGCGATTTTAGAATTCGTTTGTGGCGAATCAAATAAGCTGGCTAATTGCGGAACCTACTACGCACGACAGCTATATTTCAAGACTGGCAAGGTGCCCAGTAAATTTGATTTGCATCGTCTAATGAAGTCCAATATCCACTTCCAGGCGCTCTACTCTCATGTTGCACAGCAATGTTTAACCACGGTTGCAGAGTCGTTTAAGTCCGTATTTGGGCTGTTCAAGAATCCCCGTCCCTTTAGGGCTGGGGAGTATCAAGCGTCACTTGACAGCTACTTGACAGCTACTTGACAGCTACTTGACAGCTACTTGACAGCTACTTGACAGCTACTTGACAGCTACTTGACATAACCTCTAACTCAATTCAGCCTGCTTTAAATCCCATGAAAATTGAAGAACTTGAACGATTGGCAAAAGATAAAATCGCTGAATGGAATACATCCAAGGCGCGCAAGTTTGGACTATCACAACCGATCGTCCAGTTTGGGCAACCCAGCAAACTGCCCCGCACTTTCCCGATCGCTGTGCAATATGTGGGCACCAATGCCAAGGGGCAGCATGTTTATAATGCTAAAGCAACGGACATTCTCAAGTTTTGCGATCGGCATCATGAGGAGTGGGAAGGAGTGGAAGAATAATTAAGGCGGGAAAGTACACACAAAAAACAGTGAGTCAAAAACCGAATGACAACCAGTAACCCTAAGAAGCCTAAGAAGCTGTCTGACTTCCAAGCTCAGACAAAAAACACCAATGCTCACACCCCGCGTGGCATGGGCATGTTAGATCATGCGATCGTCGATCTGGGTTGGATTGGAGCCGTGACGACCGCAGCCGATGGCGAGATATTCGCAGGCAGCGCTAGGCATGAAGTGGCTTGCGATCGGTTTGGCGATGAGGCGGAACCGATCGTCGTTGAATCCGATGGCACCCGCCCGATCGTTGTAGTGCGAACGGACATCCCCTCAGCTAGCGATCCAAGGGCGATTAAGTTGGGCGTGGCAGACAACCGCATTGCTAGGGTTAATTATATGGAGGATTTAGAAGTCCTCGGCGAAATTATTAACGTTCAGAATGTTGACTTGTCTGATTTCTACTTCGATGCAGAGCTTGGAGATTTGTTCGCTGACGCGCCTAATGAAGATTTAGAACTTGGTTACTCAAGGCAGAATCGAGAGATTGATCCCAGCGAGCTTGATTCGCCTGGGACTTTTAAATTTGTTTTTGAATATAAGAAATACCTGCAACTGATTGCTAGATTTGATGAATACAAATCTGAACACGGGATTACAGAAGATAACGAAGCCTTCGCAAAACTTCTAAATGCATAAATTCCCTTATCGCCCCTTAAGTACATAGCACTTTAATCATTTGACGGGGGAAAGAGCGGCGCGATCAAGCTTGTGATTTATTACGGAGTGACTTAGTTTTGCTACGATATTCTTATGGCTGTGAAATACCCGTGGACAAGAATCAAGCGCGAATACGTGGAGGCGACATCGGAACACGCTCGCCCCACGCTTGACCAGTTGGCGACTAAATATAAATGTAATCAAGCATACCTAAGAGCTAGGGCTGGCAAGGAGGACTGGACATCAGAGGCTAGCATTTACCTTACAAAAGTCCAACAAGATGTTAGATCCCGTCAGCCCGGACTTCTTGAAGAAAAGGTAAACAACCTTGCCAGCGAACAGGCAAAGTTCGACATGGACTGCCTGCGCCTCACCCGCGCTTTGCAGCAGCAAATTGGGCGGCATATTGGCCTGCTCCAACAGGCGGACGCAGACGATCGCACTCTAAGGTCATTGGCGCAAACATTAGAAATCATTCAGCGCGTGGGAAGAATAGCCCTAGACGATGACACCCAGTACGTGACGCATTTAATCAGCAAGGGCTATTTAATAGTTGAACCAGGGCAGCAACTTAAGAATGCTGCCGATCAGCGATCGATCGCCCCTGAAACCATACATATGATCCGAGAAGAGATATATGGGATCGTAATGTGAGTGCGGTCACCCTTCTGCCCTACGAACGAAGATGTTTCAGGGATCGATCACGATTCAAGGCTCTGTTTTGGGCGCGGGGATGCCACAAAACTTTCAACTGCACTCTTGAAATTGTTGACGAATGTTTTATTGCTGAATCCCAAAATCAAAAAACCACTTGGCTGATTATCAGCAGGGGGGAACGCCAAGCCTTAGAAGCGATTCGAGAGGCGAAGAGACATGCGCGGGTGTATGGCATAGCCACAGGAGAAATTGAAACATCACAGACTTGGAGCGAGACGGCAAAGCGCTTTTTTAATGTTCATGAAATTAACTTTCCCCACGGTTCCCGAATCATTGCCCTTCCCGCCAACCCAGACACGATCGTCGGCTATACCGCCAATGTCTATTTAGATGAATTTGCCAAGCACGGCGACTCCCACCTGCTATGGCGATCGGTCTACCCAGTCCTTCGGGGGCGATTACGGATGATTGTTTCATCGACCCCAATGGGAGTGGGTAACAAGTTCCATCAGATCGTGACAGAAGAGAAAAATGTCTGGTCAATCCATCAAGTTGACATTTACCAGGCGGTCGCCGATGGATTGCGATTTGATATTGAACTTGAGCGTAAGGCGATGGCAGATCCTGACGGTTGGGCACAAGAGTTTGAACTTGAATGGTTGGACGAAGCCTACGCCTGGCTATCTTATGATCTAATTTCTGAGTGCGAATCTGATGAATATGAATACCGCGATCGATGTTGGGTTAGGACTGACGCTGTAATTGGCGCGTGCTATGTCGGCTGGGACATTGCCAGGCATCAAGACTTGTCTGTGATCTGGGTGAGTGAGAGGCGCGGCGATCGTCTGGTCACCCGTGAGGTGGTTGCCATGCATCGGGTAACGTTTGAGGAGCAGCGGAAGCAGTTCGATCGCATCATGGGCAAGTATAAAGTAGTCAGGGCGGCGCTAGATAAATCAGCCATGGGTGAGGAGTTGGCCGAAGGCTATCAGCAAAAATATGGAATCTATCGGGTCGAAAGCGTGACCTTTAGCAATGGCTCCAAACTGGGCTTAGCGATCGGAGTCAAGCAAAGGTTCGAAAACTTGACCGTCGAACTGCCTGCAAATTCTGACATCAGAGAGAGTCATCACGCCATCAAAAAGATAGTGACTCAACACGGGAATACTCGCTTTGATGCCGATCGAACCAGCACAGGACATGGCGATTATTTTTGGGCACATGCATTAGCAATTCACGCGGCGGCTAATTATTCAGGTACGATCGAAGCAACTCCGGTAGGAGAGCCGCGATCGACCGCGCAATACGATTCATTTTTGAGAGGCAACCATGCTAATGGACAGGGCAGAACGGCGGGAACTCGCCCCAATTACGGACGACTACGTTAATTTTGGCGGGCTGACGGGCGCTGGGCATATCCTCCACAACCCCGATCCAATTCTTAGGAATGAGTCACAGGGCTATTTTCAGTCGCTAAAACTTTATGACCAGATTTACCTAGATACGATGGGAAACGCGGCGATCGAAAAAGCGATCCAAGCCGTGATTGGTTGCCCCTACAAAGTTTTGCCAGGAGTGAGAAAAGGCGGGGTGAGAAGCAAAGACACCCGGATGGCTGAGTTGGTAGCCGAACAGCTTCGCGCCCTCGGAACTTTTGATTATCCGCTATATAACGAATGGGAAGCGCAGGGCTTTGATTCAGTTTCGCTGGGACTGATGGAAGCCCTGGTAAAAGGTTGCGCCTTCGGTGAGGCGATGTGGGCATCGTATGACAATGAAACCGTGTTAGCAGAAGTCCGTATTCGTGATCAGGATCGGTTCCGCTGGTTTATCGGCGACAAAGGGTTAGAGTTGCGGCTGTGGAATCTCATCAACAATACGATCGACGGCACCCCGATCCCACCGCGCAAAATGATCGCCCATCGGTCTGGGCATTCCCCCTCCAATCCCCACGGGCGGGGTGCAGGTCAGGGCATGTTTTACCCCGCTTATTTTCGTAGGCAACTATTAACATTCATCCTCACCTATGCCGATCGATCGGCTTCCCCCATAACGATCGGAGAATATGGCGACGGCGATGAATCAGGGAAAGAAGTGCTATTGGATGCCCTGAAAAATATCCGAGCGGGCACCGATACCGTAATTAAGCAGGGCACAATCATTCGCTATCTTGAGGCCATGCAGGGCGGCAATATTGACGTATGCCGGGACACTTACAAGATGCTCGGTGCTGAGATGGTGATCCATGTGTTGGGCGAATCAGGCAGCACCGATCAGAGTACAGGGGGGGGAAGCCGCGCCCGTGATCAGGTGGGAGATGCCACGCGGCTGCAACTTTCGCAGTTCAGGCGGGACATGCTTGACGATACCCAAACCCGATCGATGAGCAAATGGATCGCCTTCTATAACGATCGGGACGCGGCAGTTCCATTGATTGCGCGAGTGCAGCCAGAAGACGAATCCGATATTATCGCGCTAGGCAGGGCAAGAGCCGATCGTGATGCTGTGATTGGTTCCCTTGGATATACCCCCCGGCAGGAGTATATTAATCAGACCTATGGCGATGGCTGGGACAAGGCAAATAACGAACTGATTGTCCCCCGCGTTCCACTGCCAACCCCAGACGAAATGTTAAATTTTGAATCTAGCACCGCCGCCGACTTGCCCACATTGGGATAGTTGACTAACGATTCACTTATCCCAAGGTTATGTCATCCCTAAACTTTGATGTCAATGCCTCATCCCTAAACCGATCGTTTCTGACGCTGGAAGAAAAACTCACCAAGCTTCCTGAGATACTGACCGCGATCGGAGTCTACATGAAGTTCCGCACTCTTGAAGGATTCGCCAACGAGCAGAATCCTAATGGCACCGCATGGGCGGCACTGAATCCCAAGTATGTAGAATCGAAGCGCCGCAGGGGATTAGATCCGGGGATATTAAAGGCAACGACAAAACTAAGGGACAGCATCGGCTACGCGATCGAACCCGATGCCGTGACGATCGGGACTGATGTCGCCTACGGAATATTCGCTCAGTACGGTACGGGGCGGACTGCCAAGCGCGAATTTTTAGGATTGACTGAGAATGACAAGAACGAAATTATTACAATCATCAATCGGGGGCTGGGGACTTAAAGGGCATTGGTTGGGAACGATCGGACATCATTCCCAACCCGCCGCCAAGACCGCGCCGATCGTCCACTGTCTTGCCCACGACCATTGCGATTACACTTCGGGCAATGGCAGTCAGCCAAAACGCCCGTGACTTCTCATAGGGCAAAAATAGACCAACGTACTGATCTTCGCTCTGAGCCAGGAAGACTATAAAACGACACACTGTCCCCGCTATTTCGTCCGCCGAAGCGACTGCAGGATATCCGCCGAAGTCAAACGCCCACTCGACAAGCGACCGACCGCTGCCGCTGGGTAGACAGTATCGAAAAATAATCCAATGGGTTGCAGTAGGAGTCCCAACAGGAACCCGATTACTAAAATAAACCTCCGTCCAAATCCGGCGATCGAATGCTCTTCGTTCTGTCTGCAAAATTTTCGATACGAGTGATCGATCCTGGCAGAGATCGCGATAGTGTCCTGTTCTGTCGGGCGGAATTCTGATGCAAATAAGTTCATGATAGGCACCGTTCAGTAATTTTCTTTTGACTTGTGCAATTTCACCCGTGGCGTAAAAGTCGCGCCCGGATTCCCTCACCACCCTAAATAAATTTGCATCCACCTCTACGGGCGGATCTGCCTTCCAGAACCCCGACCATCGCAACCATCGCAGCATCTTTAATCCTGTTTTTGATCGCTAGCTGTCGAGGTCGAGCCACTGTCCTTTTGGGGGATTAATACAGCGCCGCCGCCCAATGTTGCGGCAATTTGCCCCACCCATACTATGTTTGCTGTAAATGCACCTTTGTCAAACGGGATCAGCCCAACCACGATCGCCACGATGAAACAGGCGAGGGAGTTGATAATCCGATAGTTCCGTTTCACTGCCTTGGCTAGATCTTGCCTCATCTCAGCACCCGTGTATTGAGCGGCGATCGCCGCTTCAAGCGACTCCATCCTTCTTAACAAGATTTGTTGAGCCTCTAACTCTGTCGAGGGGGCTACTTTTTCAGCGGGTTCCATGAGTGTTTTTTTCTTACTTGCTTCAATGTTACTCGTGAGCTATTAAATATTTTCAGACGAAAACATTACTTACCACATATAAGTCCGCAGGAAACACCTGCTATGTCCGAATCAGGCTCCCTATCCTCCCCTTTTAGGATTTTGACAATCTGAGAGACGCGACTATTAAAAGTGCGTGTACAAAATTCCTGTGCCTCAAAATCACCAAGCGGGTGATTTGCATTCCAGGAATAATCTTGTTTCTCCCAAGCCCGTGCCTTGTAAAAATATTCTGGGTGAGCTTCTTTCAGCCACAGCCACTCATAAAGTCTTTGATAAAAGCAATGAAAACAATTGCTCCGAGATCTACCGGCAAAAAGCATACGTTTCTGCCAAGGAAGTAAGGGAATCCATCCGCTCTCTGGTAGCTCTGAAGTCACAGCTTGCTCTAGTCGCTCCCAGTGAAAACTAGGTGGCATAAGGTTTTTCGCCTCTAAAATTGCCCAAACATGAGGCAGCCCAAACCCAGCCTCTCGTAATGGATAAATCGGGAGAATGTTATTCTTGCGAGATGGAATAAAGCCCTTCCTCTCTGGCTCATCCGCTCGAAGCCCGTAGTAAACGAAAGTTGGTGCGGCCGAAAGGAACTCATCCATTGGCTTGATTTTGCAGTCTGTGGTGCACCATCGGTTTTGATGACTCGGCAAGAATCCATTAAAGCGATCGATTCTTTCCGCGATCGTTACGTTTGTCCTGTGGATGTGCCAGCCCGTGACCTCTTCTACTTGAGAGAGCCATTGATATACTTCTGGCAATTCTGAACCCGTGTCATTGAAAAGAAATTTGTAGTCTATTTCAGGGTGATTTGTAGTTTGTAAAAATGCACAGGCTAGGGAGTCTTTGCCAGAGATTGGGATTAGGTGCTGAGCCTCTTTGATTAAATTCAATTGCAACATTACTTTTGTCCACAGGATTAAACCGTTTTGAATTGATTTCGTAGGACTTGATAAACCTGCTTGCGACTCAGCCCCCGATCGATCGCCATTTGCCCTATAGATAATTTATAGCGGTTGACGTGGATATACTCTCGTCTCAGCCTAGCTTTGCAGCGGATCTCAATACCTCGAAGCCTGGGAATAATCAGCACTGACCACGACCAGCCGAACTCATCGGCCAGCGCCGATTGGATCTCTTCTGCTACATCCACCCCCATCGACTGAGCGATTGCATTAGCTGGAGTGACGGCAACGATCGGCACGTAGAATCGTTTGCCCTCCCACTGACGGACGATCGCTAGGGCATCATCAACCCCTAGGCGAACAGCGATCGGCCTAAAAATTGGCGGGAAGTCGACGACTTGGATCTTGTCTCGCATCGAACAAATTGACCAGCTTTCCCATACATCATAGTGCTTACAACTATTATGCTGTGAGCAGAAATTGTTGCGTCTTGGCATGGCTGCGATCGAAATTCTTAGGACTGGGCGGGTGACAGACAGGGCGGGCAATCTCATCTTGTCTGTCACCGAACAGCTATTAAAAGATGTCCTAAATTTTTTCACACAAGATCCCACTGGAGTGCCAATAATCCTAGGGCATCCCGATCGATATGGCAGCGCCGAACCCCCCGCGTTTGCCTGGGTCAAATCGTTAGCGATCGAAGGCGGCAAAAGGCTGATGGCAACGCTTGAACGCATTGACCCCACTGTTCAGACGATGGTCAACGAGGGGAAATTCCCTAACTGCTCAGTCGAAATGGAACAGGGGGAAGGCGATCGGTGGCAACTTACAGCCATTGGATTGCTGGGCAAAAGCCGCCCCGCAGTTAAGGGGATGGAACGGGTCAAGCTTTCATTGTTAGAAAAAAGTAAAAAGAGGATTTTGCTGATGGAAATAGATGGGATGGGGATGGACGATCTGACCGCTGAAACTTCAGGGTTTATTTTTGAACATCAAATAGTGGACAGCCTGGAAGCACTCAGCAATGCCCACGCTGCGCTCAGCCCTGGATTGCAGGTGATCAAGCCTGAGACCCTGCTTGCCATGCGACAACATATTGCTAATTGTCTGCTTAAAGCGGCTCAAGATGTGGCGGCGGATTCTGGCATCATGCCCGCCGATCCCATGCCAGCCGATCCCATGCCCCCGGTGGAAATGATGGCGAATCCTGACGACGCGATGTCGATGCAACTTTCACAAGCCATGGCGGAACTGGCAAAGGGGCGGGCCGAACTGGCACAGCAACGGGAATCGTTGGCCTTTCAGAATCGGGTTCTTCAGTTAAGCGAGCGGCTTACTAAATCCTCATTAAAGGATCTATTACCCGACCAGAAAGAAAAGTTCATGGCAATCCTTAAAGCCCTGCCTGCCAATCAGAAATTGCAATTCTCTCAGAACGGCGTAAAAGTTCTAGCCAATCTTGAGGAGGCTTTATTCTCGCTGATTGAAGATGTGCGCGATCGGCGGGTTGAATTTGGCGAGATTGCACCTAATACCCTGGGTTCTGAGCAGGGCAAAAGTGCGCTAGCTGTGGCGATCGGCAACAGAAAATCTGACTACGAATCGAAGTGGAGGCCAACGGCTCATGCCAATTAATACCGCGCTGAATCAATTCACGGATCTGATCGCCTCTGACGGTCTTTTTGAGGGGCAACGGGCAAACAGCGAAGATGTAACGATCCTGACTGGCTTTAACTATTCAGCCAATATTCTGATCCCAGGACGTGCCGTAGTTGCCGATCCTAGCAACGATCGCGGATTAATTTATCCCGTCGATGCTAACTCCATTTTTAAGGGCATTTTGACCGAACCGCTAGGAGTCGAGAAACGGGACGGATACTCTGTCACCTCTGAGGGGTTGTTTGGATGGCCCGCCTATAGCGAAGTTGCCTACATGATCCGGGGCGTTGTGGGAGTGAAAATCACTCAGGCAATGACTGAGAATGATCCGATTTATTGGATTCACACCCCTGCCACTGGCGAACTGGACGGGCAATTCCGAAAAGATGCGAACACCAACAAAGCGGTTCTGCTCCCTAGCGCCCGTCTGCGGCGTAGAGGGGTTGCGGGTCAGGTTCGCCCCTTGGGAATTAATATAGTTTAGGGAGAGCGCAAATGGCAACTGGTGGAATGTTTTTACCCCGCGAACTCGAACAGGTTCTGGTTGGGGTTTTAGAACGGAAATACCGTAATCTATTTTTTGAAGATGGCACCGTAGTCCCGACCATGCAGGATTTGCAACCAGGCGCGAATGAGGTTCTACGTGAGTTCATGGATCAGGTTGGCGCTGCTGAAGTCCTAGCTGATGGCGCGTGGGATGTCCCGATTATTGGGATCTCAAAGGGTGAGGAACGCTATCCGGTAAGGATGATTGCCTCTGCGTTTGAGCGCACTTTTCATATGTCGAGGGCGCTGCAATTCACCGGGGACACGACACCGATCGGCATTCGATCGGCTAATCTCGCTGGCAGGTCGATCGCTGAACGGGTGAATCGATACACGGCCTATGGGGCGACTACCCTAGGGGAAACGGGATTCGTCAACAATGGCGATGTAACCCTCAATAACTCATCGTTTAATCCCTACACTGCCACGCCATCAGAATTAGTTGACTTCTTTATGGATCAGTTGGCGACGATCGCGGCTGACACTAGCACTGTGTTTGGCTATTCCAGCAAACTGCTTCTATCTGTTCAGTTGGATTTGCTGCTGTCGCGACGGATTATGCCTGATTCAGGGCTGACCGTTAAGCGTCACTTGACTCAGGAGATCATGTACATCACGGAGATTCAGGCCGTGCCCGAGCTTAATCACACGTTCTTAGAAGCAAACGGGGTATTATCTTCAGGCACAAACAAAGACCGCATGGTGTTCTATCCGTTTGATCCCGAGGTGAACGAACGTCATATTGAATCTCTTCAGGTCATGCCTGAGGAGTGGTGGGGTAAGCAGGGCGGGCGACATATAATTCCGCTTTTTCAATGCGTCACCCCGGCGATTAACAATTTTCCAGCGTCAATGCTTTACGTCGATGTCATTAAAAATCCTAGCGTGGCTTAATCGATATGGCTCAAGTTGTCACCTACTCCCCCCAACTTTACAAGCCCCGCCCATTGGGGCAAACTCACACCTACTTCGATCGCATCCGATTGGTTCCAGGGGACAACCGCGATGTCGATGTCGAATCACTAAAGGCCCATCCCGATTATTCGAGGTATGCGGCATTAGGTGTTTTGCAGGTCACCGATCGCCCTGATGATGAGGCGATTAAACCTGCGGAAGAGGAACCTAAGCCCAAGTCCAGACGGGAAATCCACACATTAAAGGGAGGCATATAAACTATGGCAGTTTACGACCAGCGGGTCTTAGTTAAGTTTGATCCCGCAGACTCTAATCCTTTCAGTGGTGCAGATTTTGAGGCTTCAGAATCACTGGTACTCAATGCTAATTGTGTCACTCAGTCGATCTATGTCTGCACTCGCCCCCTAATCCTTACAAGCGCTCAATACTCCCATGCCGTCGCGGGATCTGACGCGGGGGCGGTTAATATTCAGCTAACAAAAGATGTTCCAGGAACCGCCCCCGGTGCTGGAACTACATTGCTGATCAATAACTCTGACGCTGGTTTTAATGCCAAGGGAACCGCAAACACACCGATCTCTGGGGCGCTGGTTGCATCAGACGCAAGCCTGACTTTTGCGGCTGGCGATCGGATTTCCATCAGGTTCACCGGCACCCTTACAGCACTAGCAGGCGTTACGGTTACGGCTTCCCTCAGACGGATTTAATCATGTTTGATTTTTTCGTCGAGGGATTAGCAAAGAATATCGGTCGGTCTCACTACTTCAGGAGGATTTTTATGTCATTCCAAGATCAAATCACATCCCTCACCGAACGGCTAAACGACCTAACTGAGGGCGAGCTATTTCAGGCAGCGACACTTATCTCGAACATTGGCGAACTCAGAGCGGCGGTGCAGACACAGAGGGATGAGATCGTTAAACTGCAAGGCGAACTCACCAATTTTCCCGCTGAATCGATTGATTTTAGCGGACTTCAGGCAGCGATCGATCGCGTGGCTGCAATTATCCCCGACGAAGTTGCAGCTCCTGAACCATCCGTAGAGCCCACCTTGATAGAACTCCCTCCTGAAACGCCATGAAATTAAACTTTCTCCAAGCTGCCGGATGGGGATTCCAATTACTCTCAGCACTCCAAGCCGCTGAAATGCCGGGCTCTCAGACCCGTGGTGGGGATACTGCTCTATATATTGCTTGTAGGGAATTAGCCATCAGACTTGAGCAGCGGAACTCAGGAATTGTTACCCAGGCTGGCTACTACAAGGCGATCGGCTCACTAGAGCACAATTCATTTTCCTGATTTATGGCGTACAGCACTCCCCAAAGGATAATCAATCGCTTCGGCATGGCTGAAATGATCACGCTCTCGAATCAGGGCACCCCTGGAATTCGGGAACTAAATCTAGTGGCACTAAACGCCGCATTGGAGAGTGCAACGTCTGAAATCAATGGCTATTTAGGGCGCTATACCCTGCCATTCCTGGATACTCCACAAATCCTAATTGATATATCTGAGGATTTAGCCCGCTACAAAATGGATGATGGGCGGCGAGAACCTATCAGAAATCGTTACCTAGAGCGCATTTCCTTCCTTCGCGATCTAGCAAAGGGAATCACATCATTGGGATTGTCGTCAGTTGATGGGATGCCATCAGACTCACCCGCATCAACCATCCAGAGCACAAATGGGCCGCCCATCTTCAGCCGTCAATCCCTCGATCGGTTCACCAACCCTCGCCCGTGGTATCAGCGATGATTCTGGAACTTGAAAAAATTATCTGTGAGTACCTACAGCCGATCGCCGATCTAGGGCTGGCGATCAAAATATTGCCAAGGGGCGCACGCGAAATCTCAGCACCGGGAACAGAGCAGGCACTTGTCTGTTATTCCGGCTCCCAATTTTCGAGGCAGCTTGATCAAAACGGAATGCAAGATCGGGTGTCAACGATCGAAATCTTGTTACAAGTTCTCAACCTCGAAATCGGATCGGCTGATACGTCCTGGATTGATTTGATTCACGCCCGCCTTACTGGGTTCCGTCCATTTGGCGATGGAGAAGTTTTACCAAAGTCCGATCGTTTTATCGATGTGAATGCATCCACATCGATATGGACTTACCTGCTGAGCTACGAGTTGTCCGTGCAGTTTTTTAGAGGATAGAGCCAATGCCTGAACGTATAACCCAGGTCAGGAACGCGACCCACCAATTTTTAAGAGGCAAGGAAAGCGCCTTACTTGTCTCAGTCGCCGAATATGGCAATCGACAACGGGCAGTCCCTCAAACATTTATCGCAGGTGGGTACAAAGCAGCTGTGACGATCGGCGGCACTCCCACAGCGGGGGCTTATACTCTCACCGTCGCTGGAACTCCATACACCTACACGGCGACGGGCGCTGAAACTAACACCGTGATCCGTGATGCATTATTGGCGCTGGTCAACGCAGGCAGTACTGGAGTTCTAGCTGTCAATCCTCAGCCTTCGAGTGGTTCGAGGTTGTTTGATTTGGCTAGGGCAACGACTTTCACGGCCGCGGGAACTGCCACAAGTCCGGGAACCTTGACGGTCGGATCTGTGACTAGCACTGCGGCCCCCGCCAAAGGCGCTACGACGATCGCCCTAGTTGCCCCCGCGCTCTCGGACATCCAAACCGGAAATGTGTTGATGTTTATCGACACCACAGGCGGCGAATATCTAGCACGGGTGAGCGCGGTTGCAGTTGCAGGCGCTACATCCCTCACCGTTTCAGCCCTTGATGAGGCGATCCCCGATGGGGCAACGGCTGAATTTCCGATCTATATCTGGAATCGGACAGACACGGGCATTAGTCGAAAGTACAATATCGCCAAGGCTGTGGACTACAACACAGGCAGTGCCAGCGATGGCATCGCTGACACTGCAGACAAGTCAATGGCAGCGCCGGGCAACTACTACAATAAGAACGCGGGGTATTTGACGGTAAGGTTTGCGGCTGAACTTGGCTATGAAGTCATCCTTGAGCGGCGCTTCCCCCCTCCATCTGCCAAATATTCTACAGGCGACACCATCTGGACAGCGGCGCTATGCTCCGATCGCTCCGATCAAGCCCCCGCCAATGGTTTTGTATCCGCCGATTTGTCCTTTGAATTCCTCGGAGAAGAGCACATCATTGATCCAATCCCAGTTTAGGGCACTTAGAGGGCGCGGGGTTTTAGCCTGCGATTGCTCAGTCAATGCCGATCGAATTTCGATCGGCATTTTGATGATCGATCGCCAAACCGCACGGAGTCCAGCGGCGATCGTAGATATTGATGATCCTCACTCCGGTCTCAGTTATAGTATTGATCTGCCTGAGGGTTACCAAGAAATCTATTATTCTACAGAATTATCATATGAGTAGCTTCCCTTACGTCTGGGATTTGGAGGAATTGAAATTTGACGCTGTTGAACTGGCAAAGCCGATCGCAGTTCCGCAGGGTATGGGTACCCGCCGCATTCCATTTATCACCACGCCCAAGAAGCCAAGCAAATATTTAATCAGGGCTGGTGCTAGTAGTTTTCAGATTGATTGCCACGGCTGCTTTTCAGTTGCAGAAGATGCTCTGTTCCAGGCGTTGTCGGAGAAGTTGCAGAAGCTTTACCCCCAAAAAGAACCCGCCTATTACTACCCCTACTACGCCACGTTCGCGATGAAGATCAGGTTTGATCCGCGGTGGACTTTAGCCGATACGATGAACGCCGCCAACGGAGGCGCGGCAGTCATTACTCAGCTATTCATTTTTATCACGAACGAAAGAAACAACTGGACTGAGGCTGATAGCGAAGAAGAGGTGGAAGAGGAGGGCGGCGAAAAAAAACCAGCGGAACCGACTGGGCTGGTATCTACTGGAGGCTCTGCGCTGCCTATCCTGGATGCGAACATTTCACCGCCCCAAACTTTGGAAGTCAGCCTACTTGGTTAGTTGCCCAAGCGATCAAAGCAGCAAACGATCGGGACAATGAGCTAGCCTCCGCCCATGCCCTGCCGATCGCCCGCCTCGCATCCTACGAATTTGATACGCTGGAAAAAAGGATAGCCGCGATTCAGTTCGTCGATCCATTCACCCACGCGGCGGCAATCCGATCGGCGAAGGAAAAAATTAACGGGCGATCGGCGGCGATGTTTCTTCAGCTATCTCAGGAGGGATTGTTACCAGTATGGGCAGCACAGAGGGCAGATATTGAGTTGATTAAGTTGGCAGCGTGGGGGCTGTAAATTACCCAACATTGTTGAAGATGACACAATTGCAGCACATAAACAAAGCCCCAGGAACCTTTTACTAGGTTCCTGGGGCTTTGTTTATCGAGAATTTGGGTTGAAGGTAGATCTTTTTAGATAGTCCCTAACTTAGGGTTGACAGACCCTAAGTTAGGGACTATACTAAAAGAGTACCAAACAAAGAGGACACCCCGATGAATCCTGAATACGCCAAAAGCCTCGAGCCAAATGATCTCTGGGAGGCTCGCCATCTGATGAAGCTGATGATCAGGGACCTCGTGAGCCTGATAGAGACTCACCCTGACCGTGACTTCTTCTCTGCATGTCTGGAGGAGGAGCGACAGAATCAAGATATTTTGGAAGCCGAAGCCTCTCGACGGAGGACGATGACTACTAACCTTGATTGACCCAGCCCTTTATCCCTCTCACCGCTATAGCCGCTGGCTATAGCGGGAGTCTCCCAAGGTAAAAAAGATGAACGATAACAAAAACCTAGAGGGCGCAAATCTGCAAGGCAAAGACCTGCAAGGCAGAGACCTGTCAGGCGCAAACCTAAAAGGCGCATACCTTTATCTCGCAAATCTGTCAGATGCAAATCTAGCAAGCGCCGATTTTTATCGCGCCGATCTCTCTCGCGCCGATCTCTCTCGCGCCGATCTCTCTCGCGCCGATCTCTTGCTGGCCGATCTCTACCACGCAAATCTCTACCACGCAAATCTTTCACGCGCAAATCTTTCACGCGCAAATCTTTCACGCGCAAACCTAACAGGTGCAAACCTAACAGGTGCCGATCTCTCAGGTGCAAACCTAACAGGTGCCGATCTCTCATACACAAACCTAAAAGATGCAAACCTAACAGGTGCAAACCTAACAGGTGCAGATCTCT
>Ga0163154_10005159_pt1 | contig 16775 bp, 39 predicted proteins | sample OliLakLV19MP9P1_FD_148649 | JGI IMG/M metagenome (GOLD analysis project Ga0163154, IMG submission 148649) | Freshwater microbial mat bacterial communities from Lake Vanda, McMurdo Dry Valleys, Antarctica - Oligotrophic Lake LV.19.MP9.P1 | ecosystem: Environmental > Aquatic > Freshwater > Lake >... | reverse complement strand
ATACCCGGAAGATATGTTGACTAGTGATACCTCTATTATGGTCCTGGACGAAGCTAAGCGACGCCGATGAGCGGGCTTCGAAAACTTTTCAACATTGTCCAGAACTTGGATCCATTGATCCTCCAAGACATCTTGGCTGATCAACCCTACTTGATGCGCTTATGCGAGTTAGAGCTTGGGCCGGAAGACTCCGAAGATGAGACCATCGAATTTACTGGTTCCGTCGAAATAAAAAGAGTTTATTTCCACGAAGACCTGCCGTGGGATGCGTATGTCAACGGCGTGTGGGGCGACGGTTACTCGCCGGTGCAAGCTCTGAAACGCGCGATTAAAGGAAAAAAATGAAAGTCTATCTGGTTATCCAAAAGCGGTAAAGCTTTCCAAGTCAACGGATGGCTTAACAAACACGGGAAGTTGGCACACGAAGACAAGCAGGACTAGATGGACCTCCGCCTTTCTCGTGCACAGCGAGAGTATCATCAACTACAGACCCAAGAAACCTTCGATCGGTATATTGCCGAGCTACGGAGAGCTTGTGGTTTGTGCGGGTTGAATCCGCTCTACCGTATTGATTTGGAGCGTTGGATATCAATAGAAGAAGCCAACAAAAATGCACACAAAGCATATGTGCGAGACAAACACGCTAGCGCGGATCGCCTTAAGGCGCGCAAAAAGGCTTCAAAAATCTTTGAAGCTGAGCGGCGTCGCGCCAAGCAGATTGAATGGGAAAGACAGATTGAATGGGAAAGACAAGTAAAACGGGACAAGAAAACTAGAAAAACATGAGCGATGCAGTTCTTCGAGACGCCAAACGACAAGCCCAGCTTAATCCAGCAGATGCTGCTAGTCTTTGGAAATATATTCAATTGTTAGAGCGCAGCCAAGCCGGGATCATAGAAACCCGTTTGTACGCTATTTTAACCGACGGGGAAACGATGGGTAGCCCCTGCAGGTATTCTGATGGCACACCCATTCCGTACAATGAAGTGTCTCAGAGGCTGCTATCGATGTGTGGGTCGCCAAAGGGGTACCTCACACAAAAGTGGGCCTCACTAAAGCAGGAGCTACCAAACTTCGACTCTTTGATCCAAAAATTGTGCGGGCTTGGCACAAAGAGCATGTTGAAAATGCACTAGCTGCCAGAGCGGCAGCTGCTCGTGAGCGTGGTTATGGGGATAACTTTTGGAAGGAAGTTGGAGAATATGCAGCAGCCCATGGTATAGCCATGACTGTCCAACAATATTCCTATATCCATCATGAAACAATCTTGAGGAAATTAAGGAAACAAGGTATTATTCCCAAGGCCCAACCAATCTCCCATCGAACTAGTAGCTTAAAAGAAGCCGCTATGCAGCTGAATCTCCAACCTGTTACGGTGCATCGCTGGACATCCAACGGGGCTCCTCACGATCGTGTGTTGTTTGGTAGGAAAGAAGTAATTTTAGTTGATGCGGAGGAGTTGAGGAAATGGGCCGGCGACCGAAACGCCGTGAAACGATCCGAACCGGCCTGAAACGAGCCTGAGACGCAAATGGGGCTTGCCAAGCCAAATCGGGGTGGTAAGATACGGGCATAACGAAGACGAGGAAACGCAAGGACGCCTCAACCGCGAGAACGGTTAGACCCGAGACGCTCACGACACACCTCCGTGAGCCTCCGGGTCGAAGCAGGACAAGTCTGGGGACGACCGCCCCGGACTTGACCTAATCCCCGGCCCGAGACACCCAACCAGGTGTCTCGGGCCGGGGCAGAGTGAATCGCGGCTCTTCACGGTCCTTTACAACTTGTTCAGCATTACCTTGCAGTGGTCATCCGCGAATAGCTTAACATTCAAAGCATTGGTGTTCTCTCGCACAGAACACCGAGATGTTGGTGCAAATCCTTCTTCGCCCATCGTGCGTTCGCATCTACGTGTTAGGAATGCTCGTTAAACGATGCGGACCTAGCCGTAGATCGACGCCGCTACACGGATCAGTGCAAAGAAATAAGCTCTACCTTCTGGTACCAGAAAGAGTAGAGAATAACCGAAAGGGATGGGTCTACCCGCTAAGGGGCCATATCCTACACTGACCCACAACCTGCGTCGAACTTAGAGCGTTGAGCTTGGATCAACGTCTAACGATAGTGGAGCGTCGAACTTAGAACGTTGAGCATTGAACTAGGTACTTTGAGCTATAGTCGCCATTTCGATGGCCTCAATTGCTCACTTGCAAGTATCAACGCTCAACGTTCTAAGTTCGACGCAAAAGGCTCGTAGTGATTCCGGTCCTAAGTAAACAAAATGAGCCATTGATGCCTACCACGTCGTCACGAGCCCGACGTTGGAGTAGGCGTTCATTCGTTCTGGAACTTTCGTCTAACGGTAAACTGCGGAGGTATGCTCGCAATAAATATGCGAGTACCGTGGTAAGACACGCGCCACAATGCGCGAGATGGGGGTTCGACTCCCCCAAGTTCCATCGGTTGACCGAGGAGAGTAGATTAGGGATTGACAGCCCCGAAACCGTCAGATTTCGGGGGTAAATCAATCCGCTCGCTGACACGAGAAATCGGACCCTTACGGGCCGGGTACTCTCCATTTAACATGTGCCATGCCAGGGTAATTCGAGCGATCCAATGTGGGTTGTTCCCCTGGTTTGGCACTCCCCTTTCCAAGTGCTCTGTTGGTGCAACTGGAAGCCAAAATGCGGCGGCTCGGCTAATCAAATGAATGTCACGATGCTCTATCCAGTTGAGCTACGGGTGCGAGAACGCCTGAGCACTTCCAGCCTAATTCTCGCCAACATTTTTCCGCTTTTTACCGACCTTCATTGGAGTCGAATAGGTAGTTCGTCGTTAGACAACGGGATGCCGTTGATCCTTGGGGCGGTCGGGCAGGTTTTGGAGCAGGTGTTTGACGCCGCGAACGGAGAAGGGCCTGTGCTCGTGCTCTACCGCTTGCCAAGCCGCGAGTAAAGCGTATACTGGCGTGAATAAGTCCTCTTTGGCAAAAGAACGCGCGGAAACTTTGCTGCGTGATCTGGAAATCATCCTGCGAAGTGATAACCGATACGGTGAAGGCATCAACCTTGACGACGCCAAGTTGCTTCCTGTGATTGAGTTACACTTGTTGCGCATCCTAGTAGATGTCACGTCTGCGGCGGCTGAATGAGGCTCTACTGCGGCTTTCGCATTGACAACGGGATGGCGGAAGCATCCATGTTGATCGAGCGCCGCTTGGTGTGGTCGTGGCGCGCTTACGGCTTTTCGATAGGTAGTTGGTTTTTTGGGGTTGTGCGCTGCTCAGAACTTCAACACGTAGATAGGAATGCGGAGGAGAAAACTCGTGGCGAATAACTCCACTCAAGCAACTATGATCCCCGATGTCCATCTAACGCCGACACACAGGAGCGCCAACTACCTCTCTTTGGGGCCTCTTCCGAGAAAGGAGATCGGGGCCTGTATTACGTATTCTGGCGGGAAACCTTCCTTGATACCCTGGACCCGGAAGAAATAGATGATGAGGCAGATCGGGATGTCGCGCCGAACATCGAAGGCTTCCTACGAGGCATCTTGCTCAATCCCGAGAACAAGAACGTGGCCGCTCTCCAGGCTGACTTTTGGTAATACCTTGGCTGACTTTATCATCGAAATTATTCGCCAATGGCGCGGAGTTACCATTTACAAGGCTCAGGAGATATTCTCCAATCGCCCTAAGCCTTACCGGAGATTTAATGATTAACATAGAATTGTATACCTACTATGAGAACAGAGAGGAGCGCCGAGAAACTTTCCAGCTTCAAGCTTTGCCCCGAGTAGGGGATAAGATCGTTCTTAACGGCAAGTATCGCTGGCATGGCTGCGTCATCCAAGTCCTCTTTTGGGATCGAGGTATTACAGTAACGGTTGGCTAACTGGCCACTTTCGGAGTAAATAAAGTGATCACTCCTACTCGTGGTAGCCTTCCTGCTCAAGCTCCGGCTCAATTGCTAATCTTGCACGGTCGCAATTTTAGTAACGGGGGTCCGGGGTACGGGCTCTTTCCGGTTTCCTATATGGTTGAGCCTAAAGAAAATGGCAGCTACACCATATATCGAGATTCTTCCCAATCTTGGTAAGGAATAGTATCCAAAACCTGTTCTGTTAAGAGGCCAGAGCGACTAGATTCCGTAATTCTGTGTGTAGTTTCCCAGATCCAATACAAGCAAGTAATTTTTTCCTGTAAGAGATCACTGGAGTTGAAGTCACTAACTCTTTCTGAATACAGCCCGTGAAGTAAGTAAATTTCACTCTCCACATGCTCTAAATCAGGATCATTATTCATAGAGCTATCTATACCCGCTACACCAGTCATGGCGACGGTCACTATTTGATGGGAGATATTAACGGGATTTTTTGTTTTTTCGTTTCCTGCTGCTGGCAGTGGTGTTGTCATGGACTGGAGAAGGCTACACAAATCTTGAAGAAGAACCCTTGGGTTTCTAAGGTCACCCCGATCCAGATTCCTTATTACAATGCGGAAGCTGGCAACAACCGTGCTGTTGAGTTTTCCGTAAAGCTTCCGCAAGAGGAGCACGACAAGCTGGTCCGTTACTATCGAGACGAGAAAAAGCAACCATACTGGTCAGTTCGAGTTAAAGGGGCGCTGGCGACTCCCTACAACCTTGCACCGTTTGATATTCTGGGATTACAGGCGGCTTTGAAAACCGAAGCCGAAGCAGAGCTAGCAGCAGACAAAGCATACTATTCATATGCCGAGGAAGATTAACGCCGGCCTTGCAAAGCCAATAAACCGTGCTAGGGTAGCTCAATGGACATTGGTCAGCGTGTCATTCCTCGTGACGGCCGCAAACTAAGCGGAGTTATTGTTGAACGTTTTGACAACCAGCCGCCACACCTGCCAGTGGTAGCAGTTATTTGGGACGGGGACAAGCACAGGGTCCGTCGTTGGTTTCCCGCTAAACAATTGCTAGTCGTCCAGGTCGCGCGCGATTACCCGGCCGACGGCTCGTTCGGCTTCTGCCATGCCGGGTGCCCGGCAGAGAAAGCAGAAGTCATTTCTGAGGTTGAACCGGAAAGATGGCTGCGAACCTACCACAAAGAAGCGGCTGTTGTCGGAACCATCCTAGCTGCGGTAGCTTACTACCGAGATCAGCCGATTGAGTGGCTGGGTGCGCTAGCTGTATTTTTAAGTTTTATGCACGCGCAGATAGCCTTTCGTTTTTCGGAATCCGATCAGCGACAACCCATCGCGCAAGTGCCTTGTTCTTGGAAGGCGCAGTATTACTTTATGGCCAAAGAAGCTTGTTGGTTTATATATTTTATTTTCTTGGGAGCCTGGCCTGCTTTAATTGGTGTGGTAGTCTTTTTGTTGTACCCGATTTGGCGGCAGTACCACTTGAAAAGGAAGCTCAATGCACACGCCTAGTGGGGGTTGCTGTATCTTTGGTTCCGCTCCTCCATCACAATTTCGTACGAAATTTGTGATCGCTGCGGGCAACGGCTCTAGACCGCATTAGAAATCCTTGGCTGGCCGGGCTTCGCCTGGGCCGCCCATTGCCAACTCGGCGCGCTTGTGATAGCCTGGGCCCATGAGGCAGCCCTATTCCTTGGCCCTTTGGATCGATGCTCAGCGTGTAGTCGTCACCTGGGCTCCAGGGTTGGGCTTGACGCTTCGAATCCTGGGGTCAAGTTACTACCGATGTCGTTCGCGTCATACTTTCCCGCAAGCCAGTGGGCAAGTTTCGGCGTTAGACATCCGTCGGGCCCAAGAAGAGTTGATTCTTCAGGCTAGAAACGCTCTGCGTATGGGACAAAACCATGTTTAACCTGTCTCCTGATGACATCCGTATCATCACAGCGGCCCTGCGTGAGCGCGGAGATCGTCTGCATGCCGGTTTGCCGCATCAAAGGTCCTACCATTGAATCAAATTCAGACGTGGTGACTTGCCAGCTTCTCATTAGATCAACAATGGTAGCCCGAGGTAGATGGACGACAGGGAAGTCCCCCCTCTTTTAAGTAGATTAACTCTTTCTGCTGGGGCACTTTTGTGACTAGAAAATCATCGCTGATAGCAAAACAAAGAGGATCCTTGTAACCTCGAATTACATATACTTCCCCGATCGCCAATGACATTTTCTTATGATAGCAAAACTAGAACAGTGCCCGGCTTAGTTCTTGCTAACTAGCCACATTTAGTTAAACTGGGACCATGACCGGTCAACGCTTTAATCCGGATGCTTCCACTTTTGAAGAGGCCCAGGAATATTTTATCAACCGATCGATTCAACTATTACCAGACAATGTTTGTTTAAAAGATGTTGTCCCGCTAGGAGATTGGGGGGTAAAAGCAACTCTGGAGATGAATTCTCCGAAATATGTGTGCCAGCCAGAATACCAGAACCTAGAGTATCAGAGCATCTATGTGTTAAGGGATCACCGCAAGCAAGGCTTACTTTCCAATTACATCGAGACTACAGACATACCCTTCATAACGTCTCCGGATTGCCACATCGAGAGCTATTTTCGTAGTAAAGGCATACCATACTGTGTGGTCGGCCAATTCACTGAGACCCTAGAATACCGGAGCATTGCCGCCTTCTATGATTACCGCAGAGCTAAGCGCAGTAATGTGCCATTGATGAACCACATCGATGAAGGATTGGCTGTGCTGTCATGGCTCGGAGCTAATGACAATACTCGTCGAGCCTATTGCTTACATCCGCTATTCCAAGAAGACACCGATTTGTCACAAACCTACGAACGCATTGAGGAAGTGACCGGAAGTCTCAAAGTTTTAGCATTAACTATGGAGTACCGCAACATCGCCAATACCTATCTATTAAATCGAAAAGTTGACAACATCGTGGAAATCGACCTAGGGCCTTTGCCAGAAGTCAGACAAATGTTGATCACAGATAAGATTCAAAATTACAAAGACTTTTTACAATACCACGCTAGCACACACCCCCGCCGCGAAGCCTTGGATCAATACTTCCAAAATTGGTTGCGCCGTTTAGAAATCCCTACCGAACAATTTACTGATTGGAGTCACAGATTGAAGGTGACTCGTGGATGAAAGAGTCCGTTAAAACAAGACTTGCCAGAACCCTTGAAGGAAAGTATGGTAAGAAGCGTTTTAGCAATTGGAGTCTTTGGAGTGCTTTGAAAAGAGAACAAGTCGTCCTCACAGGACCTCAGAGCCGTCTGCAAACGTCTATAGAACCTTGCGGCAGTCGATCTTCGACTACTTTGGGATGGGAGAAATCTCAGACTAATCCTTCCTTAGAACAGGTCAGGAAGGTGACTGATGGAAACATTAGTTCTGAGGGAAGAAAGACCCTCATTCAACTACCTCAATGATTTTGGGGGATTTTGGAAACCTGGTAAAGTGGGGGACAAAGAAAAGGGAGAAGTGGTTAAAGGTTATCGCATTAAGAAGCCAAAAGATGATCAGCAAACACCGCCCTCGCAAAGAAATCCGGGGACCGAAATACAGCGGGCTATGGAAAGTGCTTACCACGCTAGACATTCGGAGAGACCACGGCGCGGCTCGGAGGATATCGAATCTGAAGACGCGCAACCTACTAATAACCAACTACTGTTAGTCAAATTACTAGAGGCTTATCAAGAGGCTACAGATGTGGAACCTCAACGTATCTTGTTGCATCGCATTAAAAAATTAAGTAAGTATATTTCCAACCCTGACGACCCATACTGTCAGTGCGGCTAGTCTACCGCGTTATTGGATAGCATTTAGGGTAGCCAAAATCTGGGCTTCGCTTCCAAAAAATGATGCAGGGATGTTTCTGCAAAACATCCTTGCGAAAGACTTCGATAAGATCAAGAAAACCTTGCTGACCAAGCTCGCTAAACAAGGTAAGAAGATAGCGCAGCTATATAACCGGAAAGGCATAGCGCTGCCATCCCAAATGTCGCACAGAAGAGATCTAAGATGAGCGATTACGAGTTCTACGATTATTGCAGCAGATGTCCGAAACCTGTCTCTGACAAAGTTAGAAATCGATTCGGTTTGAGATTTTGTGAGCCATGTGCAGTTGAGTTTTTTCAGTTGCCGGGAAAGTTTTCTTGGGATCCCATCATCTGTCGCCGCCCTGATAGTGCTAGCCCGATTCGCACCTGTACAATTTCTGGTTATGAGCCAGATGAGATACTATTTCTCTATACCGCGTTGTTTCAAAACTTACTGATGGGGTGGGGGACGATCCCACAACAGCGCGGTTAACAGCCGCGTACTCTACCAATTGAGCTACCCATCAAAATAAAAGCGGGTGAAGAGATTCGAACTCTCAACAAACAGGATGGAAACCTATTGCTCTACCATTGAGCTACACCCGCAAGACAGAATGCATATTACCCTAAGTTTTCTCTTTGTCAAGCTTATTAAAATCATTCGCTCCTAAATGCTATACTTACTGTTGTGAGCCTTATCAGAAATCCCAATCCTAAGCGAGATTCCGACTTCCGAAGGGAAGCCTCTTTTCGCTATCAACAACTTCTAACTTGGGCTAATACTCAAAACCTAATAGCCTCAACCGAAATTATCACTCTTGTAAAGAAAAATAGAACTCAAACCGGCATTCTACTTCCTTGGCTAGCTGTAGAGCCCGCCGCCGAAAACCCCGAGCATCCTCTGCATACCTTCCAGGTGATTTTCCTAGGCGAGAAAACAGATTCATCTCTCGGATCTTTTAGTGTCATCAACGGCTCACCGACCATCATTTTAAATCGAGCCTTACTCAGCCCCGGAAGCATCAGAGGTTTAGAATTTCGACTATTATCAGAAGACCTTAGAAGCAGCTTCATTCACGAGTATATCCATTTTCAAGATTATGTCAGAAGAAACCGAAAGCTTCTCAATACGGATTCTGAGCACCCAGAAACCTACTTCAAATCATCAACCGAATTTAATGCCTATTATCAACAAGGTTTCGATCTTCTAATTCAAAAATTCAATAATTTATTGAGCAAACAAGATTTTATTGGGGCTGGAAGCCTTCTTTACTGGGATAATACTAGATTCAACCTCGAAAAGTTCTGGCACCAAGACTTTCTAAGATATATCCGAAAGGATTCTCCAATGTGGAGACGTTTCCTCAAGCGTCTCAGAATGGATTTCGAAAACTGGGCGGAACAAGCTCAAGTCCAGCTATCCGATGCAGAGGGTGCAGAGGACATAATTCCAGATGGTGTCTTCTAAGAAAACCCAACTCAAATTTCTCCTTTTGAAGAGGATCTTCTCGCAGGCCATTCTGGCTTCAGTCAAGACGGCCGGCAACCTCCGTTTGGAATCTCTTCAATAGCTGCAAGTATAGAAAATGCTAGTTTGCGAATCTCTTCTAAATTAGCCATCAAAGTCTTAAGAAAACTCCGGCCGGATTTGAAAATAACTAGTTTTAGAAATACTCCGTGCGGAACTTTCGGATGCGTTTATCAAGGCCCCGAGGGAACTATTATCAAAATAGAACATGGCCAGAACGAAGCTATTTTGGCTAAGCTGCTCTTGCAATATCCAGAGCTAAGGGTTTCTACTTTGCCTCAATATTTTTCTGTTACTCCTACTGGAGTTCTTCAGGACTTTACTGATTTAGAGATGTTCGCCATTCATCGAGAAGACTTGAGAGACATCGGCCCGGAAGGCTTAGCTGAGAAGGAACGAGACTGGCTTGTTAACTTTGGAACAGCGTTTGATTCCCTATCTAGGTTCGCCTACATGCAGAGTGTTGAAGAATTATTAGAGATGTATGAGGACACAGCCACTTGGGCGATTGAAGAAGCTAAGAAGATAGGTTTCCTAGAGAAAGCTCAGCAACTTATCTCCGACCTTCGACAGCTATTATCCAGAGGTTTGGTCCTGTGTGATATAGGCCCTCTTAGAAATTGGGGAATTCGTGAAGCTACTGGTCAGATAGTCATCCGAGACACCGGATGTCTGGTCTTTTCAAGAGAACATCAAGTATTTGACTGGTGAGTTAATATTTTCCAGAAAGTACCCAAATAGTTGCTCGAATAAAAGATTGCCTACTGTCGTAATCGTGCGGAAAGTTTCCAACTACTCGCTCTAGGCTTTTTTGAGAGTCTTTGTTTTCTGTAACCTCTTCAAGATTAGTCTCATCTGGACCTCTAAAATAGCAGGTCTCAAACGGCATGGGGCAGGAACATCCCGAATCTTTCTTCCAAAAAACTCGGCCTGTTGGTTTATGCAACCAAGATACTAGAATATTAAATTCGTAAGACATATTTGGCTGTTTGAGAACTTTAATGATCTCTAAGCCTAGTTGTTCAGGTTGGTTGTAAGGGTTTAGGTCAGAATATTCTTTTTGCATATGGAGCCGACAGGACTCGAACCTGCAAACATTGGCGTTGCAAACGCCACGTTCTCCCAATTGAACTACGGCCCCGAAGAAACTATACCCTACTCAAAGTTATCTATCAATTCTTCTCCAAATATGCTGGGTTAATAATTTTGAGTGAAACTCTGCCCACTGCTGGATCCCAGCGTTCTTTCTGGCTTTTTACTACTACACCCTCTCTTATATGATTTGCTCCTTCCATAGTGGTGTTTCCTTCAGCCATAGCTACGAGGTTATCAAAATCAAAAGGCATAATAGCCAGCAGAGGAACTCTTGGAACTTGGAACTTGTCGCAGGTCTCAATAAAATCATCAGCATCCAACCATCTCGGGCCGATTTCTGTTAGTGCTAAAATATCAAAAGCTCTAAATAGTAATTGTCCGTCAGGAGCACCATATCTAAAACCCTTGTTGTTTCCGAAAAGCTCCCCATAAACAGCCCATCCTGGATGCGCCTCACAAAACTCTCTAATCGCAGGCGTCCTGTCCAGAATTGACCACCAAGAGCTTTTCTTAGGTTTAAAGCTGTTCATAGCTTTATCATAGGCTGCTTTAGCTTTCTCCTCATCCCCAATGTTTTTAATCATTTGCTCAAGGGTGATATTTGGAGGAGAGGTGAACTCTTTTTTCCATTCGGTTCTGGAGCCGACATGCATTTCTCCGTCTTTAAAGACCAGTCTTTGGGAGCTTCCGTGGAGCTTTTCCGAAACGTAAACCATCTCTCCCTCTTTAAAGACCTTCTTTCCATATTTCATAAAAGCATCAACATCGTATTTGGGAAAAACCCCTTTCGGTGCTGGAGCTACTTCTCCTCTAGCCATGCCGAAGAGTTTAGCATTCTTGCTGATAGCAGCCTCAGGATCATAGTGCTCAACTCCTAGAGCTTTAGCCGCATTGTCCCCGGCCTCTAAACCCTCAGGAGCCAAAACCATAACTCCGTAAGAGTTAATGCCTCTAAGTTTCTTGGCCCTAACTCTCGGACCTTCTTTAGCTAGGAAGGAGAATATGGGCTTAGTAATATCAACAATGCTATCGGGAGGAATCCAGCAAACCAATTTGCCGACCTTATCAGCCCAATCCTCTGTTCTTCCGACGTAGGTATAATCTGTTCCTGTTATTTTCAGTACAGATAGAGAATCAGCATTTGGGTGCTTAACAAGGGGCTCAAGAATAAAAGTCTCAACAACGTGAGTGCTTTTCTCTTCGGCAATGATTGTGGAATTAATATTCTCTATCATAGTATCTCCAATTAGATACTAAGACAAGAGATTTATGTGTCAACCAGCAAGGCTACATGATTAAATTATTGATTAGAGCCAAGAAAGTTCACCACTTCCAAAAACTCTTTCTTGAATCTTTCCATTTTGGAACTCTGCTCTTTTAACTCATCCTCGGATAAATAAGGCTCATCACAATCTTTAAACAGACGCAAATAATATCTGGCTTGATTATACTTTGAGGTTAGATTAATTAATTTTTCGAAAGTCCGATCATCCATCTAACACCTTCATATCAGAGTGTAGATTAGAACCGTATTGTTCGCGATATAATTTCGCGGCTCCGTGAACTTTGAACTCAGGTAAGTTATGCTTAACATACTGCTTAAACAACTCGCTCGGCTTTAGCCGATACTTGTTACACATCTTGATTCCCCGAAGGGCATTGAAAAACGGATAGGGGTTAGGAAGATAGTTGATTTCTAATATTCCACTAGAGCGTGCTTGCTCCCAGCCTTTATCAAGGAGTCCGTCTCTGGTGTAGACTAAGCAATCCGCGTTGAAAGAGGCGGTGACTGCTAAATTCTCAAAGGTCGGAGAGACTCCAGCATTTTTAATGGCCCAAGTTTCTCCTAGTGCCCAGAGATCATAATCACCGGATTCTTGGCTAACTTTATAACCTCCGAATCTGTTAAGAGAACTCCCAGGACTTATTTTACTAACTAAAGTATTAAGCTCTTCTTGAGAGCAGTCAACTGCGATGTCTATGTCCCGAGGAGAAAGGCCCGTCAGCCAGCTTCTTACGGCCCCACCGAAAATTCCTATTGGATATGATATAGAATCCAGCAGCTTCTGGTGAGCCACTAGCTTTTCTTTGCATATTAGTGCGGTTTCTTGCTCTTCTTTTTGCAATCTTCCTCTAACTGACGACCTCGATTTTTGCACTTATCTCGGTTGTCATGATATTTCTTTTCTCCCAGCATACAAAAGTATAGTTTTTCATATAGGCCAGGACACTCATTGAACTTGCCACAATAGTTCAAAATATTGTTATTGTTAACGTGGCCCTTCCCGTTGAAATCTCCAATGACGGTGTTAGTCAGATTGATTGTGACATTAACGTTTATGTCGGGAAAATCAGCTAGAAGCCCAGAGATGATGATTGCAATAGATTCTTCTAGCTCATCTTGATTTTGAGAATCGGTGTTATCGATGTAGGTCACTGAGTAAGTGTTTACAGGTGCAGTATCTCTAGTGATAATCTTTTTGGAGCGGCTACAGCCTAGATTCGCCGCGCCTATAAAGGACAGCAGGCAGAGGATCAGAAGAGCTTTGTTCATAATTTCAGTATGCATGAAAAAGTTATTTTTGTCTAGAGTTATTCCAAATCAACGACTTGTCAAGAAGACAGAACCAAACCATCCAATATAATCTTTAATTCGTGACCACTCTTCTCCAAACATCATTCGACATTCTCGTTCGGTTAGTCTTTTACCAGGGTTACCATCTTTGAAGATTGTCATCTCAGATTGAAAGATGAGATAGTCAGGCATTGAGGTTCTTTCTAAATTCCTTAATTTCTAGATTAGTAGGTAGCCAGGGATCACTGGGGCCACGACCACAGGCATGGAGCCGCCTTTCAGTAACACCTACCCCCGTCGCGTGCGCGCCACGCAAAACTCGCTGCAACAAGAGCCTGGCAATGAGTCCGCACCCGACGCTGGGGGCCATTAAAATTCTGGCTTGCGGCCTCTAAATCGTCGGCTATACTCTGAGCAGGTTGAGCGACGTAAAACACTTCGAGCAGCCCTAACCCAAGGATATACCAAAGGGTATATCAGAAAGAAAAAAGATGAGTGACAGCGAACGTCAGAAGAATGTCCCGATCAACGTCCCCCAGGACACCACCTTCGAAGTTGAAGATGGTCTTCCTGATCTCCCCACGACTGGTCGTAGCGGCCAGTCGAAGTATGCGGCTTTGATGGAGCAAGCTCGGAAGCTGAAGCCGGGCACGCACTTCAAGGTCCCTGTGGGCGAGCCTGCGATGCAGCGCGCGTTCATCAGGAACTTGCGCGTCGCTATCAAACGCTTCGCCGGGAAGTTGAACCTCAAGGTGACTGCATCGGGTGCGGATCAGGTAGCGGTCTATCGCGATATGCCTGAGACCTCGTCCGGCAAGGCTTCGCGCTAGTCAACCTTTGGTCTGAACAAACAACACCCGGGGATCAAACCCCGGGTGTTGTCGTTTCTATTGCTTTGTAATTTACCAGGTGTAGTATCCGGCTATGACCGTTCAGGAATTGATCCATTTATTAGAACAAGTGCCGGATAAAGAAACTCGTCAAGTGGTAGTTGGCGGGGCATTCGAAGAAACCGGATTAGCAGAACATGGCTGGAAACTTCGAAATGACCAATGTCAAAACGCTTCACGTCACCAAAGACCGCTTACTCGACACTCTTCGAGAAAACCTAGAACACCATCGCATCGAATACCGCGAAGCAGTGCCCGGGTACAATTAGTATGATTATTGATCGTAGCAAATGCCGAATTTGTCAAACCAATCCGGCAATGCAGGACTCCTATTACTGCGAGTCCGTAGTGTGTAGAATGAAGCCTCTAGGGCCTTGCCCTCATAACTGCGGGGGTTGGCTCAATGATTGGCATTCTCATGCTGGAGATTGCCCAGAAATCAATCCAGACCCCAAGCCTCACTTTGTCAGAACAGGCGTTCTACCAGATAATAAGCATCCAGAAAGTTGTCAGTGTTCTGACTGCTGGTGTGAAGAACACCAGTTTAGCCTGAGGCGTCCAACTCGTCCTCCGCATACTTGGAAATATCCCAAATGTCCATTTGGGAGAATAGGAGACTGAATGCCCAACGCTGATAAATGCTCGTCCTGCGACAATCCCATTCTCAATTGCATTTGCCTGGATTACGACTCCAGTTCTTATGATCCCAGTTCTCCGGGAGTTAGCAGAGATTGCAAGCATGACCATACTAAATCGACTTCCGGAAGCCGGAAAAGACCAAAAGAGCATGCAAATGCATCTTTCTGAGTTGTGGGGGTAGCATGGCTGAACTAACGGGCATAGTTTTTATCTGGGCAGAAACAGGAACCGAAGGGGGCTACTGGGCTTTTCAGGACGCTAAATTTATCCAGGGAAATTCTTGGGCATATGACGGGCTACATGTTCTGGAAGATGGCGATCAATTGGTCATCTATAACCAGGACGATCAGGAAGTTTTCTGGTCAGGATTGGTTCATCTAACCAAACAGGACCGCGCATGGGGAACGCCTAACCACGATGCATCTCCTGATCTAGTCACCGTCACCGGAATTGTTATGCATCAAGCACCTGCTCTCGAAGTATTAGACGCCTGGAAGCAAGCATTCTCAAAAGAATACACAGCCAGATTAGAGAAGAGGACCCATGCGACGCTTCACTGACACGCAAATATCCGTCCACACTGCGATTATGTTTGTTAGCTTATCCATTTTCGGATATAGTCTTTTTGCTAACGACTTACGCTACGCGATTATAGCCAATGCAATTGGCACTATCAATGTCATTGTAATGCTAAAGCGCATCTGGAATTAGAAGGCCAAAACCCCCGCCCTTGCAACCCCTGCGGAATAGGGTATGCTGGGCTCTAAGGAGACACTTCATGGTGTTGTTAGTTGCGATGGTTCTAGGTGTGGCTGGCATTTTCGTGGGAATCCAGCTATCAATTCAAAGCAGTTACTACGCAAACCCGCGTCAGCGGTTGTGCGGGACTCTGGACAGGCGAGCACATGACACCCAAGGAAATATGAGCCTTAGGCTTGGCTCTGATCGAATACGCGGCTAAATTTGAGCCGGCTCCGTGAGCGACATACAATTCAATGTCAATAACTATGTTCACGTAAAACTCACGCCCAAGGGCTACGCACAATTTCTTAATTTTCATCTGGCTTTAGGGGTGAAGATACCGCCCTCTGTAACACCGGATGGTGATTTGAAAATCCAACTTTGGGAATTGATGCAAATCTTTGGGAAAGAAATTTACTCGGGGAATTTCAAGGTTATGTTTGAAAATAACAGCATCACGATTCCGCAAGCAGAGGCTTAGATGCGCGTTAAGTTCTACGACCCACATCCGGGTCGAGGCGGCCCGACCGCTGCTCTTCCAAAAGCTATCAAGACCCTGGTAGATTCTTATGTGGGTAGAGAAACAGCTTTAGAAGATTTACTCACCGAACTGAGCAAGATACCACGTATTACCTGTTGGGCTCAGTATGATGATTGCTATGTAGTTTGCCGGATCAGTGAGGGGGGTTACACGCATCAATGGCGGTTAATCCGCTGGTCGGATGTTTTGTGAAAGACTGTTTTCGCAATCGTCTGGGTCGCGATTCTCGCCCTAGTCGGCATCAATGCGCCTTATGTGATGAGCCCATTGAACTAGATTGTGAAACTTGGATTCACTACGATGACGAGGCTGATCTAGCTTGCGATGAGGCAACTCCGGATGGTTTGGCGTAATGCGGGCCGTGCTTAATCATCCTTTGAGAGGTCCACGTAATATTGTTCACCTCGAACTGGCTAACTATTTTCCGACGAAGAGCGTAGTCTGGGACCAGCGGACCTCCAAGGCCACAGATCTTGAGATGTTGGCGGCTGGCCTGAGGGATTTACAGCACCAGCACAAGACTATCTCGCAATGGCTGAGATGAGACAAATAGACGCAGCCTGCCGTGGTTCGGGACCCTGGACTTCTGCCTGTAATGATTGTGGTGAGACAATATATCCGGCTCTCAAATCAAATTTTTCGGGCTTGCAAGCCGATAAATAGGTTCTAGAATAAGAGCATAACGAGGCCAAGGACCAAACCATGACAGACGTTGTTCAAGTTACACAGCGACTTCTCGACTCGATGGCGTCACATCCCGAGATGTGGAAGATATTTCGACTAGACCATAGGCTTTGGCTGCGGCACGAAACTGCGCGGATCGATGTCGCAGTTGAGGGCAGCTACTGGGTGGACATCAACGACAACGATACCCTAAAAAAAGACGGGGCACCGCTACGCTTAGGTTGGTGGTTTTAGCTGTTGCAGAAAATCCTATTAAATGATACAAAAGTCCTTGAAATTTTCTTGACTTGACTTTTTAAGAAAAGAGACTAAGATGAATGCTAGAGATTTGCAAGTGACTGAGCTTACCA
>Ga0163154_10005157_pt1 | contig 16778 bp, 13 predicted proteins | sample OliLakLV19MP9P1_FD_148649 | JGI IMG/M metagenome (GOLD analysis project Ga0163154, IMG submission 148649) | Freshwater microbial mat bacterial communities from Lake Vanda, McMurdo Dry Valleys, Antarctica - Oligotrophic Lake LV.19.MP9.P1 | ecosystem: Environmental > Aquatic > Freshwater > Lake >... | reverse complement strand
TATTTCTTGACTGACTTATTTCATACCAAATCAGTGTTCCATTACGCGGAGGTGTTTATGTTTACTGGAATACTGCTTAATTATGTAACTACTGCAAAATCAGATCCCTCATAGAGTTCATTGCAGTGTAAGTGGCCAAGATTTTATAATTGCTTATCCCAGAGTTGCTAAGATCTTCCAAAAGTTTTGGCATTGAAGCATAGGTATTTATTTCGATATTGGATTTTGCCAAAGCGTATTTCAATCTCAAGTTCATGTCTAGCGCTCTGCTTCCCGCAAGATAAATCTGCCCAGTTAATGGAAGTAAGTTTAACTTTTCGAGTGGGCTGTCCCACAGCCAAGACACATCCCTGCCGTCAGCAATTTTATCGTTGATTAAGATCACAAGATTGAGAGGCTGTTTGCTATCAGCAAGCATATCAAGTAGGACAGCGAATCCCACGGGGTTTTTTACCAATAATAGCTGCATTTGTACTGGGTTCTGCTTGTCACTTTTCTGGTAGATGATGGTCTCGCCACGTCCGAATGGTATAGGTGCTGACCTGATTGCTTTCACAAATTCCGGGGAATTAGCTAGACGTGTGTCCAATGCACGCACTACAGCGTAAGTAAACGCAAAGCTGTAGATATTGTGAAACCCCGGGAAGTTAATCTCAAAATCGGTGTTTTCAATATTTACTGCCCAGCCCAGGCTGTCTAATTGCTGCAGAGGGTTGAATATCAAGTTTTTTCGATCACTGGGGGTTTGAATTTGGTCATTCTCCAAATCTGGATCTTTCTGCGAAACTGCTTCGTACTGTATCCTTTGGGCTGCTCCGCTGACAAATATATATTCTTGCTGATTGGTCAATCCAGCCACGCAGTCCAGCACTTGAGGATCATCTGCATTTAATATTAGCCTTGCCTGTGGGTTTAGTTTTACTGCTTGAGTAACATGCTCCTTTGTACGGTTAATTTCACCATAAGCATCTAGTTGGTCTCTGAAGAAATTGGTGATGATGATGTAATCAGGTTTCAGCACTGCAGCGATTTTGGGGAAAGTGGCCTCCTCAACTTCGAAAATTGTATATGCAAATTGATTTACACCTATGACACGGAATTGCCTAACTACCTCTGCTACAAGCCCTCTGCTCAAGTTAGCGCCTCTGCTGTTTACCAAAACCTTTCCAGCTTTTAGCGAAATTAACGAGGAAGCTAGCAAAGTCTGTGTGCTAGTTTTGCCGTTTGTGCCAGTGATCACTATGACTTTACCAAACGACTTGCGGCTGCTGGCCAGAAATCCTGGAAATAGTCTTTCCACCACTAATCCAGGCAAGGCTGTGCCGCTACTGCCCCTGAGTTCCATCAGCTTGGCCAAGAGTTTGCCTATTAGTAGACCTAAAAATAGTTGTAATGATTGCATACTTATCTATATTGCTGAATTAAGCTCACAAGCTCTGCCACAGGACTAATAGTAGTAATTATGGTCTTAGGTGACATGTCATCGCCATATACAATTGTCAGTTTGGACATTGGCAAAGACTTACCTTCGTTTGTCTTGGTCAAATCTTGACTGAGTTTAATTTGCTGCTTCAGTTGAATGAGTTTATCCTTGTCTTTTTCTTTACGAATATCAATTCTAAATTCAGTTTGCATTTCTGCATTATCAGCGGGGAAAACATCGTCGATAATCAAGTTCAAGCGGTCGTCACGTTGTGAGAGTGTGGCGAAGAATATTGTAGCTTGGCCATCAACCAATTTGTCCTTCAGCTTTAAGAAAGTATTTGGGAATACTACCGCTTCCACCTTGGAAATCTGGTCTTCGATGGTAAGTATTGCCATTGGCTTGCTGTCTTTTTTCGTAAGAATTATCTTGATTGAACCAATCAAGCCAAGATATTTGTATTTTTGCTGCAGTTTGAACTTCTGCAGAGCAGAGTCCATGTTTCCTAAGGCAGAAATACTGTGTAACTCTCCGTTTAAGGTCAATAACTGGTACTTGTCTAAAGGATGCGAAGTAATGTAGCTGCCAATTAATTCCTTTTCCCAAAGTATTTTCTGGCTGGAATCTATATCGGCTACTACCGGCAATGGCGTGAGGTCGAATTGTAGCGCGCTGCCATCGCTGTTTACTTTGGTCATACCACTGAACATATCTACTTGCCCAATAGCGATACTCTTGAGCGACTTGCTGGCTTGGTCGAAAGCCACTGGCAGCGCCAGCAGTAATTGATTACGGTGCCCAAATTTATCCATGGTGCCAATTTTGATCAGGCATTCTATAGCTTTTTTATTGACTTTGTAGGGCAACATGCGCTTGGCAAAGTCGTCCAAGTGTTTGAACTTACCATTTTTTTCACGTTCCATAGTAATATTCTGTACCACTTTAAGGCCCACATTTTTAACAGCGCCTAGGCCAAAGCGAATATAACTCCCTTTCTCAATAGTAAAATAACTTTCAGATTTATTAATATCAGGTGGCAAAATTGTAAAGCCCAACTTGCGTGCTTCTGCCATATCAATGGTAATACGGTCAGTATCAGTAATATCAGAATGCATCAATCCGGCCATAAACTCGATGGGGTAGTTGGCCTTTAAGTAGGCGCACCAGTATGACACCAAAGCGTAACTGGCACTATGCGCTTTGTTAAAACCGTAATCTGCAAATGGCAATAGATATTCCCAGAGTTTGTCCGCGATTTCCTGAGAGTAATTTTTAGACATGACTCCCTTCTTGAAAATAGGTTCTTCCTTCTTCATGATATCTAGTTTCTTCTTGCTCATAGCTCTACGCAGCAGATCCGCTGCTCCCATGGTATAGCCTCCAATGTCCACAGCGATCTTGATAACTTGCTCTTGGTAAATAGCAAAGCCGTAGGTTTTCCCCACAATGGTCTTCATCTCAGGAACCAAATACTCTGGTTGTTTACGTCCATGCTTGCAGTCAATATAACCAGGTATATATTGCATAGGTCCAGGTCTATAGGCCGCACCCATAAAACAAATGTCTTCCAGAGTCTCTGGCTGCAGGTCCCTTAAATATTTTTGCATAGGAGGAGACTCGAACTGGAAAATACCGATTGTATCTCCACGACCGAAGAGCTTAAATGTCTTTTGGTCATCAAAAGGTATACGCTTGGTGTCGATTTTGACCCCATGATACTTTTCCACCAGGTCAATAGTGTTCTTGATGATGGTTAGATTGCGCAATCCCAGGAAATCGAATTTCATCAATCCCAATTCTTCCAGCCACGTGCCTTCTTGTTGAGTGACAACTTTGCGCCTAACATTACCTTCAGCATCTTTCGTGGCATTAGCAGCCGATTCAAACTGTACTGCCACATAATTCGTAATCGGCTCCGGCGTGATGAGATAGCCACAGGCGTGAGTGGATACGTGCCTCGCCATGCCTTCGATCTTCGTCACTGTGTCCTTTAAGGTGAGTAACTCGCTGCTGGAATTAATGATAGAGGCGAACTCAGGGTCATCCTGCATCATTTTGCCGATGGGTTTCACCTTACCAAATAGTACATGTACCAGTTTAGAAAGCTTATCTGTCACTGCCAGATCAATCTGCATTACTCGGCCCACATCGCGGATGGCGGCTTTTGTTTTCATGCGCCCAATTGCACAGATGGCGGAAACGTTTTCGTTGCCATATTTCTGTTTCACATAATCAATAACTTCATCACGCCGGTCATCCTGAAAATCCATATCAATATCAGGCGGGCTAGGGCGTTCGGGATTCAGAAAGCGTTCGAAATATAGCTCCCAGGAGATTGGCTCGACGTTAATAATATCTAAACAGTAGGCAACCACACTTCCTGCCGCTGATCCACGCACTCCCACGACTATTCCCTGTGATCTGGCCCAGCGAATAATGTCAGAGACTACTAACATATAATCGTCGTAACCTTTGTCGTGGATAATTTTCAGTTCATATTCGAGTCGAGCTTCTAGTTCTTTACTAATACCTCCATAGGCCGATTCTGCTCCTTTGAAGACCTCAGACCTTAATATTTCCCCTGCCGGTACATTTATCTGTTCAGGTAGAGTGGGGAGAAATCTGGGTTGCACCTGGGGGAAGCCTAATTTATATTCTTCTACACCTTCAGCCACACGCATTGTCGATTCTAATACCTCCGGGATGTCCTGGAAGTTAGACAGCATTTCTTCAGGCGTCTTAACATATGTATCGAGATATCCCTCTCTTTTCTTGGGATCTGTAAGTACCCGGCCATCTTTGATGGCAAATAGTATTTCCTGAGTGGTATTGTCTTCCTTATTTAGAAAATGAGCGTCGGTACTGGTAATCAGGGGCAATTTATAATCTGCAGCCAAATCGCGCAGGCGAGTATTGACTAGCATTTGTTGCTGCATCATCTCTATTTGCTCGGCTGTACGTCCCTTGGCAAAGTCATCATGCCAAACATCGCTATTGGCGAAGCCATTACGTTGAATCTCTAAGTAGAAATTATCTTTGAAAGTGCTTTGTAGATATTGCAACCAATAATCTACCTTTTTTTCTTCGCCACGCTTAATATGTCTGGCCAAAGGACCTGCCAAGCAGGCTGAAGTACAGATCAAACCTTCGCTGTATTTGGCTAGGGTTTCTGCGTCAATCCTAGGCTTAGAATAAAAGCCTTCGAGATGGCCGATGGATACTATTTTGCTGAGGTTCTGATAACCTATCTTGTTCTTGGCTAATAATAGTAAATGGTAATATTTAATGCCGTCAATCGGTTGCTTGTAGCTATGCTTGCCAGGTGCTAAGTAAATCTCACAGCCAATAATTGGTTTGAGGCCAAACTCTTTCGCGCCCAGCCAGAATTCTGTGGCACCGTACATAACTCCATGGTCGCTGATTGCCACGGCTGACATACCGCTATTCTTCACTTTTTCCATCAGCGGCTTTACACGGTTAAGCCCGTCTAGTAAGGAGTATTCAGTATGTACATGCAGATGAGTAAACGACATATTCCATTCTACTATGAAAGTTTGGCAACTCACCATCAATTCCCCTCCTTACGAACCAGATTAGAGAGACCAATAAAGCAGTTGCCAAGTAATCAACAAACAGTCTACTTCCTGACAACAGATTCACAAGGGTGGGAAAAGTTATATGTTGCATAACGATAGTCGCGAAGAAGATATTACACTATTTCTTAAAGACTAGGGACCTGCCACAACAGTGTCCTTGTTATATTGTTTAATCTTAAACGTATAAAACAATGGGAGGTTGTGAGTAATTATATTGATGAACACGGAAGTATCAGAAATCTCGAGGGTAGATAAGAAATTACTTGTGAAGATTGGAGAGCGAAAAGCCTCATACTATGTCAACTCAGGCATGGAAATATCTTAGTTTATTAGCTAACCCAGTCCTCCTGCAGTTGCGCAAATTTTTGCATTAATTCCAGCGGTGTAGTTTGGTTGAGATCGAGTTTCAATAGCTCATCCATGGCCTCTAGTTTTGCCTCAACGGCTGGATCTATTTGTGGGGTGTTATGTATTTCAGCTGGTTCAGTCAACTCATTAAAGCCTAATTGTTGGTAGTTGAGCTCGGTGGAAGTGGTTTTCTTGAGTTCGTTGGCGCGCTCAAGTACTTTGAGGATACTAGCAGCGCGGTCGGTAATCTCGGAATTAATCCCTGCTAATTTAGCCACGGCCACACCGAAAGATTTACTGGAAGCCCCTGACAAGACTTTGTGTGTAAAAGTTAGTTCTTTCCCCGGAATTGCCTCCACAAAATAGTTCTTGACATTGGCAAGCAATTTTTCCAAGGAAGTCAGCTCGTGATAATGTGTGGCGAATAAAGTCTTGGCTTTTAACTTTTGACTTAAGTGTTCTAGCAAAGCCCAAGCCAATGATACCCCATCATATGTGGCGGTACCTCGCCCGACTTCATCTAGAATGATCAAAGAGTCGGCGCTGGCATATTGTAAAATGTAGGCTAGTTCGGACATTTCCACCATAAAAGTCGATTCATTTTGGCTAAGATTATCTGCAGCGCCTACGCGAGTGAAGATTGCGTCCACTATGGTTAACTGCGCTATTTGCGCCGGCACAAAGCTACCAATCTGGGCCATGAGCTGGAGAATGGCCATGCTGCGAATATAAGTAGATTTTCCTGCCATATTTGGTCCCGTGAGCAGTATTACTTTCTGGACGTCTGAGAATTTCAAATCATTGGCAATAAACTTTTCCTGAAGCTTCGCGGCCAAAACTGGGTGTTTAAGCCCGCTAACTTCTACATGAGTACCGAAGCTAGGACGAGAAAAGTTGTGAAACTTAGCTACTAGACTAAGACTGAAAATTACATCTAATTCAGCTATGATTTGGTTTAGTGCACTTAGCAACTCTAGCTTGCCAGCAGCCAATGTGATTAAGTCCTGATAGATTTTTTGCTCGCATTGCAATCTGCGTTCCGCATTGAATAAAATTTTCTCTTCCCATTCTTGCAATTCCTCTGTGACGAAGCGTTCTGCATTGACCAGTGTTTGTTTGCGCAAATAATTCTCGGGGACTTTGGCTAGATTACTTTTGCTAATTTCAATGTAATAGCCAAAGATTTTGTTGTAGCGCAGCTTCAGCGAGCTAATGCCGCTGCGGGCAATCTCAGCTTGCTCTAGTTCACGCAAGAATTCTTTGCCCTTAGTAACTTCAGCCATTATTGCTTGCAAATCTGCATCTGTATCGGGATTGATAAATCCAGGCTGGCTAAGATCATTACGGCCATCTAATAGCTTAGAATCTAAAGTCTCAGCTAAAGTTTTTAGATCTGTGAGATCAAAGTTTAGCAAGTTAGCCAGCGCTGAACTTTCTTGGTTATTAAGCTTGGTTTTTAAATCTGACTGTAAATTGACTAGTGCCTTAATGCCCAGAGCCATTGCCTTGAGGTCCCAAGGCTTAACTCTCGCCAATCTGGTCTTTACAATTAAACGGTCATATTCTGGTTGAGCTTCCAGACTGGCGCGCAACTTGTTGATTAATTCTGGCTCCTGCGAAAGCAGTTGCTGAATACTACCTAGACGCCAATTGAGCAATCCACCATCTAGTGTGGGATTTAGCAGCCATTCTTGCAATTGCCTAGCACCTTGCTGAGTGATGGTCTGATTCAGCAAGCTATATAGACTGTTTGTTTGGTTGCCATTGCCATCAGCAAATATTTCTAGCGCTTTGTAACTACTCCAGGGCATATGGACTCTTGACTGCGGCAGCACCAATTTCAATTCGTCTAGGCTCAATTGCTTACGTAAGTTATCTTCTAAGTATTTACGTAACCCGTTTAGTGCGCCTAGAAGCAAACTTGTATTCTCGATACCCCAACTCTTGAGTGAATTTAATCGATAATGCTCACAAAGCTCAGAAAAAGCATTCCCCGTGTGAAAGTCGGTCTGGGGACCAGTGGAAATTAATTTCAGCGCGGCCAGCTGGCTCTTGTTTAAATAGGCCTTGTAACTCTCTAGATCCAATTCACCTATTAGTAATTCTTTTGGACGGTACTTTTCCAATTCGCTTAGCAATTTTGGTAATGCAGGAGCATCATTGTTAATCTCCAAGGCACGTAGCCTCCCTGTACCAATGTCGTAGAGGATTATTGCGGACTCAGTGCCTTTACGTGTCTTGTTGAGGTTTATTACAGCTAAATAATTAGCCTCATTTTTGCTTAGCAATTCCTGATCTACTACAACTCCTGGCGTGATTACGTCGGTAATACCTCTATCCACCAGGCCTCCTGGCTTGGGCTCCGAGAGCTGATCTGCGAGCGCCACCTTGTATCCTGCACTAACCAACTTGGGTAGGTAGTTTTTTAAAGCATGAAAAGGGATACCAGCCATGTCTCTGCGATTGTCCCCCTTGCCTCTGCCGGTGAGGGTAATACCTAAAACTTTAGCAGCAATGTGCGCGTCCTGGTCAAAAGTCTCATAGAAATCTCCCAGTCTATACAATAATATTGTGTCGGGATATTTAGCCTTTAGCTTAGCATATTGCTCTTGCATGGGCGTAGCCATGTTAATTTCTTTCTAGGAAACAGTCGAGTGCCAGGGCGTCAGTAATTCGCACTGTATCAGAATCAATCCTCACAGGACAGATTCCACGACCTCGACGTTCGAGCTCAAACCCTTTGTCCGCAGGTAATTTGATCCCAGAATCGAGAAAGTTACTAGGTTTGTAAGTTTGAGAGCTTAGATTCCAGGCACCCACGATTGTCAGATAAAGCACTGCTAGGGTTGCGATAACAATAAGTATACCTTTGCTGGTATTCAGTTTGAATTTTGCCTTAATGGCTTGAGCCGTTTTCCCAAGTTTAGCTGCTGCTTCAGACTCCAGAATTATTGGCATCATAGTAGCCCCTAGTCCTATGCCAAAGAAACCTCCAGTAATCCAACGCATCAAATTTGTAGAGATGTAAACCGGGTCGTTATTATTAATACTCAGTACGCTGGCAATTGTTTGGATGCCACCATCCAGGGCAATTGGGATCATAAAGGGCAGGATTTGATACCACTTCAAACCCTTGAGTCCGAAGATTTTGATCACCAATGCCATCAAGAAAGTTCCACCCCACATTGCCATACATCTTGAACACCAAGCACACTGGTGATCTCCCACTTGCAATGAGCGCCAGCTGATTTGATGGCAAAAAAACGAATAAATGAAATATATCACTTTTGCCAAAGGAGTAGCACCAATAGCCATGAGAATAGGAGCAAGAAAAGGTAGTATGTTTAATCCGCCTAGGCCAATAAGAAACACATTACTAAAGCTAAGTTTACGCATGTTATATTCTAGCATTGAGTGCGCGAATCTTCAGCTGCAATTTTTGACGATTATTCCAGGTATTAATTCCCACAGTACTAACGAAATCAGTTGTTAATGGCCACTGCAAAGCGCTCAAGCTTGTGAGACTGTGATTGAACCAGACTACATCTGCACTAGGGTTAAGATCACTATTCAGTCCCAGGTGATTGTGATTATTACCAAATTGACGGAACTGCTGAAAATTTACATCATTAAAAAGAAACTCTGGTTCACTATTCTCAAAGCCAAACGGCTCTAGTAGATCCAGTTCTTGGGCAAATTGTAAATTTGCACTACTAAAATCCATATGCATTAATGGACTAAGTACTGCTGACTCGCTGGTCATTTCAGTCTGACTGAGAGTCTGATTTAACGCTTTAGCCAACGACTCTAGGTTGTCAGTCTTTACAGTTAAGCCTGCTGCTTGCGCGTGGCCCCCAAAACGTTCTAGCAATTGCGCACTGCCGTTTAAAATTGCTGTAATATTCACTGTTTTAGGACTTCGCGCCGAACCGACCCACTGACCGTGCTGGTTCTGACTTAGGATAATTGTCGGGAGGCCTGAGAGTTCTTGAAGCTTACCAGCAATTAAGCCAATTATCCCTTCTTGCCACCCAGCATTTGCAATAAAATTGAGACTTTTGCTACACAATCCAAAAGTAGCTTCTTTATTTGTTGCGTCACTATTTGCGTAGCTGGAAGATTGCTGGCTACGGAAGTTCTTGGCAGAAGCAGTGGCACTGGAGGTCAATTCTTGCCTTTGTTGATTTTGGCGATTTAGCTGGTTGGCAAAATTCAAGGCAGTCACAGCAGATTCTGTACATAACAAACGCACTGCGTCTATGGCGTCACCAAGCCTGCCAGCAGCATTTAACCTAGGCCCGATCACAAATCCGAGATGATAGGACTTCACATTTTGCAAATCAAGACTGCTAGCGCGCGCTAGAGCCTGTATCCCCATACTTCTGGTATTCTGCAATTGCTTGAGACCAGTCTTTACTAGCAAACGATTCCAGCCAGTAAGTGGCATTAGATCGCATACAGTCCCGATTGCAACCAATTCCAGACCTTCAGGTGTCTGGGGAATTCCTAGTAAATCTCTGCAAGCACAAATTAGATTCCAGGCCACCGCGCAAGCACAAATATTGGCAGGATTAATACTGGATTGAAGCAAATCCGGATGAGGTAAGTGTGGGTGGATGATTGCGTCAGCTGCTGGGAGTTCAATCTGTTTGCTGGCGCTCGCGCGCAAACTATGATGGTCCGCAATAATTATTATTAGAGCAGGGTATTTGGCTTTGAGACTAGCAATAATCTCCACATCACGGACTCCGCAGTCCACGGCAATTAATAGTTGTGGGATATCTGACCTGCCTCGACTGTCAAGTAGTTCTATGCATTTGTCTAAGTTCAGTCCGTAGCCTTCCTTGCCCCGGTGTGGAATAAATGGCTGGGCATCAGCTTTTAGGTCCCTATATAAAAAGCGCCACAATAAACTAGTGGAAGTGATGCCATCAGCGTCGTAATCTCCATAAATTGTAATTGGGTATGACTTCTCAACTGCATTACGGATCAATTTTGCTGCAGTTTCTGCGTCGTGAAGAAGTTTGTAGCTATTGAACACAGTTTCTGAATCGTTACTAAGTAGAGCCGCCACTTGACTCGCATCTTTATAACCTCTGCGCCAAAGCACTTCTATAAATTCAGCTGTGAAGCGGTAGTTGTCTAAGCTTTGGTTGAATCTCTGCCAGGCTTTGGAGTTGGAGTCGGGGTTGGGGGAAGGTGAGCTCCAAGTCATAAAATCAATGCTAATACAAGTGAGTTATACTTTCCCAGAAGGTGTTTCAGTAGGATCATGAAACTTAGCTTCTAATTTCTCCAAGCGGTTTACCAGCACGACTACAATTACAGTTACCACTATCGCATAGATAAATGGGGTAACTGCTGTGGCTAGATCACCCAGGCTCTGGCTTAGGAAACTGTCAACCCAAGGTTGCACTGTGCTGGTGATAAAGTTCCTTATGGCCTCATTCCAAGCTAGTCCAGCCACCAGAGTAAGAGCCGAGATTATTAACTTCAGACTGGTGGAAAAAGATTCGCGGGTGTCCGCCAAAGGATTGACAAAATTATTGGTAATGGTCTTTATGCGCTTGATTCTGCGGGGATCTAATCTAACCATAATATGATGATATTCTAACGCACTTCTTCTTTAAGCGCACGCCTGTAAATATCAAGTTGTCTATCATAAATAAAAATTCTGCCACATTCGCAGACAACTTGCTCAGTTTGATTAATACGACTACTACGCTCATACTGTTGGTCAAGGTTACGAGTACAGCCAGGGCAAGAATGTCTTTGCAGTAATACTTGTTGTAAAGGCGCGACTAATTTTTTAATCATTTCTTAAGCATTGTTTATAATAGTTAATTATGGCAATTATTTGGTAGTTTAGTTAGAATCAGTCAAACAGTAAATTAATTATACTATTTAATTGTGATTAATTCCTTGGATAATACTTTTTTCATTGTCACAATTCTACTAGCGGCCATAGTAATTGGCTTCTCCCTAGCTATCCCAATTATTGATGCTCTTTATAGATTAAAAATTACTCGCAGGCTTGAAGCGGACTTTTCAGCTCTAATTAGCAAGCGCGCTCAGAAAGCGGGTACTCCAGTAATGGGAGGCCTGATCATTATCACTACTGTCCTGATCTTGAATTTGTTGTTTAACCTGAACAGTTCCACTATTGTGCCCTTATTGGTATTTCTGATCTCAGCTTTTGTTGGTGGCCTAGACGATTTGTTGAATATTTTTGGAGTAGCTCGCCATTTCCGTCCATTAGCTAGAATCAATAAATTAATCAAAGTGCATGCAAACCCTCTGGTGCGGCTGTGGTATATTTTCACTTATCCGTGGCAGGTTTATAAGTCTTTCTTTTTTATGTTGGGCTCTAATCCGGGCAAAGGCACTCAGCCACATGAAAGAATTTTGCTCAATAGTATTGCAGGTTTCGCCGTATTCCTCTGGGTGTATTTTAGTGCGGGCTGGACAGATCCTACTACGTTATATTTTCCTTTGGGGATAGCTATTAACCTTGGATTACTGTTCTTGCCGTTTGTAATACTGACAGTATTGTTTATGTCTAACGCCGTAAATATTGCTGACGGGATGGATGGACTGGCAGCAGGTATGCTGATTCCGGCTCTGCTGGCATTCTTGCTAATTGCCTTACTGCAGAATAATATTCATACTGCAGTGTTATGCGCCTCGGCTTTGGGTGGAACTATCGCTTACTTATATTTCAATGTTCCACCCGCCCGAGTACAAATGGGAGATGTTGGTTCGCTTGCGATGGGGACCTTACTTGCGGTGATAGCTCTAGAGATGAAGGTGCCATTTTTATTATTAATAATCTGTTTTCCGTTTGTGCTCGAACTAATGTCTTCGCTTGTACAAGCGATAGCTAGACGTATATTAGGCCGAAGATTATTGATGATGGCTCCTTTGCATCACCACTTTGAATTAATTGGCTGGAAAGAAGAAAAAGTCGTGATGCGCTTCTGGTTATTAGCGATTTTCTGTGCAATCCTCGGTCTGTGGGTGTATCTGTTATATTAATTGTGTTTGAAGCTTTAAGTGTGAGAGGATAACTTAATTACTTTATAATTATTAATTAAAACTATGTTACAAGAAAAATTGAAAGAATATTTTGATCAAGCTGAAGTTGTGAAAACTTTGAACGCTGACCTAAAAGATGTGCAACAATCCCATGAGAGTTACGCCGAAATCGAAGTACTGAATAAACAATTGAAGGATTTAAGGGGTAAGCTGGCAAATGTCACTGAGGTGGCCTTGATCAAAGAGAAGCGTGATGGAGCAAAAGATAGATTGAACTTAATCAAAGAGATTTTGATGGCTGAAATGTCAGAGGCAGGTGAGAAAGAGGTCGAATTCAACGGCAAAAAGGCCAAGATTGTAGCAGCAATGAAGTTCGAGAAGGGCAGTTAAGCTGGCCTCTGATAGAATATGTCTATAAGATTTGTATTATTGCAGAATGATTTCAGAAATTTCTCATCCACAATTATTGGCGCTAAAAGCCGAGCTGGCTAGGTATATTGATCTGGCAGAAGTATTGGGCTTATTGCAATGGGACAATGAAGTGATGATGCCAGCTAAAAGTCTCGCAAGGCGCAGCAAGATAGTGTCGCGGCTTTCAGGGGATGTGCATGAAGCAATTACTAGCCAAACTATCCAAGACCTGCTCAAAGCAGCTGAAGCGCTGGTAGATACCCCAGGGATAGATTGGAACATTACTGAACTTGCGTTTCTGCGCAACCTAAGGCGCACTGTGGACATTAGTAATAAATTGCCTAAAGAATTTGTTGAACGATTTAGCGAACAGCGAATTCGCTCAGTAGCCAGCTGGCAACAAGCGAAGCTAGAGAATAATTTCCCATTATTTGCACCTGACTTGGAGAGAATTGTCGATTTGAACAGGGAATATGCTGAGTTGAAAGGCTATACTGAGCATCCATATAACGCCTTACTGGATGATTACCAGATTGGCCTAGATAAACGCCAAGTAGAGGCAATGTTTGCAGAACTAGTGCCTGCAATCAAACTGATAATGCAAAACTTGAAGCCGCAGGGACCCAAGCTAGAACTAGTCAATGGTGCTTACAATTATAATCCAGAGGCATTGCTGGCTATTGGGCGTAGCGTTATGAGACAATTTGGCCTGGACCCCAGAGCGAGTCGACTAGATCAAAGTGCACATCCATTTTCACAGACTTTGAACGCTTTTGACAATCGTATCACCACACGCACTAATCCCGCTGACTTTAGTTATAGCCTAACAGCTACCTATCACGAAACTGGTCACGCCCTATACGGAGCAGGTGTTGATCCAGTCTTAGAGGGCAGTCTTTTGGATAGTTTGGACGCAATGCTAGGAGTGCATGAATCTCAATCCCGCATGTGGGAAAACTTAGTGGGTCGAAGCATGGAGGTTTGTGAGTTTATCTACCCGCTGATGGCCACGGCGTTTCCATGGCTCTCAAGCTACACTCCAGAAGACATATTCAATGTCTTGAACTACGCGCATCCTAGTCTAATTCGCACAGAATCCGATGAATTAACCTACAACTTACATGTGGCATTGCGCTTTGACGTAGAATTACAGTTGATCGAAAAGAGACTGGCAGTAAAAGACCTGCCTGAATATTGGCGTGGCAAAATGCAAGACTATTTAGGAACTGTACCTGCGACTGACAGTGAAGGCGTTTTGCAGGACATACACTGGGCGCATGGCACTATTGGCTATTTTCCCACCTATACCTTGGGCAATATTTACGGGGCACAGATTTTCAATAGTTTCTCTAGGGCTGCGGGGGATTACAAAACGGCTTTTAGGCTGGGGGATTTTAGTCAATTATTAACCTGGCTAAGAGACAATATCCACCGCTTTGGCCTAATTCACTTGCCCGAAGACTTGATCTTCAATGCAACTGGTGAGAAGCCCACTGCCAAGTATCTGATACAGCACTTACACAGCAAATTTAGCAGTTAGTGATTAGCAGTTAGTGATTATATGATTTAGCTTAAAGTCTTTGGCAGTCGCTCCCAAATCATGAAGCTGTTTGTGCCGCGAAATCCATCTGAAGTGAGCCTCTAAGTTTGCGGACTGACCCCATATTCTACTAAGTCACAATAGGAATCTAAGCATTCTAAGTTTGAGTCTAAAGCGCAGAAACTCCGCGACCAAGTCCGGCGTTTTTGACTCCCTAGTGAATTTCTAGCAAGCTGGTCAGATGAAAATCTTTTACCTACAATTTTCTGGCAAGCCAAGGCGAAGGATTTAGCTATCAATTCAGCTATCAATTCAGCTATCAATTCAGCTATCAATTCAGCTATCAATTCAGCTATGGCAGTATTGGTTTCCAGCTGGACACTGCAGATCTAGCATTGTTTCTTACTGGCAATTATAGGGATTATATCTGTAGTTAGCCATCTATGCAGAAATTGAGCCAATTGTTTAGATATCATAAATGTTTAGATAGATAGATTATCTGAAATAGTATATATGTTTATATACAGGGAACAAGCTAGTTAGAGAGTTATTACCAGGGGTGGGTTTGAAAAGCGAACGTCCGAATCCATTGTCTGCCAAGCCCATTCAGCCTGTATATTTAGCTAAGTCATTTATATCTAATTTATACATTTGATATAAGTCTTAGCTACGTTTTGATAGCAATCAACCATAGTAGCTTAAAAACGAGATGAGACTCGGTGAGACTCGATGAGAAGAGATGAACAGGGGGGAACTAGGGTAAGTTTAGACTAGATGAGACTCGTCGAGACGAGACCAACAAGACTACTGAGATTACTGAGACAAAGCTAAGTGTAGTTTAGTGAAGTGACGAGAGTTGAAAGAACTAAGTGAATGAGCTAAGGTGAGGTGAGGTGAGGTGCTTCGATGATTATTTATGACAATTCCTGCATAACTTGTTTTTTCAAGCGCAAAATTCCTTTACCCATGAATAATATCTGGTTTTTCCCACCATAACCGGCTAGACTCTGAGTGGAACTCTGCCCGTATACCCAATTATATAGTGTGGCTGAACTTTTCCCCTCATTATCAGTTAGGTAGACGACGCCTTTAATGCGAATAAAGCCATAGCTCTTTAAATCCCGCAAGTAATTATCCAACTTAGTAATATCAAAGCTCCTGGCGGTAGGATACTCTAAATAAAAAGTCTCAACTTCGTCTTCGTGATTGTGCGCTCTAGAATTTGGCTCGTCCTTGAGTGACTGTATTTCTTCTGTAGTTAACTGCTGTAAGCTGCCATTATCAAGCCCGATTAGAAGCTTATAATCCACTTTTCCGGTTACGCTTTTGATTTTGGGAGTCTGCAAGCTTACCTCATAAACATCATTCAATCTTTGTTCAATCTCAAGTTCAGTTTCTTCGTCAAGCTGTGCTGGATATTTATTGATAATAATCAAATCATTGACTTTGGCCTGCAGCTTGGCCGCATAGCTGCGATCGCTATAGCCTGAGAAATTGAGAGCATCAACGATATTGATCACGCTATCGACCCGCAGTCTATCCTGTAGTCTGTTGATTTCCCAGACGATAGGTCCCGGATAAGCTGTACCGGAAGTCTCAATTATAATTCGCTCTGGCTGAAACTTCTCCATTATTTCCAATAGCGCATTCTCCAACTTACCCACCAAGACGCAGCACAGACAGCCATTCAAGAGTTCTTGAGTCTGTACATTAGTCTTTTCGATCATTAACTTATCAATATTCACATCGCCATATTCATTCTTGAGCCAAACAACCTTCTCCGGGTGTGGCAATTGATTCAACAAGTGCATAATCACTGTAGTTTTGCCTGAACCAAGAAAACCGGTGAATATATTAACAGGTATTTTCTGCATGTTTAACTATACCAGAGAAGATTGGCCTGTAGTACAATCTATTATGAACCTAACGCAGTTAGTCAGCGAATTGAAACAGAAGAAACTGAAAGTGACCACAGCACGCATGGCAATTTAGCACCAATGCCAAAGCTGGGTAAGCCTGGCAGTGCTGAGGAGGTTGGGGAGGATCTAGCTGACAAAGATCGTAGCATAGACAAAGCCATTGTTAAGAAAGTACAATTCCGCAAGCCGAAAACCCGCTACTAGTTGGATCCTAACAATCACCTTTATCATCTAATCTGCGTCAATTGTAATAAGATGCAGGAGACAGACTTAGCCAACTTTTAGGATCAATAGAGTTTTATGGCCTCTGTTCTGACTGTAGACATAAGTCCTAATTGCTAAGTTTAGCCCTCCTAAATCAAGTCGCCAAACTCAATCCCCAAACTCAATCCCCAAACTCGATACCCAAGGCTCTGGCCTTAGCAACTATTTGATCATCTGGAGACACAACTTTTAGCTCAGCCACAGCTTCTGCTAATGATACCAAGTCCACTTTTGTGCCATCC